>Ga0315310_10000127_pt1 | contig 51985 bp, 45 predicted proteins | sample TDP5_MG_FD_203630 | JGI IMG/M metagenome (GOLD analysis project Ga0315310, IMG submission 203630) | Freshwater sediment microbial communities from Lake Towuti, South Sulawesi, Indonesia - TDP5 | ecosystem: Environmental > Aquatic > Freshwater > Lake > Sediment | place: Indonesia: South Sulawesi...
GTGACATATGGCTTATCAAAACTGATTCTTTAGGTGATACCTTATGGACCAAAACCTACGGTGGCGTCAATTATGATGTTGCCTATGAAGTTGTTCAAACTACGGATGGTGGGTATTTCATTACCGGGTATACCGAGTCATTTGGCAATGGTAGTCCTACTTATCCTGATGCTTGGGTACTCAAAACTGATTCTCTGGGTGATACTTTATGGACGAAGACCTATGGTTCTCCTAATTTTGAGGCTGGTCTATCTGGCATACAAACTGTTGATGGAGGTTACATAATTGCATGTTCATATTATACACAATCAGGTGATATTTGGCTTGTTAAAACTGATTCTTCAGGTATTATCACATGGTCTTCGGTTTATGGGGGATACAATGGCGACGGCCCAGCATTTATCATTCAAGTAGGTGACGGTGGTTATGTTGTTGTTGGAAATACTTATTCTTATGGTGCAGGTGGGGAAGACGTTTGGCTGATCCGCTTGGCATCCGAGAATTGGATTGAAGAAGACAACAAAGTTCAAAAGCTGAAAACCGAAAGTTCAAGATTGGAAGTCTATCCGAATCCATTCACGAGCAAATTGGATATCAGATGGCGGATAGCAGATAGGAGATTACAGATTACAGATAGACAGATATCAGCTATCGGCAATCAGCCATCAGTCAGTTTAAAAATCTATAATACAACAGGTAGCTTGGTCAGACAATGGGACTATGAGTCCGCCACACAGTTTGGCGGAATGAGACTATCAGACCAAATTCTTTGGCATGGCGACGACGACCTTGGTCGCAAACTCCCAGCTGGAGTCTATTTCTGTTATTTGGAAACTAATGAGTTTGCTGTTACAAAAAAAATCGTGAAGTTGCAATAAAATGAAGAAAACGAAAACCTTGAATCCATAAAAGTTGGAAATACTACGCTGAACTAAACGCCTTTAGCTGTAATAAATACTCAAAAAAAACGGTGCTGTATTGATTGGTTGACATCACCAAAAATTTCATTACAATCAGGTATATGTTAAATAGGAGAGTATCATGAAATATAACTGCACGGTAATATTGATGATGCTCACTGCTTTGTATGCAGATGAATTCACCGATACCCTTGCTACAAATACACCGAGTGTATACATTGACTGTGAAGGATGCGATATGGACTTTATCAAAACAGAAATACCCTTTGTTAATTATGTTATAGACAGGTCCATTGCCGATATATATATCTTAATCACAACACAAGAAACAGCCGGCGAAGGAACTGAATATACAATTACATTCATCGGACAGAAAGACTATAAAGGTATGGGTGATACACTAAAATATATATCACAGAAATTCGATTCTGATGATACTGTTCGGCGAGGTCTGGTCAAAAAAATGAAACTTGGATTGATGAGATATGTGGCAAAGACATCGGTTGCGGAGGATATATCTATCACAATTCCAAAAAAGACTACTCCTGTCAAGATTGCAGACAAATGGCACAACTGGCTGTTCAGCATAAAAATAAAGAGCTGGCTCAATGGCGAACAATCAATCCGTATCAATAATATCTACGGCTCATTTTCTGCAGACCGAATTACTGAGCAACAGAAGATAAACACCAATGTTTATTACAATTATTATAAAAGTGCTTATGTGATTAATGACACCCCTCGAACATACATTACAAAAAGCTATGGCACTTGGGCGCGAATTGTAAGGGGTGTCAATGAACACTGGTCAGCCGCGCTTGGCGGCCGCGTTAGTTCATCAACTTACGGAAATCTAAATATTGGGTTTTTGCTGACACCAGCCGTAGAGTATAACATCTTCCTCTATAGTCAATCAACAAGTCGGGAACTAAGAATAATCTACAAGGCAGGCCACGAATATGCCCAGTATTCGGATACAACAATCTACAATAAAATAGATGACCGGCTCTTCTTTGAATCAGCATCAATCACGATTGATATGAAACAACGCTGGGGCACAATCGAGACGACAATCGAAGGGGCTCACTACTTTCACGACTTCACAAAAAATCACATCTCAATATATGGTGAAATTTCGTTGCCGATTGTTAAAGGACTTACGTTCAACATTTACGGTCAGGCACAGATGCTCCATGACCAGTTATCAATATCCAAAAAGGGATTAACATCAGAAGAGATTATACTACAAATCAAACAACTTGAAACCAGTTACAGTTATTGGGCATCAATCGGTCTGACCTATTCCTTCGGTTCACTCTACAGTAATATCGTAAATCCGCGATTCGGCGATTGAACATTTACATCTCTCAATTGACTGCCACATATTCATATATATAATTATAAATAACAGAAAACATGAAGTGCCTAAAGTGTGGATTTAATAATCCAGCCCCTATGAAGTTCTGTGGCCAGTGCGGTGCAAAGCTGCAAGAACCAATCCACATCGAACAGCGCCGTCCCGTTGTAATTATGTTTGCCGATATTGCTAATTATACTACACTTTCAGAAAAATTGGACCCGGAATACATACAGGATATTCTAAGACGTTGCTTCTCAATGATTACCAACCTCATCAATAAATATAAGGGCACGGTTCATCAATTTGCCGGTGATGAGGTGATGGCACTCTTCGGCACACCAATTGCCTATGAAAATGATGCAGAAAGGGCATTGCGTGCTGCCTTAGAGATCAACAAAGGATTAGAAAAATTGAGTTGCGACCTCGGGATTGAAATCAAGATGCATCAGGGATTAAATTATGGTGAGGTAGTGGTGGGCGCGGTGGACACTGAAGAAATAGGTAGGGAAACGGTGATTGGCGATGCCGTTAATGTTGCAGCCCGTTTAGAAAAACTTGCCCAGCCCGGTGAAATTTTGGTTTCTTATCAATTAGAGCATTTGTGCCGGCAAATCTTTGATTTTACCGACATCGGTGAAAAACAGGTGAAAGGGAAGGATGAAATTGTCCGGGTGTTCAGGCTCAATGGAATTAAACGAAAACGGCGAGAGACCCGTGGCATCCCAGGGCTTTATTCTCCAATGATTGGACGAGAACCGGAGATGGCAGCACTTAAGAGGCATCTGGAAAGCGCCATCGCCCAGAAATGTGCCCATGCGGTCTTTGTAATAGGCGAGCCCGGTGTCGGTAAATCGAGATTACTCAAGGAATTCCTAAATACGCTATCAGATGAGGCAACTGGGAAAGGCGATGGTTCAAGAATAAATATACTCTTTGGCCGCTGCCTGCCTTTGGGTGGTTCAAGTCTTGGTCCGGTCATTGAGATGTTGCGAACACTGTTTGGAATTAAGGAAGATGACCCGATAGACCTGGTCACTAAAAAAATCGATCAAGGATGTCAGAAACATCTTGCCCAAAGCCAATTTGAACTCCTCAACCCGATGGAAATTTTAAAATTTCTACTGGGCATTAATAAAGAATTAATAAAGGAGAAGAATCTTTCCGCTGATCAGATGCAAAAGCAAGTCATTATGGTCTTGATTGAATTATGGAAATCCCTGGCTATAGAAAAACCACTGGCGGTAGTCATTGAAGACCTCCATTGGGCTGATGAGATGACCTCCTCTTTTATTGAACAATCCCTTACCTATCTTTTCGACCACAGAATATTTTTCCTTGGTCTATCCCGACCCATAGACTATGAAGGATACAATGTTGAGCAGATGATAAAAAATCTGAGCAGCCGGGGAAAAACCGAGGTAATAAAATTGCGTGAATTGAAGCCATCCGATGTTAAGAGAATTATTGAGGCGCTTTTGGAAATTGAAGAACTGCCTGAAGTGCTGAAGGAACGAATAATTGAAGATTCGGGTGGGAACCCCTTATTCGTTGAGGAAATCATTCGTTATTTGATAGACCAACAACTGTTGATTCAAGAACTGAACCATTGGCGCGCTACCAAGGATATAGCCAGTGCAGTAATTCCCAATACCCTTCAGGGCTTATTACTTTCACGCATAGATATGCTCCCCTCTGAACAGCGTTCCATCGTTCAGTATGCCTCGGTCATAGGAAGGGTATTCTGGCAGAATATTGTTGCTACATTGATGGGTAAAGAAGTAAGTTATGGGTTGAATGAACTCGCCATTCGCGATATGGTCCGCCTTTGTCCCCATTCGATGTTAAGGGACGATATTGAATACATCTTTAAACATATTCTCATTCAGGAGGCGGTATATAAAACCATGCTGAAAAAATTTCGGGTTAATCTCCACACCAAGGTAATGAAATTGATGGAGGAACGATACAGCGACAGACTCGAAAACTATGCTGACCTGCTCGCCTATCATGCCGAGCGCGCTGAAAATAGAAAGGGTGCAATCAAATATTCACTCATGGCTGGTGATAAAAATCGAAAAATTTTTGCGAATCAGCTGGCTAAAAAATTCTACCAAAGGGCAATTGAGTTAATGGCTGAGGATAAAACCTATGAAGTTGAAAAATTCGAAACAGGTTTGAGACTTGCCGATGTATGTGGTTCAATGGGGGAAAATGATTATGCCATTGAGACCCTCAATAAAATTCTGACCCTGGCTATGAATGTAGAGCAAGAGGCCCATGTTTTAAGAAGAACAGGAGATGCCTATCAACGGAAAAGTCAATATAACCAGGCTATTCAATATTTAGGGCAGGCGATAGAGAAAATCGGCGCGAGTCCAAATTCCTTAGAAATGATAAACATCCTTAGGGACCTATCATGGGTTCATTATTTAAAAGGAGAAATGGAAGAAGCACAGGAATATGTTGATAAGGCCCAGGATAAACTCAATACATTAACAAATCAACCAAAGGAAAAGGTTGACGATGTCCGTTCTGCAATCTATAATCTTCTGGCGATATTTGCAAGCAAAGAAGGACAGTATGACCTTGCCATAAAATACCACTTGGCCCATATCGAAATAGCAACCCAAAGGAATGAAATTAGCAAACTCGCTGCCCCTTATAATAATTTAGGCACTGTCCACTGGGGTAAGGGAGATTATCTAAAGGCACTTGAATATCTTGAGAAATCGATGGGGATAGCAAGAAAGACTGGCGAGATGTTATCGGTGGCAGTCTCTTGCAACAACCTTGGTGGGGTATATCTCGAGTTAGGCTATCCTGAAAGGGCAAAAGAATATTTTGAACTCTATCTTGACATAAATGCCCGCATTGCCAATCGCCTGGGCGACGCCTTTGCCCATGCGGGTCTGGCACGCATTTACAAAAGCCAAAACAAATATGATGAGGCTGAGGTAGAACTCTTGATTTCTCTGGATGTATCCAGAGAAATTGGTAGCCGAAGGATGGAAGCAAATGCACTTCATGGTCTCAGCGATCTATACGGTGAGACAGGTCAGATTGACCTGGCGCGCAAGACCCTTGAACAGGCACGCGTTGTCTACTCAGCGGCAAAGGGTGAGGATGAAATTTTGGAAACCAAAATAATGCTGGGTGAAGCAGACGCCGCAACCCAACATGAGAAGAAAATAGAAATTCTAAATCGGGCAAGGGAGTTATTGGAAGGTGTCTTAACAAATATTACAAAACAGGGTGATGCAGGTTCTATCATGGAAATAAACTATCTCCTTGCAAAGATATATTTAGAGTTAAAAGATATAATTAAGGCATTGAATTGTATCAACGCAGCAATAGGCTGTGTCCAGTACTTTATTGGTCAATTTGACCAGCAGACGAAGGAAAGATTTTTAGAAAAAAAAGAAATAAAGGCAATAGATTCTCTTAAAAGATATCTTGATGCCATTCGTCAGTAAAATTTTTTGTTAATATTCCCGGCATCTAAAGCAACCATCAAAGGTATCACAGTGGGCATTTGCAGTTTTAGGCACCAGCAATAAATCAACCCAGACTGGATGCTTGACAAACTTTTAATTACAATTATAATATCTCGTTAATAAATAATAAGCAAGTTTTTTTAGGATGACTAAATAGTTACTCGAAAAAGGGAGGTAGATATGAAGAAGATGCTTGTGCTATTGGTTTCGAGTCTATTGGCCTTGCCGGCACTTGCCCAGGTAGGTTCGATCTCAGGGTTTGTTTATGACGCCAGCACTTCCCAACCTATTGCCGGTGCCTATGTAGTTGCTTCGGGTCCAGGTTGGGGTGCTGACAGCACCTGTCAATTCGGCGGTTATCAGATAACCTGTCTGACACCGGGAATCTATCATGTCGAAGCATCAGCACCAGGTTTTGAACCAGGATACAGGTGTTCAGTAATTGTCCATCCAGGTCAGAATACCCCAAACATCAATTTTTATTTAGTGCCTACTGGTGCTCAATGTGGTTCGATCTCAGGGTTTGTTTATGATGCTAATACCTCTCAACCGATTGCCTGTGCCCATGTAATTGCCCGGGGTCCAGGTTGGGGTGAAGATTATACCTGCCAATTTGGCGGCTATCAGATTATACACCTCAATCCAGGATTGTATCGTGTTGAGGCATCCGCAGCCGGCTATGAACCAGCGTATCGATGTTCGGTTATCGTTAATGCCGGTCAGAATACCCCGGGAATCAATTTCTATCTATACCCATCTGGAGGAACACCCACAGGTATTTCTGGTAAGGTCACTAATGCACATAATAATCATCCTATCCTTGGTGCCTTGGTAGTTGCCACTAATAGTTCAGGTGGTGGCCAGGATAACACAGATATTCATGGTCAGTATTTTATTCAAGACCTCGACCCTGGTTACTATTATGTTACAGCATCCGCTATAGGTTTTGAACCGGCCGTATATCCTGATAGTGTTTATGTGGTTAGTGGTCACATTACCCCTAATATTAATTTTGCATTGGTTCCAGTTGACACCACCGGACTTGGCGGTATATCAGGACACATAACCGATACTACAAATGGAGCTCCAATTTCAAATGCCCATGTCCATGCCACCGGCCCGGAAGGTCAAGGTCAGGCCCATTCTTATCCTTGTGGTTTTTATCAAATCAAAGACTTACCAGCAGGCAAATATGAGGTTAGGGCATGTGCCTCAGGATATTATCCAGAAACCTACTTTGACAGTGTTTTGGTTAATGCCGGACAGATTACCCAGAATATTGATTTTGCTTTAACACCGTCAGACACAGGTGGAATTGCAGGATTTATTATTGATGGCGAAAATGGTTTATCAATACCGGGTGCACAAATTACGGCAACCGGACCTTCAGGAGTAATACAAGTGGTGAGTAATAATAATGGTGATTATCTTGTGGATTACTTAATACATGGCATCTATCACATTGATATCCTGGCATCGGGTTATGAACCAGTTAGTTATCCGGAGGCAATTCTGGTTCTGGAAGGATGGATTACATCATTTATATGTCCGGTGCTTTATCCTATAACTACTGTGAATGAACAAGATGCGAATAATCTAAATAGAATTAGTGCCTATCCAAATCCGTTCACTAAAAAGATAAACATAAGATACACGATATATGATGCAAGATGCAGGATATATAATATAAAAATCTACGATGCCACGGGTAGATTGGTCAGACAATGGGACTATGAGTCCGCCACACAGTTTGGCGCAATGAGACTATCAGACAAGGTCGTCTGGGATGGCAAAGACGAACTAAAAAGAGAACTCTCTCCTGGCATTTACTTCATAAGACTCGAGACCCAAGATTATAAAGAAACAAAAACGGTGGTATTGCTGAAATAACTCTCATCTGATACACAGATTGGTGCTAAAAGCGTGAAATCCGTTTCCATAGATTTTGGTGAACAGCCGGCCCCCCATTTTTGTAGAAGGAGAAAAATGAATTCATTAGAAGGTAAGTGGATTTTTGTTAAAGGGTGCATTCTCTTTGCCTGCTTGGCTTTTAGTCAAGTCATCAAAGATGACTTTCAGGTGAATGAAGAAAATTATCCTTCATCCTTCCATCAGATAAGTCCAGTTGTTGCCCGTGATTCAAGTGGCAATTTTGTTCTTATATGGAGTGATAATCGGGATGGCGATTGGGCTATCCGCGCTCGGTTATATTCTGCAACAGGAAATCCTGTGGGTTCGAGTTTCAGGGTTGAACAAATTGGTAAAGCAGGTTCACCATCGGTGGCAAACGATTATAATGGTAACTTCGTTGTCGCCTGGGAGGATACACGCAATAGTAATTTCGATATCTATGGTCAGCGGTTTAATGCTATAGGCAATCCCCAAGGTAGTAATTTTTTGGTGAATGATGACCCTGCTCCACCTCCAGAAGAACCACCAAATAATCAATATGCGCCAAGGGTGGGTCTGGATAAAGATGGTGATTTTGTCATCACCTGGATGGATTATCGAAACTATCCTGGTTCCTTTGGATATATTGATATTTATGGACAGAGGTATAATTCTGCTGGTTCACCGCTCGGCTCGAATTTCATCGTTAATAATATTGACAGTATCGGTTGTTCCTATCCGGATGTTGCAATAGCACCCAATGGAAGGTTTATTATCACCTGGTATGATAACCGGAATCCACCTGCGAGTTATGATATTATTGCCCAGCGCTATAATACGAATGGCAATCCCATCGGTTCAAATTTTGTTGTAAGTCTTTTCCCGATTGGCACCTGGCAGGGTTATCCATCAGTTGCAATGGATGCAAGAGACTATTTTACATTCACCTGGCAGGACTACAGAGCCGGTGTCACCACTGCTGATATTTGGGCAACAAGATATGATAATAATGGCAACCCCCTGACCCTCTCAGGTTTTCAAGTAGATAATGACCCAACCGGAGATGAACAGCACTTCCCTGATATTTCTGCTGGAGGTGTTAACGGAAGATTTACCATTGTCTGGGATGATAAGAGAAATGGGCACAGCGATGTTTATGCCCAACGATACGCTGGTGATGGAAATTTAATTGGCACTAATTTTCGAATCAATGATGATGCAACCACATCTGCTCAGGCACGGCCATCAATTGGTTTAGATTTTTCTGGTGCCGAAACCTTTGTATGGCAAGATGCAAAAAACTCAAACCGAGGTTGGGATATCTATGCACGACTCTATGATTCATTGGGTAATGTCTTGGGTCCGAGTTTCAAGATAAACGACGACTCAGCCGGTGCTTATCAGAATCTATCTGATATAGCTTATGATACACTTGGCAATCTTGTGATTGTCTGGGTGGACTTAAGAAACGGTAATAATGACATATTTGGTCAGAGATATGACAAGGCTGGGAATGGACTTGGCACCAATTTCAAAATCAATGATGATGTAGGAAATGCAAGTCAGGGTGAACCTGTTGTTGCAATGGCTTACAACGGTGGTTTTATTGTTACATGGAAGGATTACCGAAATGGTGGGATAATGCCGGATGTCTATGCCCAGCGTTTCAATGCCTCTGGGAACCCCTTTGGTGCAAACTTTAAGGTAAATAGCACAAACACAAATTCTCAAACCTTCGAAATCCATATCACCGCAGCACCTACAGGCAAATTTGCTATTTCCTGGGAAAGAACCAAATTCTATAATGAAAATGGTGATTCCGTTGGTGCATCTTCTTTGAAAGGATCCTTAGATTCAGACAAAAATGGGATCTATTACTTGGTTTTCATAGGCAACAACCTTTTTTTCGATTCTCTTTTCCTGCAAAAATTTAACTCTGTTAATGGCAGTCCCATTGGTTCATCTACATACCTTGAGATGAGTGCGTTGCCATTAAATCTAAGTGATTTCGAGATAGGTTGCGATAGTGTAGGAAACTTTGTGGTTACCTTTGAAGACTTCTTTCTCTTGGAAAATGGCTATGACATCTTTGGACATTGTTATGATTCAAATGGTAATCCTATCGGGACCAAATTTCGTGTAAATGAGGACTCTACTGGTGAGCAGACCCGTCCCCGTGTAGATATGGGAGACGATGGTTATTTTGCAATTGCCTGGGCACATCAAGCCAACTCGTTGAATCCCGAAATCTATGTCCAAAAATATCTACCTCTTGGTAGTCCCGATGGTTCAAATTTCCGTATCTCAAATACCAGTCTAAAATCCCAGACCGAACCATCAGTGGGTGTATACGATACTTTAATTTACTTCTGTTGGACCGACAATAGGTTACCCGACCATGGGACTGACATATTTGCTAAGATTTTGGGTCGCGGTGTAATAGGTATTGAATCTGCTTACACTGAGCAAAAAAATATTAAATTCACCATCACCCCAAATCCATTCAGGAATCACCTTGTGATTAAATTCCAATCCGCCTTAGGCGGACCAAATCCCAAGAACTTCACCCCGTTAGATAGTAAACATCTAACGGGGCAAGCAAATCCCAAATCCGAAATCTCTATTAAAATTTACGATGTCAGTGGTAGATTGGTCAGACAATGGGACTATGAGACAATAAGACAATCAGACCAAATCACTTGGTATGGTGACGATGATGCAGGTCTCAGACTGCCCGCTGGTGTCTATTTTGTTCACTTTAAGGCTGGTGTGTATACCAAGGTGGAGAAGGCTGTTTTTCTTCGGTAAGGTGCTGTGTGGAATAAAATTTACCTATTACAAATTTCATTATTCGAAGGTATTGGATTTTGAAATTATAATATCTTAAAAGGAAATAAAAGGATTGGTTAAAGGGGAAGACGTCCTACTATCATCAGATTCTCCACGCATTTTTACACTAAAAATATATCAGGTATTTTGTCTTGATTGCACCGACTCGATTTTTAGCCGGCAATCCACTGGTGTCGGATATTTCACGATAATCATTCAGGGCGATATATAACCAGCTCTTGGGACGGAAATTATAGGAAAAGAGAAAACCGAGACGATTGGTCAAGAACTCTGTATCACCAAAATCTGTCCCCGGGGTAGAAAAGACAAACTCGTTGAAGAAACTTACACTCATTGTGGGGGTAATCGTGAATTCTATCCTCGGTGTTGCCATCGGTGTTATCGCCAAAATTGTGTCTGTTATATCCCATTCAATCCAACTATTTGATTCAAATGACAATGAAAGCCGCGGGAAAATATTATATTCAAATCCGTGCCAGGTATAACCTTGATATGCCAGATAGTCACGATAGTAGTTATAACTATAACTAAAGTTACCACCAAACCACAGGTCATACTTTGTCCCATTGCCCCAGACCGAAAAGTTAATCCCCCGATGTAGATAATTTGTGTCGGCTTCGTAATAAGGTCCGCCACTAAACTCTAAATTGAAACCCCAGTTGTTACGGAAATTAGGATTGAATACAAAAAAGACAAGTTTTGACCAATCTATTGTATCACCCGGTTCTTGAATAACTGCGATCCCCGGACCGACCCAGAGATTTCTCAAAACGCCTTTTGGATACATTTTAAAGGGTCCTGTAAAGAATAAAAATTTCTTTAGCCCAGCCCAGGGCACATAACCAATATCACTAACATCAAATGAGTCATGCACTACCTCAGCACCTCCCATAGTCAAAAAGTTCTTGATAAAACCGAAATAGCCCGAAGAGAATGCCCAACCTCTTTTCTCTATTTTATCACTCAATGCGGTTTGCAGGATAAATTGATTCGGACCAGAGCGATAAACGCCATCCAGCCCGATCCCATAATTGTATGTATCGCTATTTACTGCCGAGCCGCTGAAGAGGAGACCAATATCTGATGATTCAAAGACCTTTCGCTTTAAACGGAACACACCAAAACCGCGCTCTGGTTCAATCGGTGGGGGGTCAATCATCGAATCTGTCGCCACCGAATCCCATACCGGCGCAGTTATTGCACCAAAAACACCCATACTCCATTCTTTAGATTTACCGGAGAGTTTTAACCCACCAAGAATTGGCACAATCTCACTGTTTATTGATTTGCCAATTCTTCGGGAATAGAAAATCCTTAAGGGTGTAAAGAAACCTTTACCCTCACCGAAATCGGACATGCGAAAGATTTCTTTTCCTTCAAGGAAAAATGGCCGACGCTCATCAAGATAGGTTTCATATTGGGACAAATTTAATGTAAATGGGTCAGATTCAATCTGGGCAAAATCAGGAAATGCAGTGGCATTGAGGGTAGTCTGGGGCGTAATATCCCATTTTAAGTTTAAACTGCCACTAAATTTTAATTCTGTCATTTCATTTTTTGTCTTGTCAGAACGGAAAAACCCTTCGGGGTAAATTTCAAAATAATAACCAGTTGCCTGTGGATTTATGCCCTTCAAACTGCCATATTTTGATACAAGACTTCCCTCAACCTGCAAGACTTCAGTCCAGTAGTCGGTCTCCTGCTTTGCACAAATATACCGCTTGAAATTTATACCCCATTCGGACAGACCTTTTTTGTAGCGAATTGATTTAAACGGAATCTTTATCTCTACTTCATATCGGTCGTCAAAGACTTTTACTGCCCGATACCAGACCCCATCCCAGGAATCGTCCGAAGACCTGGCATCATCTAAAATCCAGCCATCGTTATAACAACCGCTTATCGCCGTCCTGAAATAATAAGCAGTGGTCTTACTCCCGAAAGGATCAATATAGATAACTACAAAATCTTCATTACCTCCCAGTTGAGTTGTCGGTTTTATATTCTTTGTCCAGCAGCGGAAAGCCACATAGAGATTACTGGCATCCTGTAAAAGATAGACCTCGGATAAATCCGAAGGTCCTTCTTTTTCATAAGGCATATATTGGATAAAATCATAAGCCGAATCCGCACTTTGCCAGACTTCTTCAATTACACCATCAATCACCGGCGCACGGTCGGTAAAATGAACCTCAATCGATTTTGTTTCTGTTAATAGAACAACCACCAAGGCAAAAATCACAGAACCTCCTTTATTAATATATACGCAAAAAAACACTTAAAAGTTTCATAACCATAATTTAACCAGCAATCTTTAAAAAACCTATCGTAAGTCTATCCAGATTAAAACAAAATTCAAGGTGCAATAGTTTACATCAGGGGGCAGGCTGTTCACTGTTCACCTTTTAATATTTTTTGTGGTGAACAGCCTGCCCCCTCTCTCTTGCTCCTCTACCAGTATAAGGTAACCACCTTTGATTCTTTTGGTAACGAATCTGAATTTTCTGATAGTGTTGAAATTCTTGTGCAATTCGGTCGGAATCCAGATGATATCGAACCCAGTATTTACTTACCGCCAATTGTTACCGATAAATTGGAAATGGAATTGTTTCTTGCAAGAGGTAGTCGTGATATTGCATTGAAAGTTTATGATTGCTGCGGGCGAATGGTAAATGAAAAGAAAATAAAATTGACAGCCGGTAATTTAATCAAAATTAATTTAAGAACGGATTCAAGAAATAATCGGTTACCCAGTGGTGTATACTTCATATCTCTTGAAACTGATAAGGCTGAAAAGATACTGCGTAAGTTTATTATCATAAGATAACACAATGTTTGAATAACTATTAAACAAAGGGAATATTTATGGCCAGAAAGCGCGCTGCCATATTTGTTGGAAAAGTTTAAGACTGGATTAAACTTTTGCCCCCTAAACTTAGGCTTGACAACTATTATATTTTGGATATTATTATATTAAATAATTTCCTTAAAGACCAAAAGGAGGTTTTATGAAATTTAGTCTTCTCGTTTTTTGGGGTATCGTATTGGCATTAGGGTTTAATAACCCCCTAAACCCTGCCCAGCGAGTAGTCCTATGTGAAGAAGCCTATATGCCGACATGACCGACCTGTCCTTATGCCAGCAGTCTGCTGGACACAATCACAATACTTCAGTATCCTACCCGAACTGTGCTTGTAGAATTACATTCAGTATCAACTGATACCTTCTATACACCTGAAGTAGGCGCCCGTATAAACTTCTATAATTTCCTGGGTTATCCATCACTTTTCAGAGACGGCGTGGATATCTGGACAAATTGGTCGCCCGGCGATTGGCGTGACTCGATTGTCGCACGGATGAATCGACCATCGCCGATTACCCTAACCATAAGCGGTTCTTACAACCCGAGCACTAACAACGGAACCGTAGATGCTTCCTTTCGTAATGATTCCACTGCATCAATCACTGCCCGGATCTATTTTGTTATCACGGAAGATAGTTTATATCACCTGGATCCAAACGGCCATGCCTGGCACAACCATGTCTGCAGAGATTTTCTACCAACCCAGACCGGTGAACAGGTGACGATTCCTTCTGGCCAAACCGTAACCAGAAGCCGAAATTTTACCATTGCGGCATCGTGGAATGAAAACCGTTGCTCGGTAGGAACCTGGCTCCAGGCCGATGCCCCCTCACGAAATGTCTTCCAGGCTGGCCAGAAGAAGGTCATGAATCTGATTTATGTTGACGAAGAAACAAGTGCCGAAGCCGATATGTCAAGTGTATCATTAGTTGCTAATCCATGTGTCAGCGCTGTAGTATTTTCCATTCGCCTACCCGAAACCACTAATTACCAGATTGATGTATTTGATATTCTTGGCCGAAGGGTCGGGAAGATTATTGGAATAACATCGCAAGGCAAAGAATTGGTATCCTGGAATCTACAGGATGAAACGGGAAATTCGGTAAGCGCTGGTGTCTATTTCTTCAGATTTATTAGCCAGAAGTTAAACACTACCGGTAAATTCGTCGTGCGTTAAATTAGTTTCTGTGGCGTTTTGCGCAGGAATGCAGCAGGCGTTTGCTTTTGTTTCAATAGATTTTTGATTATATTCGCACAGTCGGGGCAAAGCTCACCGGTTTCGTTGTCAACGGTTTCAATTTATCCTTTGTCGTCTTCCATAAGATATTTTTCATTCGGGCAGTGCTCAAGACCAAAGACATGACCAAGTTCATGGTTTACTACCTTTTTCAAACGACCATAAAATAGCGAGGCTGATGCTTTTTTTCTTCTTAAGGAGAAAGTTATTCTGTTAAGGTAAATTTTTCAAAATAAGTTCACAAAACACACTTCTTACTTTTCGTTCTCAAGAAACCAGCATATCAAAAAAATTCTGCTCCACCTATAATCTGATACCCTTCCCTTTGATGCTCTGATAACCCGATATGTTTATTGAAATGTAGGAGGGACTTCCAACCCCGAACCAAATCTTGACCGATTCGATATCAATCCTTCCACACTTGATAACTAAATGCCTAAAGCCCCAGGAATTTTAGGGAAAATTGTGGCTTCGGCGATATGAGAAAGGCCGCAAATGTAACGCGTTAGTCGTTCCACGCCGATTCCAAATCCTGCGCATCTAGGCAGTCCCCTTTTTGCCAACTCAAGATACCACCAGAAATCATCCAGATTTCTTCCATAATTTTTAGTCCGTTCCCAGATTCTTTCATACTTATATTCCCTTTCACCACCCGAAAGTGCCTCGCCATATCCCGCTGGATATATCATATCCATGTCGCACAAAATTCCTGGCCTATCTTCGTATTCTCGATCATAAAATTCCCGTGCTTCAATGGGGAAGTCCACCAGCCAGAAAGGTTCTTTTGCCTTTTGTGATATAGACATTTCAAATGCCGGTCCGTACTCTTTATATGCCTCAAGATATTCAATTCTCTTAAACGGTCTTTTTGGAATAGCAAGGCTTCTTTCCAATGCAGAAAGCTCCCCGCTACATTGCCCATTTATATAATCTAACACATAAATGAACATTTGCTCAGCTAATTCCATGACTTCATCACGAGTAGCATTTTTCATCTCAACATCAATCTGTGTAAATTCTATCAGATGTTTTCCAGTCTGGGCATATTCAGGCGGTTCTAATCGTACATTCGGTGAAAAGATAAAAATTTTTTCTAATCCAAGCAGGGAGATCTGTTTATGAAAGATCATACTGCGGGTCAGGAAGAAACGGTGGTCAAGATAATTTATTGTTCCGTCCAGAGTCTTGTGGTGCAAAGGGTCGGTTAAAGGGGAGATAATCACGGGGTTTAGCTCAACGAATCCTCTCTGCCTTAAAAAAATACCTGCACTTTGCCTTATCTCACTGCTGATAAGGGCAATGTGTTGGGTCTTTTTTGAATCCAGATGAATGCGTAAATCGTCTATGGCTTTCTGCTCCATTTTTTTCCTCCTTTCATAAATAAAAAAGCCCACCAAAAATTGGTGGGCTTTCACACCTTAATGATTTCTTAAGGTGGAGAAAAGCCCACAAGTTTATTATTATTAACCATTAGTTCGTTAACTATCATGCTTTTCATCATTACAAATTATATATATATTGGTCTTAAAGTCAAGGGTTAACTGCTCTAACTTCTTAATGTTAGCCGTTTCTCATAGCCTCCGCACTACGCGTGGCTTACGGGCAGTTCTAATCACGGCTACCGCCTTGTAGTGATTGGGGGCAGGCGTTTACTTTTGTTCACCTTTACTCTTCCTTTCTTCTCAATGCCTGCCATACACCTGAAACTGAAAGCCCAAGTAATTTCCCTACCACCCGCAACGGCAAGCCATACTCATTAACCAAAATTTTGCACACCTCACCACGCAAACGCCGATTAACTCTGCCCAAGGGATTAACCAACAAACCCATCGCCACATTTAATTGCTTACTTACCTCGTTAACTATTTTTTTAAAATCAACACTCCCAATGTTCTGAGTGCTATCAAGTTTTTTTTCCTTTTCTGAGTTCAACTGTTTCACAAAAGCCTCATCACCAACCACGACACCTGAACACTGAACCCAATCAACCGGACCATCATCCAAATCTAACACAAATTTTGCGTAATGCTGATGAACCAGACGGCCACAACCAAAATGCTCCAAGATTACATCCGGCCGCACAAAACCTTTGGGCACTAAACCAATATACGCCCGATAACTCGTCCACGGATAATCCTTGGGGTCTTCCACCATTCTCGCCTCGACAGCCTGCTCTGAAAATCTCATTTTAATTTGGGTAAGATTTTATTTTGATGAAAGACATGTTCGACTGCGAAAATGTCCGCTTTAACTGCAAACGAAAAATGATTGACATTTAAAAAGAAACTTCTCTATCTTGACATATAACCTCTTTCTGGATATATTTATTTATGGTTGTTAGTAAGCCTGATACCAAGCGCCTCAAGTTATTAAAGAAGATAGACAATATTTTAGGTTCAACATATGACCTCCAAAAGGTCATCAAAAAGATTTATAACGAGATAAGTAAGGTGATGGATACAAGAAATTTCTACATTGCCATTTATAATCGCGAAGAAGACACAATCCATTTCGTCGTTTATACTATTGAAGGAAAAGAAATAAAAGCTGGTTCGAGAAAACTATCTGCTGGATTGACCGAGTTTGTAATAAGGTCAAAAAAACCGGTTGCGATAAATAAAGACCTTTCACGGTTTTGTAAAAACCATGGAATAAAACCGATAGGGAGATCGGCAAAGAGTTGGCTTGGCGTGCCTATGATTTACAAGAATAATGTGGAGGGTGTAATCACGATCCAGAATTATACCAATGAAGATGCCTATGCACCTGCCGATGAATCCTTTTTAGCAAACATTGCGGCAAGGGCCGCGGTTGTTATTGCCAATACCCGATTAATTGAAGAAGAGGTTAAAAGGGCGAAGGAACTCGCCTTGATGAATCAGATAGCCCATCGCCTGACAAAGAGCCTCGATATTAATGAAATCTGTGAAAGTGTGACAAAATCCATATTACAAAATTTCAGCAACTTTCATATTGCAGTATTCCTTGTCGAAGATAGTGAACTTGCGCTGAAAAAGTTATCTGCTGGTTTCAAACTTGAGGTGCCCAGGGATTTGAAAATTGAATTTGGTCAAGGGATGGTAGGGACTGCGGCAAAACAGAAGAGGACAATCGTTGCCAATGATGTTAGTCAAGACCCACATTATCTGGACTTCGGTCAGACAACCACAAAATCTGAAGTCGCCATACCTTTAAAGATTGCCCAGAAAATTGTTGGTGTCCTTGATATTCAGTGTAATGAACTTAATGCCTTTAACCCCAACTCAGTAAGGGTTCTTGAATTGATTGGCGACCGGCTGAGCGTTGCACTTCATAATGCCCGTCTCTATGTTGAGGCAACAAATCATGCAAAAGAACTTGCCGCTTCATTCACAATTGCCCAATCACTAATTTCCACATTGGAGCTGGACGATGTTCTCCATAGGGTCCTTGAGGTCATTCGACAAACATTTGGTTACGCCAACATTGCGATACTATTGATTGATAGAAAAACGAACGAATTATATGTCAAGGCCGCCCGTGGTTATGCAGATTATATTATGAAAAAGGTAAGATTGAAGATTGCCAAAAAAGAAGGTATCAGCGGTTATGTTGCAGCAACCGGCAAGTTATATTATGCCCCGGATGTTTCAAAGGTGCCATTCTATGTCGTGGCGAAGCGTTCGGTAAAGTCTGAGGCCACCATCCCTTTGAAAATTAAAGGAGAGATAATCGGTGTCCTTGATATCGAGAGCGAAAGGCTGAATGCATTTTCTGAAAAGGATTTGCGCATGTTTTCTGTGTTTGCCTCTCAAGCGGCGATAGCCATCGAAAATGCACGATTATACGATGAAACAAAGATCCTTTCCCTCACTGATGGTTTAACCAAGATTGCTAATCGTCGCCATTTTGATTTGATGCTGGACAACGAAGTAAGGAAGGCGAGGGGTTATTCAAGACCGGTTAGCCTCGCAATGATTGACCTTGACAACTTTAAAAATTTCAACGATAGGTATGGGCATCAAGTAGGGGACAGGATGTTGGTTTCTGTAGCTCGAACATTGAAAGAGAATGTTCGTGATACCGATTTTGTAGCCCGATATGGTGGTGAGGAGTTCGTGATTATTTTTCCTGAGACGAACAACCATACCGCATTAAGGGTTGCGGAGCGAATTCAAGGTGCCATAAGAAGGGGTTCAATTCGCATCAAAGGGGTTGGGAATGTTAACATAACTATATCAATTGGTATTGCCGCATACCCTTATCATGCCCAGGATCTATCAACCCTTATCAAGATTGCCGATCGGGCATTATATCGGGCAAAACAACTTGGCAAAGACCGGGTCGAGACAGTCTGAAAACGGTTTCTTAAAGAATAAATGTACCGTTCTTTTATCTTTATTCTAACCTGGATTTTCTTACGCATCTTCTTTGAAGGTGTCCTCGAGTCCTTCCATCGTATCGGTTATATAGCTTTTTCTTACAAATCTATTCTTATGTATTTTGTCCATTTTCCCTTTTTTTACCTCAGTCTTTTTCTTATCCTTGTAGTAATCATTTCCCTATTGATAAAAGAGGAAATCAAACAAGTGACAACAATTGCCAGTATGGGATTAGGGATAATATTGTTCATTCCTATCCTTGATGCGATTATTGGTGGTGGCTATTTAATAACCTATCCATTACGGCTCGAGCCCTATCTTCTAAACTTTTTGAATCCTGCTATTTCGCTTAGTGATATCGGTGTTTCATATGGACAGAGAATAGTTATAGTTTCAATCTGCCTGTTATGTAGTATATATTCATTTATAAAGACGAAAAGGATATGGAACTCTATTATTTTATTCTTTGTTATCCTTGCGACCATTATTTTCTGGGGAGGCATAACAACAATTGTTGCCGGTAATCGTCCTGAGCATATATATGTAACCACTGGTATCCTATCCACAGATACCCAGAAGTTCTCTGCCATCTATGGCTTATTATTCATCTTCTCTCTCTTTCTATACTGTTATTTTCTCAATCGAAAATATTTTAAAATATTGATTGACTCAATGCGGACTGAACGGATGTTCTTTTACGGTGGCATTGGCGTTTTTGGATTCATTCTATCAATGTATCAGAAGGGTATTACCTACAAAGGTGATATGTTTGACCCGCTTGGTATTTTAATCCTTTTTATTAGTCTATCCTCTGGCTTCTGGGGAGTGCAGGTCATCAACGATTTTTTCGACATCGAGGCCGACCGAATTACCAGGGGTAGAAATCCATTATTAAAGGGCATGAGTAAAAATTACTACTCATACTGGGGTTTGTCCTTGATTCTTCTATCGTTATGCCTGACACTCGTAATCAATTACTACAGTTTTTTGATTATGATTACCTATATACTATTAGGCATCGTCTATTCTGTTCCGCCGGTAAGATTAAAAAGAATTCCCTTGGTAGCGACATTTATCCTATCGGTTGCGGTTGTCTTGTCAATGGCAATGGGTTTTTCTATATTTTATGGAAATCGGGCATTAAATGGAATTCCAAAAGAAATTTTGCTCCCAACCCTATTAAGCGTGACATTCGGTTTTGCTGCAAAGGATATTCCCGATATAAGAGGCGACAAAACTTCAGGTGTTTTCACTTTACCAGTTCTCCTTTACAAGGATACAATATTGGGCAGATTACCAATGGCAATTATCATTGGTTTATCTTATATATTTTACATCATCTTTATTCCAAAATTATTTTATGGTGCCTTGGCGTTTTCGGTTTCCACAATCATTTATACAATCTTTATCAAAGAAATAAAGGAATGGTTCTATTTTATACTACTATATTTATTTGGTATCTATCTGTGCTTGACTTTTGTGCTTTCTTAATTAAAATTATGTAATGAGAAAGGAGGAGACATGAAAAAATTGGTCTTGATGGGTGCAATCTTATCTTCATTGTTTGCACTGATGTATGCACTTGGTTATGTCGAATCGTCAAATGGACTTGGCAACCCCCAACTCGAAGGGGGTCGAACCGAGCTCGAAATGGTGGACATAAATAACGATGGCAACATTGATATCTTATCAATCGGTGACCACGGTTCTCCTTATGTGAATACCCAGGAACATGGCGTTATGGTCTGGTTTGGCAATGGACAGGGCAGTTGGAGTGTCTATCAAAATGGCAATTTTGGTTACGGTGGAATTGCCATTGGCGACATAAACAATGATGGTTTCCTGGATATTGGATATGGCATGCACCACAATTATGATTCTACCGACTTTGGTGATTCAATACTCGAGGTGGCATTGGGTGATGGAACCGGTCAGAACTGGACACCATGGGACGATGGCATCTCTATTGGCGACCCCGATTATTGGGGAATGTTCTGCACAGATTTTGCCGATATCAACAACGATGGCTATTTGGACCTTGGTGCCAATTCCTTTGGTGCCAATGATGGCATCCATGTCTTTCGAAATAATGGGAATGGCACATGGACCCAGGTATTCGGGTTTTTGGGTGGCAATTCGCAGGACGATTTCCTCTTTGGTGATATCAATAATGATGCGAATCCAGATTTTTGTGCGGCGCATCAAAATGGTTCTATCTATCTTGGTAATGGAGGTGGTGGCTTTACCCTTGCCGATGGGAATCTGCCAGCACCGGGTAATTCTGGGCGCTCCGGTCCCTCTCTTGGTGATGTTGACAATGATGGTGACCAGGATTTTGCATTCACAAACCAAAATGGTGGCATTCAGGTATGGGCATGGCAGGGTAGCAATACCTGGGCAAACTTCTCCGGGAGTTTACCAGCGAGTGGTCCTTATTATGGAACTCAATTATGGGATATGAATATTGATGGCTTTATGGATATTGCCGCCTTTGGTGATAGCACTGTAACGGTCTGGCTCGGTAATGGTGCCGGAAACTGGACACTAACAACAACCTTTTACACACCTGGGTCAGGTTATTATGCCGCATTCAGGGTTGGTGGCGATGCCGACCACAATGGCTATCCAGATATTGCCCTTGTTGGTGAAGAGGGCGATAGTTGGAATGCAATAAATCATCTACGATTTTACAAAGAGACCTCTGTCCCCAATACCTTATTCGTCTTCCCGGTCTTTCCTCGTGGTCGGGAAAAATTCAGGAGTGGCTCAGTCCATTTCATCCGCTGGACATGTGGAGTTCCTTCAGGTTCTACCGCAACAATAAAACTTGAGCTTTCAACAAGTGGTCCATCTGGCCCCTGGTCAACAATTATCAATAGCACACCCAATAATAGTCGTTATCAATGGCGAATTCCTACCGGTATTTCGTCAACCAACTGTTATATCAGATATACCGCCACTACCAGTTCCAGCACAAAGACCGCAATAACGCCATTTGCATTTACAATCCTGCCCGCTGTTGATATCAATGAAACATATCCCCGACATCTAATAGAACAGTCGCTTGAGGTCATTCCAACATTGTCGAATGGAAAGATAAAAATAATTGTTACAACCTTTGGTTTGAATAACATAAGGGCACGCCATATCGTTTCTATCTTTGATAACTTTGGTAACCTGATTAAGAGATTATTGGAGATAAGGGGTTCTGGCAAATTCGAGTTTTATTGGGATAAAAAGGATAGCAAAGATAGACCCGTTCCATCGGGCATCTACTTTGTCACCCTTAAAACCAATGATAAACAGATTTCGAAGAAGGTATTGGTACTGAGGTAGTTGCCCAATTCATTGGCTCATGGGGTTATGTGTATCTTCCCAGTATCTGCTCCAGCTCCTCCTCTTTCTGAATCAAAACCTTTCTTGACTTACTACCCTGAAACGACTCCACTATACCCGCTGCCTCAAGCTGGTCAATAATCCTGCCCGCACGGGCATAGCCAAGGTTGAGCCGCCTCTGGAGCAGCGAGACCGATGCTATCTGATGCCTGAAGACAAGCCTTGCCGCCTCATTGAACATCGGGTCAACTTCGCCTTCCTGTTCAATCGAAACGCCTTTCTCTTCAATCTCTTTATCAATCAATTCTGGATAATAACCTCGCTCAATAATTTCAGTAATTTTTTCGTTGGGGATGATATTCGAAAGTGCCCGACGTTTCTCCTCAAAAGCGGGGTCATCCTGGTCCACAAAGACGCTCCATAGTTCCTCCTCCAGAATCGAATTAATTATCTCATCAAGGTCGCCCTCTACATCTTTCAATATTTCAAGCAGGTATTGCTTCGTTATCAAATTTCTTATACCGCATACCTCTTCGGTTGAGATATATGCACCATGTAGCCTGACCGGTGTTCCTTTCCCCGGTGGCAGGAATAGCATATCACCTCGCCCCAGCAATGATTCAGCACCATTCATATCGAGGATCGTCCGCGAATCGGTCTTTGATGCAACCTGGAATGCAATTCTACACGGGAAGTTTGCCTTGATTAATCCTGTGATAACATCAACCGATGGTCTCTGTGTTGCGAGTATCAAATGGATGCCCACGGCACGGGACATCTGGACGAGCCTTGTTATATTCTCTTCGATTTCACTTGGTGCCGTCAGCATTAAATCGGCAAGTTCATCAACCACGATGAGTATATAAGGCTTTATTTCGCCACCCTTCTTTCTCATCTTTTCATTATAGCTATCTATATCTCGAACATTCTCCCTCGCAAAATCTCGATACCGCGACTCCATTATGGAGACGAGTTTTTCAAGTTCATTGACCGCATCCCTCGGTTCAGTTATTGCCCGACGCAAAACATGGGGGATGGGATTATACATGGGCAATTCGAGTCTCTTGGGGTCAATCATCAAGAATCGGACATCTTTATAGGTAGCATGGTACAAAAGACTGGCAATAATTGTATTTATACAGACACTCTTACCAGAGCCTGTTGTGCCGGCAATGAGCATGTGTGGCATTATGGAAATATCATCGCTCACTGGATTTCCAATAATATCATCCCCCAGGGCAATTGCCAGCGATGACGGATTATTTTCAAAGCCACTATCCAGGAAGCAGTTTTTCAAATATACCAGGCTTCGCTCACGATTTGGAACCTCAATACCGACCGCAGATTTACCAGGGATTGGGGCGACAACCCTTATCCTTGTTGCCTTCAATGCGAGTGCCAGGTCATTATCCAGGTTGGCGATTCTATTAACCTTTATTCCCGGTGCCGGTTCAAATTCAAATCTCGAAATGACTGGACCAGATTCAATGCCAACAACCTTGCCAGTGACTCCGAACTCGGCAAGACGGCTCGTCAAGAGTTCACCTTCTTTCTTTAATGCCTCATAATCAACCCCGAACTTCTTCGATGGTGTTACAAGGATATTCAAGAATTCAGTCTTAAAATCTATCTTTGGTGGTTGTTTCTTTACCTTCTCCTTCATTCCTTCTTTTATTGCCTTTTCATCTATTCTTTCTTCTTTTTGTGCTTTTTCCTTCTTGGGTTTGGGTTCCTTCTTCGGTTTCTCTTGGACTACTTCTTTTTTGGGGAATGTCAGATGAAGAAAAATCTGTTTCTTCAACATCATAAATAATACAATAAATATACTGAACCCGATGATAATATATGTGCCAACTAACCCAAAATAACTTAATAGAAATTCCTTGATTATTCGACCACCTATGCCGCCGCTTGGAATCCCGGCACGCAGATAATTTAAGAATAGGGCAAAAATTGTAGTAATAATTATACCAATAGGAATTAGATATAACAGATGGTAGCCATCTCTCTTATCTGGTTCGAATAGATAAATATAGCCGAGATATCCAAATAATAAGGGGAGGATAAGAAAGTAAAGGCCGACAAGATAAAAAAGTCCAAGCGATGTATAATAGCCGAATATTCCACAAAAATTATTTCCCCGTTCATCTGGGAAGATGAGAAATGAAATTTGAGAAATAAAGAAGAGTGCACATAGAAGCGTTAATGCAATACCTGTCAATTTTCTCTGCTTGGTCTCTTCTAATCTCCGGGCGATGAATATGAGAATGCTGCAGGCAATGATGAGCAATATAACGGAAACCGCGACCTTCAATTCTTCCATAAGCAATTCTACATATAAATTTCTATTTGTCAATATTCGTTTTTTTCATTAATAACTTTTAGCGCCTTTGGTAAGCCCATCCTTGACTTTATTCTCTTCTTGTATAATATATTAGGTAATAGGTGAGTGGTTCCAAAAAAATAAAATTATTTAACAAATAAAATAATTGTAGTTGTCCAATTTATTGGGCTACGGTGTAAATTTTTAGGTATTTAGGCATTTTGGACCTTTAGGTATTCTATTCAGCCTTTGGCTGAAGAAAGGGGGTTTGGGATACTCCTTGATTTTTTTAATTATTTATATAATATATACTATGTCCTTGGTCTATTTTCTTGACCTGACAAGGTCATACCGGGAGAACTTTTTGACAATGTTCGAAAGGCTCATTACAACCTCAGGGGGAATGAAGATTCTCGAAAAGGGCTCTCTATGTGCAATCAAATTACATGTCGGTGACGATGGAAATTTAAATTATGTAAATCCTTTCTATGTCCGAAGATTGGTTGATGTCATTAGAAAATCAGGTGGAAGACCATTCTTGACCGACACTACTACCCTATATTCAGGCCGCAGATTTCGTGCCGATTCCCATATTGAACTTGCCAAGGAGCATGGCTTCGACTTTTCACCGATGCTCATTGGTGACGGACTCTATGGAGACGAGTATGAGGATGTTAATGGTTCAAAGATTGCCCGACTCATTACAACCGTTGATACAATCTTCTGTATAAGCCATTTTAAAGGCCATCTCCAAACCGGCTTTGGTGCCACAATTAAAAATCTCGGGATGGGCTGTGCATCAAAAGGTGGCAAACTCGATTTACACTGCCATTCAAAGCCTTATATTGACATGGCGAATTGCACACTCTGCCTGAAGTGTTTCAACTATTGTGCATTTAAGGCCATTAAAAAGAGTAACAAATCACTGAAGATAGACGAAGACATATGCACAGGTTGCTGTGGCTGCATGGCGGTCTGCACTGACCGGGCAATCAGGTTTTACTGGGATGCTGCCTCAACAGACCTTCAAATGGGGCTTGCCCGCTACACCGCAAATGTTATCAAAGACAAGAAGCTATTTTGCATAAATTTTTTGATTAACATATCGCCCAATTGTGATTGTTTCCATACAAATGAACCGATGATTCACCCTGATGTTGGCATCCTTGCCAGTTTTGACCCGGTTGCAGTTGATGCCGCATCGTATGATTTGGTAAAAAAGGCAATTGATAAATTGCATCCGGAGATTGACCCGCAGGAACAGTTGATTTATGCAGAAAAATTTAAGGCTGGAGAGAAGAGGTATGAAATCAAAACAATTTAATCTTCAAAAAAAGATAAAAAGGCTTGAAACACTCCTTGATGCCTCGCTCGTCTTCTCCTCAACACTCGACCTTGATAATCTATTAAACATTATCTTAGAAAAGGCAGAAGAGGTTATGGAGGCCGAGGCCTCATCGGTATTCAAGATTGATGAAGCGCGGAATGACCTCTATTTTTTGACCGCAAGGGGTGTCAAAGGGAAGGAGGCAAAGGAAATCAGGGTGCCATTGGGCAGGGGCATTGTTGGCTGGGTTGCCCTCCATGGTAAGCCACTCCTGGTCCCCGATGTCACCAAAGACCCAAGATGGTTCAAGGGTGTGGATAAGAAGACGAAGTTCGTTACGCGCTCAATCCTTGCTGTGCCACTATTTGTGAAAGGAACAATAATCGGCGTTGCTGAAGTGCTCAACAAAAAGGGCAACCGACAGTTTAATAGAGATGACCTTGAGTTATTCTCTGCGCTTGGCAATCAGATTGCGGTGGCAGTTGAAAATGCCTCACTCTATAAAGAACTGGATGAGTTATTTTTATCTTCGATAAGGGCGATTGTTGAGGCAGTTGATGCCAAGGACCCATATACCCAGGGACATTCAGTGAGGGTTGTCGAGTATTCGCTTCTTGTTGGTGAGGCAGTAAAATTGAATAAAGAGGCATTGAAGGATCTGGAGGTATCAGCAATCCTGCATGATGTGGGTAAAATCGGTATTCCTGATAGAATCCTTGCCAAGCCTGGTAGATTGACCGAGGAGGAGTATGAGTATATAAAGAGACACCCACAATTCAGTGCGGATATTATTGGACCGATTGCAAAATTGAAGAGGTTGACACCATACATCCTGCACCATCATGAGCGATTTGATGGTAAGGGTTATCCTGCTGGATTGAAAGGAAGGGCGATTCCTATCTTTGCGCGCATCATTGCTATCGCTGACTCATTCGATGCAATGACCAGTTCCCGACCTTATCGGGATAAGATGAATTTGGATATTGCATTCCAGGAATTGCGGGATAATAGCGGAACCCAATTTGACCCAAAACTTGTCCCTGTTTTCATCGAGGCTTATGAATCAGCAGTCTGATCGTAGCACTTTATTTTCATTTCTGTCTTTTTAATTCAGTGAATTCCCTGCTGTGAAGATTGACATTGGCATATACTACGGTCCAATTGACCTGCTTGTCTATCTCGTGCGTAAAAAAGAGGTAGATATATTCGATATTCCGATTGCCCAGATTGCCGAGGTGTATCTCGATTACATTAGAAAGATTGAAAGGAAGGACATTGAAGATGCGGCAGATTTTCTCTTGATGGCGGCAATTCTCATAAGATTGAAGGTCCGCTCCCTCCTGCCACGTACACCTGAGGATGAAGAGGCGGCAAGGCCCATTACCCTGATGCAGATTGTTGAAGAGTATAAAAAGTATAAAGAGATTGCAAAGGCATTCGGTATTCTCGAGGCCGAAAGTAGTAAACAATTCCCGAGAATTGCCCAGGAAGAGCCACCATTAGAAGAAGGCGATATGACAAGTTTGATTCTTGCCTTTAAGCGCCTGAAACTACCCGAGAAGAAGATGGTTGTAGAACGTCAGCAGATCTCCTTTGAGGTAGTCATTGAGGATATAAAAAATACCCTCAATAAGCAACCGACAATAAACTTTCTCGAATATCTGAAGAATATGAACAACGCCCCGATTGCGGTTACCTATTTCTTTGCCATGCTTCAACTTGTTAAAGAGGGATTTGTAAATGTCATTCAAGAACGAACTTTTGGGGATATATATTTACACCGAAAGGTAGCCCTGTAAAAATCCAGCCAGGATTCTATGGGGTTTAGGATTTAGAATTTATGATTATAATGTTGTTTATCATCTGTTATGTACCCGAGGATTCCAATGCCCATTATTTAATGGATAAACAACTCGCCCATTATTTTCCATCCTGGGAGGTCTATTTTGATTCGAGCAATTGTGGTTTTCGCACATCTCAGGGTTGCCTCGATTTGTTGAATTGGTATGTCGACCTTGAGGCAAGGTTTGAGATCCGTCTTTCAAGACTCCTCGGTCTGAGATATAAAAATCATTATCTTGGTGATTATAATGAGCATATATCAAACCACTATTTTCAGCCATTTTTTCAATTTAAAGAAAATAGCCGTTTGATTTTTTCTATTACTACCCATTACTACAAAGGAGAAGATGAATTGGGAATCGGTTATTTTTATGGGAAGAATTACCTGAATTGTCTTGAGACATTCTTTACTGCGGAAGACTTTGACCGCAATTTTTCATTACAGAATGATCCCGAAGGACCAAACAAGGTAATCTATAAAAATTTTAAGTATCCTTTTAAGTTGAAAACAACAGTAAATAAAAACTGGCAAACCGGTAGATTATATATGAATTTTGATATTGGTATGCGCTATCTCTTGGAATCAACCGATGAAATAGTATCATATCGAGAGCAGGGTTTTAATCGTCAATTCAATCTCCGTTTTTGGCAGGATGTCAAAAACTTTCGTATCGGCTTGATTGATAATCTTAAGTGGTGTGAAAAATCTTTTACTGACACAACCGGCACAATTATGGATAGTCCTTTTTCTGAGATTATTTTGGAAAACATAATTGAGCCAATGCTTGCCTTAAAAATCGGTAAAAAATGGATCCCAACACTCTATTTAACCTATAATCGCAAAACCGAGGAAGACACTACCTTTTATGAGCGCAATGTCTATGCCTATCTCCTCGATGTCGAATTTTATCCTGGTGGCAATTTTGTCTGGCATTTTGGGACACAGCGCCAATTTTACAATAATAATAAAGGTCGAAACTTTAAAGAGCGGCGTATTAATCTTGGTCTCGAATACCGCTATAAGAATGTCCGGTTCTATCTTGTCGAGGCAATGGAAGGCGATTTTCCAACACCGAAATATCTCCACAACCACACCTATGTCCAGCTCCTGCTCAAATTGTAAAGGGCGATGTGTTTAGGTATTTAATATTCAAGGAGGTTATATGAAGAAATTAATACCGATAGCAATTGCTATCACGCTCCTCTGCTGCAGCGCAGGGGTAAAATACCCGACCATTCTCAATGAGGTCGTTGAAGGGACCTATGCTGGTGCCAATAGTGTTATTGTATTTGACTCAACAAATATCTTTCTGAATCGCGATGGCACCGGAACCACCATAACACATAAACTCGTTAAGGTCTTCAATGCCATTGGAAGAAAGGAATTCAGCGAAGCGAGTTTCGCTTATATCTCACTCTATGATACAGTAATCATTCTCGATGCAAAGGTAATAAAACCTGATAAGAAGATCATAAGGGTCCCTAAGACGGCAATCACCGATATGCCGATGCCGGCATGGGAAGGCTCAAAGTTTTACATTCCTAACCTGAAGATTGTGAAGATTACATTTCCCGAACTTGCGGATGGCGGTGCAATCGAATATAAGGTGAAGACCATTACCCATAATGCGCCTTTCGATTCAACATTCGATTATTGGGACCTCTTTGAGGCAACCGAGCCCATAAAGGTCAAGGTGCTCAACCTTTCACTACCCAGGGATATGAGATTGAAATGGGTGTCAGAGAATGGCGGTCTCATGTATAACCAAAAAATAGCGGATAATCGCACCCTCGATACCTGGGAGGCAAATGATGTCGCAAAGGTTTTTATGGAGCCATCTATGCCACCATTGGAGAATGTCCTGACAAAACTTTTGATAACCTGCACCGATTCCTGGCAGGACTATTCACGCTGGTATCATAAACTCTCTGAACCAAAGCTCATTCCTGACACAGCAGTAGTCAATAAGGTAAATGAATTGACCGCAAATGTCCAAACAAAAGATGATACCATCCGTAGCCTTTATGAGTTTGTGAATCAAGAGATTCGATACGTAGAAACAAAATTGGTAGGTAAAAGTGGTGGTTATGAGCCAGCCCGGGTCGGTTTTACATTCAAAAATAGGTATGGAGTATGTCGTGACAAGGCGGCACTTTTAGTTGCCATGTTGAGGACCGCTGGTATCAAAAATTCCTATATGGTCTTGACCAACCCGATGATTCTGAGAATGAAAGAGGATATGCCCGTTGCCTCGCAATTCAACCATGCGATTGTTGCTATAACAACCGATACAGGAATTGTCTATCTCGACCCAACCGCTGAACATTCAGTAGACTATCTTGTCTCTTTTGAGGATGCAAAACCAGTTCTTGTATGCACCGAAGAAGGTAAGAATATTGATATGACACCATCGAGGCCGCCCGAGGTCAATCTCACAGATGCAAATGTCGCTGCAAGGCTTGACGAGAAGGGTAATCTCAATGAGACTATTACCATTAAAGCCAGCGGGATGATTGATTATCAGCTCAGATATTTGTGTCAGATGATGACCAGGGAGCAAATCGAACAGCTATTCTTGAGTTCATTCAAGCAGACATATCCCAATGCAAAACTGGACTCATTTAAGACCACAGACCCAAAGGATTTTAAAACACCGATGAGACTCGCTCTATTTATAACTATTCCCGATTATGTCTTGAAGATAGGAAAGGAATGGCATCTTAGTCCGGGAAAAGGCGTTAGCTCATTCGGCGCGGCAAAGGGGGTCTGGAATCTATCAGAAAGGAGATATCCACTTTATCTCTGGGTAAAGACTGCAAGTATTGCAAAGAGTGTGATAAAATTCCCTGACAAATTGCGCATAAAATCGTTACCAGGTGAATTCTATTATGAAGATGATGCCATAAAGACAAACATAACTTATAAGGGCACTAAAGGCGAGATAACCGGTGAGTCCATCTTCATATTTAAGACACCTGAGCAGTCGCCTGACCAGTATCAATCTACGAAGAATTGCATGGAAAAAATAGAAGAATACCAGAATCAAGAGATTATCCTTGAGGAAAAGTAAATGCGGCAGAAAAAGGAGGCATGATGGTTCTTATATTTTTATTCCTCTCCCAATATAATTTTAATTTTAATGTCCAGGATTTTCCCGATGCATCGGGAATAATCGTTCAGGATATTATCCAGTTGGATGTGGATAAGGATTTCAAGACCGAGCAGAATCGCACATACAAAGTCTATATTCTCAATACACGAGGTCGAGAAAGATACAGCGACATTTTCGAAAAGTTCAACAATAAGGATGAGAGCCTCGATCTGATAAATGCCCAGACCGTCCTGCCCAATGGTGAAATCCTCAAGCCTGAACCAAAGGCGATATCCGACTTAGGAACGGTCGAGGGTTTTCTTGCACCGGCATACAAAGATCTGCGCACACGCACCGTCTCCTATTCCGGTGTTGGACAGGATGCAGTCCTTGAATATAAATCGAGAAAAAGGTCAAAGACAGCACCCGAAGACAAGTCCGTCTTCGGTACCGTATTATTCCAGAGGGACGACCCGATTCTCCACAAAGAATTCACCTTAAAGATTCCCAAGACCACAGACCTTAAATACGAAATTTACGGTAATATAAAGGTTAAGAAGATTGAAGAAGATGGTTTTTGTATCTTTCAATGGTTGGTGGATTCAATGTCCAGGCTCAAAGATGAACCGCATATAATTCCCCTGAAAGAGTTTGCACCCAGAATCGTATATACGAACTTTAATTCCTGGCAAGAGGTTGGTAACTGGCTGTGGAAAAAGTTTGAAAAGTCAATCATAATTTCGAAGGCGATGGAAGAGGCGACAAAATCATTCAAGAAAAGCGATAAAGATTCATTAATAAAAGAGCTCTACACATTGGTCACAAAAAATTGGCGAGACATTCCCTTAGGTATTTCGGATGCAGGATATACGCCAACAAGGACTGATGAGGTCTATACTAATCGGTATGGCAATCCAATTGATAAATGTGGACTCATAATCGCAATGTTAAGGGCATGTGGTATTGAGGCATTCCCCGCCTATATTTCATATTCAAAAATCGAAGACAGATTACCTATGCCCGGCTATCTTGATGGTATTCTTGTTGCCTTATCACTAAGGGATACCCTCATATACCTTGACCCGAGATTTCCTGAGACCGAGGGCAGTTTCTTTGACCTGGGCGGAATACTTTGTAAATTCAATGCGGGTTTCCAGCTCTCACCCGATGTCCTTGAACGGAGGGCATTTATTGTGAAGCCTGATACTATAATCTTCACCATAACACCGAACTATAAGAAGCCCATTGCAAACCTCGCAATAGATATTAAAATAACTGAGGATGGTTCAATAAAAGGTAAATGCCATACACAACTTAAAGGTATCTCAGCCATGCGTGCCCGTTTGGCATTGAGAGGTAAAAAGGATAAGGAATTGAAGATTGGACTGGAAAAGGTTCTCGGTTCATTAAAGATTGGCACTACATTGACAGATTTCCAGATTATGGGTCTTGATGACCCATTATTACCGGTAGAGATACTCGTTGGGTTCAGCACGACCGACTACCTCGTAAAACAAGGGGATAATCTAAAATTTTATATTCCTGAGCCACTCTTTTCCTATTTTGATATGAAGTCAGTCTTCAACATTGCAAGGCGCGAGAATCCGTTTACGGTCATACACCAGCGCTCAGTCTATTCCGAACTGAAGGTTTCATTCCCGGAAAAATTCGGGATTGTTTATAAACCAGCGGAAATGGCTATAGATAATGAACTCGCCTCAGCAATGAAAAGTTATAAATTGGAAGGCAAGACGATCACCATAAAAAATTCGTTCGAATTTAAGAAGGCAGATTATAAACCCGAGGAATTCCCTTTGCTCGCTTCTGTCTACGAATCAATCGCCTCTATCAACCAGCAATTTTTAATCTTCAAGAAGGAGTAGAAGACTAATGTTTAATTGATTTTTGGCTTAATGAAATTTATAAATCGCTTTAAGCAGTCACATAAAACATTCAGAATATCGAAAGATAAATGTGCCTTACTCGTCATTGATATGCAGCGGTATTTTGTTGACCCTAAAAGCGATGCCTGTGTGCCAGATGGCTGTTTACTCGTAACAAAGATAGCTAAACTTATTAATATCTTCAGTAAAAATAATAAGCCGATTATCTTTACCCGACATATTGATGTTGAAGATAGCCTGATGTCTCGCTGGTGGAAAGAGAATTTAAGACCCGAAGACCCGATGAGTGAGATAGTCGAAGACCTCGACATCAAAAGGGGTGTGGTTCTCATAAAACATCAATATGATGCATTCATGGGCACAGATTTAGAGACAATTCTCAATAAAAACAAGGTCAAGCAGGTAATTATCTGTGGTGTTTTGACCAATCTCTGTTGTGAATCCACCGCACGCACCTCATTTATGAAGGGGTTTGAGGTCTATTTTATTACGGATGCCACAAAGACCTATCGAAGAGAATTCCATAATGCCACGCTACTAAACCTTTCTTACGGGTTCGCAGTTCTCCTGACGATTAATGATGTTATCAAGGCCTTGCAGGGGTGTTAGACTGAACCTAATGACCGCGCGCGTTACTGTGCTCAAGACCAGCCCGAACACCATTATCGAGGACTACAAACGACTCATGCACCTTGCCGAATATAAAAGATTTATCAAGAAAGAATTCCCCACACTCATCAAACTGAACCTCTCATGGACAAAATATTTTCCTGCATCCTCATCCCAGCCCTATCAGGTGGAAGGCGTTGTCAAGACCTTACTTGAAGATGGTTATTCAAAGGAATATTTATTACCTGTTGAAAATAAGACCGTAGTTACAAATCCTGTCCAGGGCGCCATCAACAACAAATGGCTGCCAGTATTAGAAAGATATGGTCTTCAGTTCATTCCATTGCCTGAGGTTGAATGGGTAAGATATGAATTTAAAGAAAAACTTTTTATTCTCAACAAAATCTTCCCAAAGGGCATTGAAATTCCGAGGATGTTCATCGGCAAGAATGTCATCCATTTACCCACGGTGAAGACCCATGGACATTCCATAACAACCGGTGCGATAAAGAATGCATTCGGTGGTTTACTCAAAGAGTTTCGACACTACGGCCACAAATATATCCATGAAGTTCTCGTCGATTTGATGATTATGCAAAAGGAACTCCATCCCGGTATCTTTGCTGTAATGGATGGAACCGTATGTGGTGATGGTGCAGGCCCAAGGATAATGGAACCCAAAATTGAGAACTATATCCTTGCCAGTAGCGACCCTGTGGCGATAGATGCCATATCGGCAAAGATGATGGGTTTCAATCCAATGGATATCCCTTATATTCGAATGTGTGATGAGATGGGATTGGGTAATGGCAGGCTTGAAAATATTGAAGTAATTGGTGAGGATATTTCGCAGGTCAATTTCGGTTTTAAGACCCGGAGAAGTTTTGTAATCTGGGGTGACCAGATGCTCAGAAAGGGTTTTTTGCGGTTTTTGGAAAGACCCTTGCTCCATTCACCCCTGATTTTCTGGGCACCCCTTGCCTCAAATCTATACCATGATCTTCTCTGGTATCCACTGGTAGGCAAGGGAAGAATCGAAAAATTCCTCAATACCGAATGGGGGAGACTCTTCCTAAAATATTGAAACGCTCCAAACGCTCAGTATTTCTACCTAAGTATTTTTGCGCAGTTTTTTCAATTGTAATTATGTTATACCCTAAATATCATTATTTTTTATAATCTTGACATTTATATAACTATATATATAATTTATAGTTAATTTTATACTCGGCAAGGGGTAACTGCTCGGATTACATAAGAATCAGGGGGTGTGGAACTACTTCGTGAAATTTAACTCGCCTGCAGAACAGGGTTTAATCAACAGGTGAATTATATTTCACGCAGAAAGTAAAATGTTTATGGTCGTATACTATAAAAAAATCTGTGGTCAGTGCCTTGGAGTTTTGTTTGTGTTATTTTTATTATACACAGGTACCTGGTGTAACTGACAAGGGCGGTAGCCTATCTTATTTTAATTATGAATAGATGGCAAGACTGGATGGAACAGCGTAGAAGAGATTTACAATGTGCAAAGATTGACCTGGATAACAAATATTTTGAATGGGCTTGTTTTACATCCCAGCATTCAGCAGAAAAGGTTGTTTGGTTCTTTTGCAAAAGGAATTATTAGAGAGGAGCGTGCTTTAGTAGAAAGGGTTGACAATTAAAATTATTTGGATAATATAATAATTATGACAATAAAACAAAGACCCTTAAACAAAATCATATTAATAATTTTATTCGCTTCTTTTATTTTTGCCGATGACATCCAGTTTTCTCATATGACGATGTCGGGTGATAATGCAGAAATCACCAAATCGCCTAATAACTCAATAGCCAGCGACTCAATGTCCGCAGATACATCTTCCTATCGCATCGAACCTGGCGATGTTCTGCAGATTGATGTGCTCGGTGAGGAAGAACTCTCACAGTCGCTCATTGTCTGGTACAATGGCAACATCTCATTTCCCTTGATAGGCGAGGTAAAGGTTATAGGTCTAACCACTGAACAGGCAGCAGGCCTCATTACTGAAAAACTTAAGAAGTATTACATATTTCCCGTTGTTTCCGTTATCCTTAAGAGTCCAACCTTGGCATATGTCTCTGTATACGGAGAGGTTTTGAGACCGGGAACCTTTGATTATCAAAGGGGTTTTCGTATAACCGATTACATCGCCCTTGCCGGTGGTCCTAAAGGAAGTGCAAATCTAAGAAAGGTTAGGGTGGTTCGATTTCAGACTGAAAAACCCGTAGCAACTACAATAAATCTTGATAATATTATCAAGAAAGGACTCACCGAAGAGAACTTTGAGCTAAAATCCGGGGATTGGCTCTATGTTTCAAAGAAATTCACAATTGAATGGGGGTTTGTTCTTCAACTTACAACGATTGCCTTAACATCCCTCAATTTGTATTTAACAATACAGCGACTATGATGAACGAAGTAAATAGAAACAGGCATTATCAAAACATCGAGGAAGAGCGTCCCCTCGACCTTCATGAACTCTGGTTCAAATTCCTGAGGCGTCGAAAACTCTTTTTCTATATCGCCATTCCCATATTTATTGGCATTTTAATCTCTCAACTTACAAAACCCTATAAACCGATCTATCGTGCCCACTTCGACCTTGGTATTGTCGAAGAGAAGACACTTGAAGGATTACCATCACCCTATCAGGAAGCGCCGACCAGCCAATTAGGAAAAGTAACACAGCGATTAATATCAAACCTTTTAAGTATTAACCTTGCGAGAAAAGTAATTGATACATTATCCCTTTATGCTACTATTAAGTATGGTAATTCTGATATAAAGATTGACCTGAATATAAAGAAGCATTTTGAAAAACAGATTGGTCCCCTGAAGATAAAGTTCATTAATGGGGGATTCCAGATTTTAAAGAATGGTATTTTAATTAAAGAAGGTATATTAAACGAGTATGTTGACCTGGACCTCTTTGAATTAAAAATAACGCCTTTGGCACCAATACCCCAGGGCAAGACATATGAGATAACCATCTTCCCAAAGAATAAGATGGCATTAGCACTGAGAAATTCGTTATCAATAAATGTTCTCGATGCCGCCAAGATGGAACAGACCGGTGGCGCATCAGGCGTTCCCTTTTCCGGTGAAGGCGCCGCAAAGAAACTTGTTTCAGGTGTATCTTCTAATCTGGGCATGATCAAAATAAGCATTTACTGGGGCAATCCTGATGATGCCTTGAGAATAGCCCGAGGTCTTGCCAATCTGATAATTGCCGAAGACAAAATGGAAAAATCCCAGCAATATGTGCAATCAAAGGAGTTCATTGAGTCACAGCTTAAACTATATCAGGAGAAATTGAACGAGCATGCTGAAAAAATAAGGGGTTTCAAAAAATCGAAGAACATTGCCGACCTTGATGCCTCAACCAAGGCGGTGGTTTCACAAATATCCCAGATTGAATTGCGGAAGAGCCAGTTAGAGATTGAAGAGAAAATTCTTAAAAATCTTAATGCCTATCTTTCACAAAAAGATATAGCACAGATTGATACGACACTTCATACCGCAGTAAACCTGCTATCCGATGCTGTTTTGCAGAATCTATACATGCAATTCCTTCAGACTGAGGCAGAACTTAAGGGAAGGTTAAAGGAATATTCTGCCGTCCATCCCAAGGTTTATGAGATAAAGGCGAAACTCGATGGAATTAAAGAGCAAATGAAGGAAGAGATAGGAAAGAAATTGCCGACCATTAAAGCAGAGGTCAGCAATGTCGAAAATCGTATAAGTAACCTGCTTTCAAAGCTTGAAAACCTTTCTGAAGAAGAGATTGAACTTGCAACGCTTGAAAGGGACAGGGAGACCGCTGAAAAACTTTACTCCTTCTTTGTTGAAAAACTTGAAGAGACCAGGGTGCAGGAGGCCGGGGTGACAAGCGATTTGAAGATAATAAATCCGCCCGTAGTCTCTTCAACAGCGGTTAACTCGAGGGGTTTGTTAAAAGGCATAATTCTTGCCCTGATAATTAGCATTCTATCAGGGGGTTTTGCTGTATTCATTGCCGAATACCTTGATAATACGGTTAAAGACTCTGATTTGCTGACGGATAAAATTGGACTACCAGTGTTTGCCTCTATCCCGATTGTTGACTCCGATGAAAGAAGGAACGACCGCACAGGTGCTGTCAAAAAATCCGGACTGATAGCACAAATAAAATCAACAATGACAACACTCGCCCAGTCAAATATTCCCGGTATAAAACTCCATAGGAAAAGAAGACACACGGAAAGGCTCAAAATCATTAACCATGATATATCCTCTGCGGAATTTGAGGCATTTAGAAAATTATCAGTAAATCTTGACTTTGCCCATCCTGAGAAGAAATATCGTATCGTTTATGTCACATCACCTGGTCCGGAAGAAGGCAAGACCTTCATCGCCTTAAACCTTGGTATTGTTCTGGGAATAACCGGCAAGAAGGTCATTGTCATGGACACCGATTTTCGCAAAAAACGTGGCCATTTAACCGATATTATTAAATCGAAGAAGGAAGAGGGTATATTTGATGTCCTTAAAGGCGAAACAAATCTCCGCAATGCGGTTATTGCTTTAAAAGTTCCAGACGAACCAAGCGCTCCAAACGCCCTAAACGAACTAAATGCCTTAAACGCTAATAACGATTTAAACGCTCTAAACGCCCCAAATGCCATAACCATTGACCTGCTTCCGGTCGGTGCAATCCCGCCCAACCCATTTATCTTCCTCGAATCAGAAAGAATGAAGGGTCTGCTCGACGAATTGAAACAGAATTATGAATATATAATTATTGACGGTGTCCCGCTTCTTCTCTTTGCCGATGCCGCCTATCTTGCCACATTTGCTGATGGGGTCCTTCTAACTGCCAAGTATGGCAAGACAAATTTTAAGGAACTTGAAGAGGCAAAGGATTTGGTCCAGTCATCGCAATCAAATATTATCGGTATTATTATGAATGGTGTTCCCCGTGAACGTGGTAGTTACCACTACCACTACTACTACAAATACTACTCAAAATATTATAAAAAAGAGTAATCTTTTGCTCATTATTAACGCTCCAAACGCCTAACATGCCCAGTATCGTTGACCTATTGACTGCCCAGAACATCTACTCAATGGCGATTGAAGCCGCATTGAAAATCTTTGAACTATCGAATAAATTTTCTCATGATGGTCCAGATGGTTTGCACACTCAACTTTTACAATTCTCGAGTTCAATCTGTGAAAATCTATCACAGGCATGGCAGAATCGAAGTAACGAGCAAGTTTTTGTGGACAAATTGAATGATGCGGCAATAGATGCGGGCGAAATCCAGAGTAAGATAGATCTTGCCTTGAAATCTGGTAGCCTCGAGGTAAATGTTGCCACAAAACTGAACAATACCTATGAAAATATCCTCGACAAGATTGCCACAATGATGAATAACCCTCAGCAGTTCAAAGAGAAATGAAGTTCGAAGATATCCTCAAGTCATTTGCTTCCCATTTGTTATCGAAAAAAAATGAGCACCTCGAAGGAAGTTTTATGAAAAGCCTTTTAACTGTTCTACTATTTATAATCGTCTCGCTCTCCTGTGGTAGCCTCGGTATCAAGAGCAGTGGCTTGGTTGAGGTCGGCTCAATTTATGGCTTTATTACGAATCAGGAATACGAGCCAATCAATTCAGCCCAGGTCATGCTCGCCGGTGAGGAGGAATATAAGGCCTATACGAATACCGCTGGATATTTTATGCTACAGGACCTGGCTCCCAGAGTTTATAATCTTATCGTAACCAAGAGCGGATTCGAGGCACAAAACCTGTCAGTCAGGGTAGATGGTGGTAAAAAGTTAGACCTGAGTATCATACTGAAGCGGTTTGAAATGAAGAAGGGGATGGTCTCAGGTATGGTAGTGGATTATGTTTCCAATGATCCATTAGTTGTCGAGGTTGCGATAGAGGGGCTCGGTCTGACTACCTTATCAGATTCAGCGGGTCATTACACATTTGAGAACCTGCCACCAGGAACATATCTTCTTAAAATCCAGGCGGTAAATTACATTAGTTCTTATACCGATGTTACTGTCCTGTCAGATAAGACAACGGAAATAGTGGTGCGTATGTTCAAGGCAGGCTCAATCATTACCCTGCACGGTATTGAGTTTGAGTTTGGCAGTGCTAAAATCAAAAGCGAATCCCATGCAATCCTTGACGATGCCGCATCAATTCTGACCAATTATCCAAGAATTGAGGTTGAAATCCAGGGACATACCGACAATATTGGTTCAGATGAATTCAATTTGAAACTATCCCAGAAAAGGGCAGAGGCGGTGCGCGACTATTTGATTGATGTCCATATGATTGAACCGGTGCGCCTTATACCAAGAGGCTATGGTGAAACACAACCCATCACTACGAACGACACCGATGAAGGCAGGGCGAAAAACCGCCGCGTTGATTTCAAAATTCTTAAGTGAGTGAGTGTCCTGTAGTTACCCAATAATGAAACTCCTCCTCACCGGCTGTGCTGGCTTCATCGGCTACAAGACCGCAGAAGTCCTGTTGAAACAGGGCTACGGCGTTGTCGGCATAGACAATCTCAATGACTACTATGATGTTCGTCTGAAAAAATGGCGTCTCGATGTTCTTAACAAACACAAAAACTTCCATTTCCACCAGATTGATATTGAAAAGGTTGCAGAACTAAAAAAGGTCTTTCGGTCCATTACCCATTATACAGCAATAATAAATCTTGCCGCACGTGCCGGTGTGCGATATAGTATGAAGAATCCTGCCGTGTATATGACCACAAATGGACTTGGCACATTGAACCTTTTAGAATTTGCGCGGCAATGTCATATCAAAAAATTCATCCTTGCCTCCACGAGTTCCTTATATGCGGGTCAGAAGATGCCTTTCAAAGAAGACCTTTCTGTGAATACGCCCATCTCACCTTATGCCGCTTCAAAAAAGGCCGCGGAGGCGATTGCCTATACCTATCATCATCTCTATAACATTGATGTAACCATCCTCAGGTATTTTACTGTTTATGGACCCGCCGGCAGACCCGATATGAGTGTTTTTCGTTTTATAAAATGGATTGATGAGGACAAGGAATTATTCCTATATGGTGATGGAAAACAGAGCAGAGACTTTACATATATTGACGATATTGTCTCCGGAACAATTAAGGCATTAAAGCCGAATGGTTTTGAGATTATCAATTTAGGAAACAATAAACCACGCACAATGCTGGACTTGATTACGCTCATTGAACGATACCAGGGCAAAAAGGCAAAGATTGTAAAAAAGCCATTTCCTGAGGCAGATATGAAAGCAACCTGGGCAGATATAACAAAGGCAAAGACCCTGCTTGACTGGAAACCCGAGACCGATTTTGAACAAGGGATTAAACTAAGCGTTGACTGGCACAAACAAAACCAAAATTGGTTAAAAGACATTGAGATAGATTTAGAAAAATGACCGCTCCAAACGCATAGCATGAATCTCCCTCCGTTTTGAAGCCAATTTTGTGCACTTTTTTCAACATACTGCACAAAATTCTTGATTTTTATGCACTAAAGATATATAATTACCCATGAAAGACTTATTTCTATCTCAAAAACATGAAAAAGAGCGATTATTAATTGGTAAATACATAGACCGCACGGAGCTTAAAAACGCTTCAAAGGCCATGGACAACACTCTAATAAAAGTCATTGTTGGTCCCCGCCGCGCCGGTAAATCAGTATTCGCAATACAACTGCTTAGGGAGAAATCGTTTGCATATTTGAATTTTGACGATGAACGACTAAGCGAAATAAAGGATTATGACCAGATTATAAAAGGAATAAATGAAGTTTATTGTTCAACAAAATACCTATTGTTTGATGAAATTCAAAATCTTAAAAAATGGGAGCTTTTTGCAAATCGTCTTCAGAGACAAGGGTATAGACTTCTTCTTACCGTTTCAAATTCCCAACTTCTAAGCAAAGAACTTGCAACACATCTCACTGGTCGCTATCTACAATTTACGATTTTTCCTTTTTCCTTCCTGGAATTTCTCTGTGCAAAAAATGTAGACTTGAAAATCAAATTTGCCCAAACAGAAGTTGAGCAAGGGACAATCCTGAACCTTTTGAATGAATTTCTAATTCTTGGTGGCTATCCAGAAATAGTCGTAAAAGGCATAGAACCCCGGGATTATCTGAAATTTCTCTTTGATAGTATCATATTAAAAGATGTTGTCAAACGATATAATGTGCGCTATTCAAAAACTCTTTATGACCTTGCTTTGTTTTTAGTCTCAAACTATTCTAATGAATATACATTTACGAAATTGAAAAATCTTGTGAATATTAACAGCGTGCATACCGTTCAAAACTACATCCGTTATCTTGAATCAGCATATCTGTTTTTTACTGTGAGGAGATTTTCTTACAAGCCGAAGGAACAACTCAAGGCGCCATCAAAGATTTATGTTTATGACACAGGATTGGCATCGGTCTTGCGTCTGACACTTTCTCCTGACTATGAAAGGCTGATGGAAAATGTTGTCGCTGTTGAACTGCTACGCCGTGCTCGGGAAATCTATTATTATAAAGACAAAAATGGGGCAGAGGTTGATTTTGTCGTAAAACAGGGTTTGAAAGTTACTGAACTAATACAGGTCTGCTATGATGCGACAGACAATAAAATAAAAAAGAAAGAAATCAAACCACTTCTTAAGGCAAAGAAAGACTTATCATGCGAAAATCTTGTGGTTATAACCTGGGATTATGAGAACGAAGAATCTTACAATAACACAAAAATAGTATATCTTCCGCTGTGGAAATGGTTGCTTTCGGGAAAAATATGAAAAATCTGTTGAATCCACATAAATCCGTCTGCATCATTTTTATTACAACTTAGCCATACCATTATTGGTATTGCCCTTGCTGTGCATAAAAAACTTGGCCCTGGCTTTCAAGAAAAAATATACGAAGAAGCATTGTTAAGAGAGTTTCAGAAATCAGGGATTGAATACCAGAAACAGAAAGTTGTTCGCGTCAATTATAATGGTGCAAATCTTGGAAACCAGCGTATTGACCTTCTCGTTGATGGTGAAATAATCGTTGAAATAAAAGCGTGCAACAAGATCATTCCCGTTTTTCGGAATCAGGTCATTTCTTATTTGAAAACCGCCAACAAAAAGCTCGGATTGATACTGAATTTCGGAAGAAACAAACTGGAAATAAAGCGAGTTGTCAATAATCTGTGATTTCGGGGCTTTGCGTTTTTTTTGCGGTAATAAAATGAAACTAAATAGACCAAGAAAGACCAATGAAACAAGAGATTTATGTCTAATAATGTAATCGTCATCAAGCCTTCCAGAGGCTGGTCTGCAATTAATTTCAAAGACCTCTGGTCGTTTCGTGAACTCCTTTATTTCCTCACCTGGCGGGATATTAAAGTTCGTTACAAACAGACTCTTATTGGTGCAGGCTGGGCGATTCTACAGCCATTTTTCGCGATGATTGTCTTTACAATCTTCTTTGGTAAAATGGCAAAGGTTCCTTCAGAAGGCATTCCTTACCCAATATTTTCCTATGCCGGCCTATTGCTCTGGACATATTTTTCAACCGCAGTAACCCATTCAGGCAATAGTCTTGTTGGAAATGAACGATTAGTTACCAAAGTCTATTTCCCTCGTCTTATAATTCCATTATCATCTTCCATCGCCGGTATCCTTGACTACTTCATTGCCCTCAGTATCCTTATTTTAATGATATTTTATTACAATATCACCGTTTCCCCGTTTCTCCTCATGCTCCCATTCTTATTGTTCTTTGCCTTCATCGCTGCGACCGGTCTTGGCCTCTGGCTTTCAGCAATTAATGTCAAGTATCGTGATGTTCGCTATGCCATTCCATTTTTTATCCAACTATTGCTATTTGCAACACCTGTAATTTATCCAACAAGCATTCTACCAGAAAAGTTCCGTTGGTTATTATCTCTAAATCCAATAAGTGGCATAATCGACGCTCATCGCACCTGCATTTTGGCACACCATCCGATCAACTGGCAATCCCTTGGTATCTCGGTTGCAATGACCCTGCTAATCTTCATCACCGGCGCCTTCTACTTCCGCAGAGTCGAACGCTTCTTTGCAGATATCATTTAAAAAGATAAATGATTGAAGATGTATGATGTAAGATGTAAGTTTAAGAGAGGACAGCAAAATGAAAAATTATGCTGATAACATCTATACGAAATAAAATGGCTTGAATTAACTTCAAATTTGATTATAATTTAGCACAATGAAACTTTATCTGGATACATCTGTAATTGGTGCATTATTCGATAAGGAAATGCCTCACAGAGTGAGCTTTACTCGTGCCCTAATTAATTCCATTTTGGAAGGAAAACATATTGGAGTTATTTCCAACATTGTCCTTGAGGAGATTGAACGTAGTCCCCATGGTTTACGAGCGAAACTGTTAGATGAAATCAGAGGAATTCCATTCCAGATTGTCTCGGAAGACGAAGAATGCGCTGACCTTTTGGATGTATATGAGAATGAAGGTTTTATTCGTGAAAGTGCAAGGTTGGATTTACGACATCTCGCTATAGCAACAATTATTGGCGTGGATGCATTGGTTTCATGGAATTTCCGTGATATAGTAAACATCCGAACAAGACGAGCAGTTCACTCAGTGAATATTAGGCTTGGTCTTCCTTTAATAGAAATTGTTTCACCAGAGGAGGTGATAGAATATGGCGGATAAAAGGGAATGGGAAACTGAATCTTTAGAATGGATACATAAAGTTCGTGAAGAAATTGACCAGGAGATAAGGAAAAAAGGTATCACTCTTGGACAATGGGTGAAGGAAAAAAGCGTAATTGACTTAGAAAATCTCTGTCGGAAACATGGGCTAAAAAAATTTGTTATTGTTGAGAAAATTAAAAAAGAGTTATAAGAAAACCTACCGGCGCCTTCTACTTCCAACGAGTAGAACGCTTCTTTGCAGATATTATCTAATTTTTGAGACGCAAAATGAGTGCTAAGACCGCAAAACAACTGGATGAACTTAGCCATTGCATTATTGGTATTGCGATTGATATTCATAAGAAACTCGGTCCCGGATTTCAGGAAAAGATATATGAACAGGCTTTACTAAAAGAATTTGAAAAATCTGGAATACAATTTGAGAAACAAAAAGTTATTCGAGTTGAATATAACGGTGCCAGTCTTGGGAATCAGCGAGTCGATCTGCTCGTAAATGGCGAAATTATTCTTGAGATCAAAGCTTGCTCAAAAATTATTCTTCTCTTTCGTAACCAAGTTATTTCCTATTTAAAGACTGCTAATAAAAAACTCGGATTAATTTTGAATTTTGGCAGAAGCAAATTGGAAATAAAACGTGTCGTCTACCATCTTTAATTCCGTGGTCTCTGCGGTCCCTTTAGCGCTTTTACGGGCATATAATTTTGCGTCCTTTGCGGAAAATCTCTTTGTGTATTTTTGCGCTTTAGCGTTAAAATAAAACTATGAGTAAAATAGCAATCCGCGTCGAAAACTTAAGTAAACTTTATCGTATTGGTCAAAGAGAACGTTATTACACTTTGCGAGATACCATTTCGCAATGCCGTTTATCAACATCATCCTTGACAAAATGACAAAAAACGCATAAAATGTCCTGTGAAAGATAAAGAAATTAAGATGAAATCTATGTCCCCCCACCCTTATCCTCCCCCTTCAAGGGGGAGGATAGAGGAGGGGGTGAGAGGAGGTTATGATGCCTACTCGACCAAAACTTAACCGCAATATGAACAGAAAAGAAATAATTATTAGAATTGTTGAAAAACTAGAAGCACGATACCAGCCCGAAAAGATTATTCTCTTTGGTTCTTATGCTTGGAGTAAGCCTGATAAAGATAGTGATATAGATTTATTTATAGTTAAAAAAGTTAATCAAAAACATCGCGAAAGAATGCTTACTGTTAGAAAAATACTCAGTGAAGAAAATGCCTTAGTGGGTATAGATATTTTAGTTTACACACCTGAAGAGATTTCTCAGCGATTAGAAATCGGTGATAGTTTTATTTCACAAATATTCAAAAAGGGTGAGGTTCTTTATGGCTAAAAAAGAAGTAGACGAGTGGATTTTGAGAGCTGATAAAGATTTGGAAGAGGCAAAATTCCTTTTGGAAAACAACCGACCCCTTGAAAATGTAGCATATTTTGTTCACCAATCAATAGAAAAATACCTTAAAGCATTTCTTATTTCAAATGGATGGGAATTTGAAAAAATACACGATCTGGTAAAACTTAGCAAAGATGCAGTTAAGTTTGATAAATCTTTTGAAAGATTTATCCCGGCATTAGAACAAATAACAGATTTTTATATTGAAAGCAGGTATCCTGTAGGTTATGAAGTTGAATATACAAAAGAAGAAATAAAAAATTCGTTAAAAATTGCTGATGGTCTAAAAAAAATAGTGAAGAAAAAAACAATTGAATAGCATATTGAGATATGAACTCGTTAATCTGTTCTGCTTATTTTACCATCTTGCCTCTTTCCTATTATCCTGATATCCTGATCCACCTTTATCCTGTAGAATCTAAAAATTCGACCCAATGCAATTCAATTATTTCGCCAGAAATTACGAAATACCTTTATTCTGTCTTGACTAATATAGAAATGTGAATATAATTTTAAATGAGGAGGTTTATTATGTCTACACGACATTCATTAACGGTCAGGCAATTTAGAGAAATTATAAGGGAAGAAGTACAAAGTATCGTGGAAAGGGAAATATTAAAACTAAGAATCAGTTTGTTACCATTTGTGTCTGAAAGAGAACAAAAAGAAATCGAAAGAATGTTCGGTAAAAAGCCAGGAAAAGAAGAAGTAGTGTATGAGAAAGATATAGAAATATGACCTGGAAGCTCACGTGCAAAAAGCAGGCTTGGAAATTTTTAAATGAAAGAAGGATTTTTGAAAAAGTAGAAATGAAGATTTTAGGATATATTAAAGGTGAGAAACAGGATATAAAAAGGTTAAAGGGAAATTGGGAAGGTTTTCTTAGACTAAGAATGGGTGGAGTCCGGGTAATTTTTGAAATAGACGTTGACAATCAGATTATTAGAATCGTAAAAGCAGGTTTCCGAGGTAAGATTTATAAATAGTTTTTCTTCTGTTGGCAAAACTGCCAAACAAAACAGAAATTAAATTCAATATGCCTTTCGCAATTCGCAATCCGCAATTAAATCATGTTTCTCCGTTTCTCCGCCACCCCGTTCCCCCCGACGCCCCGTCCCTCCGATCCCTTCTTCTAAGCGGTCTCTTCTGGTCCGCGGTAGAGTGGTTTGGCACCTCACGAGTGACCCGGTGAGAGTATGGCTATATCATATGCTTGACTGCTCTTCTAATTAAAATATAATTCAAAGATGTCAGAGAAAGAATATCTTATCTTGCTGGATATTGATGTCCGGAAAAGACATTATCATCGTATAGAAGCAGGTGTAATCAAAGAATTTGTTGTTCAATTAGAAGTTAAAATTGGTGATGAGTGGCGAGCAGTAATACGATATGATTGTGCACACGAATATTCACATAAGGATTGTTATAATATTAAAGGGCAATGCAAAAAGATAAATCTCTATCTTGATTACGAGGATGCCATAAATATGGCGGATGATGATATTAATGAAAATTGGGAGATTTATAAAGAGAGATTTTTAAAAGGAGGTTATCCATGATGGATAAAAAGAGATTTGTTGAAAAGAACAGTATGCTTGTTAGAGAATTTGATAGGTACATTCTGGAGCATCCAGAATTTTCAGAGAAAATACCCAATAATGCCCTTATTGTGATGCAACTTGAAGGCGATGAGGAATTCAACAGTTGGGCAAAAGAAACAGCCCAAAATGTAGTTGAAAAAGATACCCCCATTGTCTATGTCACAGTTACTGAATTGAAACCTGTTCGCTCACGGATTGAGCGGTTAAAACTTGAACTGGTTACCAGTTAGCAATATTATTCAGATAGATCGTATTGAAACTCACTCGTTTCGAAGACCTTAAGATGTGGAAACTTGCCCACAAGTTATTCATAGATGTTGCCGAAATTGTTAAAACCTTTCCTAAGTATGAAAAATACGATCTTGCGAATCAAATGCGTCGTTCAGCCCGAAGCATTCCTTCAGATATCAGCGAAGGTTTTGGACGTTCTCATTTTAACGACAAGTTAACTTTTTATGAACGCTGCAGGGCGTCTTTGGATGAATTGAGAAATCATTTTCATGAAGCTTTGGGTAATAAATATATTGATGAAGTTTGTTACAAGAGATTTGTTAAGAAGATAAAGGAGATTGGCTATTTATTGAATAGAATGATGAAAGGTGTGCAGAGAGCAAGAGATTTGTATAAAAATGAAAAGAGATTAACGGGGCATTCCAGGCGCAGCCTCAATTCCATTCACGAAGTGAATAATGTGTCCAGACAGACGAGATTATTCGCAATTCGCAATGCCTTTATCTTTCCAGAGCGTAGCTCTTACTTCCAGCCCTTTATGGCTTATTTCGAGCGTGAAACGCTATATTCCAGTCTTCTGTGGCTAACTTATATTCCAAAGGAATAATGCATCCAGACAGACCAAATTGTCAAGTGTCAAGCTGTGAGTCTCGCCGTCCGTAGGTTTCGAGTTAAACGAGAAAAGGTCTCGATACGAAGTGAGAGGAATATATTGAGAGGCACCGTCCCCGAATCAGCTCAAGGAAGTAATCAAAAATTCATCCTTCATATTTAACTTGACATATTAAATATTCAGGATATAATAAAATCATGAAATTAACGAAAAGAGTTCTGGAGAAGATACTTCTGAAAGCGGTAAGAACTTTTCCTTCAATCGTTGTCACGGGTCCGCGCCAATCAGGAAAGACCACGCTTTTCAAGATGCTTTTTTCTAAAACTCACAATTATGTGAGTCTGGAAGACCCTGATGTAAGAATTCGTGTTAAAGAGGACCCCTTAAGTTTTCTGAATCAATATAAGCCTCCTCTGATTATAGATGAGATTCAATATGCTCCAGAACTGCTATCATATATAAAAACAAGAATAGATGAGAAGCGAAAACCCGGGCAATGGTTGCTTACTGGTTCTCAGAACTTTGCATTGATGCACAATGTTACGCAGTCTTTAGCTGGTAGGACAGCAGTCCTGTATCTTCTTCCCTTTTCTATTTCGGAGAGAATCAGTAGCAGCGAAAAAACGCAAAATATTTCAATCTGGATAAAAAATCTGCAACTGGATAATTCAAGCAAAAAGAAGATTGTATTGGGCGAACTTCTATTACGAGGATTTTACCCTGAGATTGCCGTTAATAAAAAAGTGGATAAGAAACTGTGGTGTAGCTCCTACATAACCACATACATAGAAAGAGACATAAGAAATCTGTCAAATATTGGTGATTTAAGTCAATTTGAAAGATTTTTAGTAGCCTGCGCAGTAAGAACTGGTCAAATTCTCAATATTTCTGACATCGCCCGTGATATTGGTATAAGTGTTCCGACTGCAAAAAGATGGTTGTCTCTTTTAGAAACCGGGCACCAGGTCTATCTACTTTATCCTTATTATAAAAATATTGGTAAACGGATAGTGAAGAGCCCGAAATTATATTTTATTGACTCAGCATTATGTTCATATCTATTAGGATTTGACGAGGCTAAAACTTTATTTAAAAGCTTGAACTTTGGAAGTTTATTTGAGACGATGGTTATTTGCGATTTTTTAAAGAGATTTTTACACTTTGGAGAAAGACCGACGATATATTATCTGCGCTCACGAGACGGACTGGAAATAGATTTGGTAATTGAACGAACAGGAAAACTTCATTTATTTGAAATAAAAAGTGCAATGACCATCACGCCAAAACATGCGATACCATTGGAAAGAATAGCGAATAATTTAAAGGAGTACGTCGCGACAACTGCAATTATCTCAGCCACGGATAAAAATTTTGTAATCAAAGATGGTGTTGTCAATTACAGCTGGAAAAATGCACTGGTAACCTGAATCTATGAGCCTTCTCACCGAGCAAATCAGATGAACCAAATAAACCAACTCAGCCATTCTATCCTTGGCATTGCGATTGATATTCATAAGAAACTCGGACCAACTAACCGCTCCCTCCCCCTTCAAGGGGGAGGATAAAGGAGAGGGTGAAATGAAGTTCACTGTCTGCTTGGAAGAAGCAATGTTAAAAGAATTCAAGAAATCAAATATTGAATTTGAGAAGCAAAAGGTTATTCGAGTTGAATATAACGATGCCAGTCTTGGAAATCAGCGCATTGATCTACTCGTAAATGACGAAATTATTCTAGAGATCAAGGCTTGCTCAAAAATTATTCCTCTCTATCGTGACCAAGTTATTTCCTATTTAAAGACCACGAATAAGAAATTGGGCTTAATTTTGAACTTTGGGAGAAGCAGACTTGAAATTAAAAGAGTCGTTAATAATTTCTAATTTTGCGTCCTTTGCGGAAAATCTCTTTGTGTATTTTTGCGTGTTTCGTGTGTTTCGCGTTATAACCTATGTCTGATATAGCTATCAAAGTCGAAAACTTAAGCAAACTTTATCGTATCGGTCAGCGCGAGCGCTACTACACCCTCCGTGACCGGATAAGCAACATCCTTACCGCTCCCTTACGCCGTTTATCAACTAACAAAACCAATAGAACAAATCAAACCAATAAAACCAATTCGACTAACAAAACTAATGTAACCAACGAAACCAATGCAACCAAAACAACTAATCAAACTATCCTGTGTCCTGAATCCTGCATCCTGTATCTTGTATCAAGTATCCAGTATCAAGCATCAAGTATCCAGTATCAAGGAAGTATCCAGTAAATTCGCAATCCGCAATGTCATTCTTGACATTTTATTGAATTTGGATACAATTGGATTATGCTAATTGAATATATAGAAGAAGCTCTGAAAAAAGCACATTATGAAATGATTGAGGATGAAGAGCCTTTCTATGGCGAGATTCCCGGTTTTAAAGGACTATGGGCAACCGGAAAGACTCTTGAGGAATGTCGCAGAAACTTGAAAGAAGTGTTGGAAGGCTGGATATTATTGAGCATTCAGAAGAAACTTCCCTTGCCGAGAATTGGTAAACTTGTTGTAAAACCATTAGAGACAGTAAAATCATAATATTTCTACACTTTGCCTAAGATTTCATCAATAACTCGCTCTGAACTCGTTAGCCGATTGCGAAAATTTGGCTTTACTGGTCCATTTCAGGGCGGCAAACACCAATATATGGTTAAAGGATTAATAAGGTTAACACTACCTAATCCGCATCGCAAGGAGATTAGTGTTGATTTGTTAGTGAGAATTCTCAAGCAAGCCAATATTTCAAGAACTGAATGGCTTCAAACCCGAACCCCTTCCCCCTGATAACCATTATCACTTCGCATTTCGCAATGTCTTTATCGTGCCTCTTGCTTCTGTCTTCTTGCTTCTTTTCTGTTACCCTGATATCCCGATAAGCTCCCCACCGATCCTCTGATATCCTGATATGCTATTATCAAGTATCATGTATCCAGAATTAAGGTAGTATCCAGCATGTTGACATTCCAATATGATTTTGTATAATAACTCTTGAAAGAAGGAGTAATAAGCATGAAAATTATGATTGAAAAAAGAGAGTTTTATGCTCTTATAAAAAAAGCGGTTAGGGAAGCTCTGCGTGAAGAAACATTAGAATTATTTCTCAAGAGCGTTCCTGTGGTTTCAAAAGAAGAAATGAGAGATATTATAAAATTATACGGTAAACCGTCAGCCACTAAAAAAGTAGTATACAGCGAGACGATAGATATATGAAATGGAGAATCGATTATTCCAGAGAGGCCAGGAAGTTTATTGAAAAACAAGATATTCATGAGGTGGTGAGGAAAGAATTTCAAAAATTCGTGATGAAGCTGAAAGGCGAAAATGTTAATATTGACCTGAGGAAACTTACCGGCGATTGGGATGGTTATTATAGATTGAGGAAAGGAAAAATAAGGATAATTTTTGAAATAAACAAAATAGATAAGGTCTTATATGTTGAAAAGATTGATTATAGGGGAGATGTATATAAATAATTTGCCCGGACACGTTGCGTTACAAAATTGTTGAGATAAAACTAAACAATTTAATTGCATCCACAAATCGGGCTAAGAAAAGATATGCAAAGAAATTTCAGCGTGATTAAATTCTATTGCAAAGCACTCATTTCCAGCCGAAGGCTAAATTCCATCCCGCAGGAATATGTTTAATTCCAGCGTAGCGCTATCTTCCAATGCGAAGCATTAACTTCCAACCTGCTGTGGTTAATTCTGAAGATGACCGCTCCAAACGATAACAATGATATTAACGATCCATACGCTTATAATAAAACCAGAAAGACCAATTTGTCAAGTGTCAAGCACCGTCCCCGGAGGGTTTTTAGTAGCCTGCGCAGTAAGAACTGGTCAAATTCTCAATATTTCTGACATCGCCCGTGATATTGGTATAAGTGTTCCGACTGCAAAAAGATGGTTGTCTCTTTT
>Ga0315310_10000128_pt1 | contig 51917 bp, 50 predicted proteins | sample TDP5_MG_FD_203630 | JGI IMG/M metagenome (GOLD analysis project Ga0315310, IMG submission 203630) | Freshwater sediment microbial communities from Lake Towuti, South Sulawesi, Indonesia - TDP5 | ecosystem: Environmental > Aquatic > Freshwater > Lake > Sediment | place: Indonesia: South Sulawesi...
TCTTGAACGCGTTAAAGCAATGTGGCGAGGTGGTAATCATTCCATTAATATCATATCGGTTCAGAAGGCTCAAATTGTCCTCGACCAAGATTTCAAAGAGCCCTTTCTCTCCAAGCGAGTATATCTCGTTCCCACAGCATGTTTCCTTATTTCCCAGTATCGAAAATTGGATCCCTAACCTATTTAGATTCTTTACTATTGCTCTAGCCACTTCTTGTGCACGGGAATCATAGGATGGGGCGCACCCAACAAAATAGAGTAACGGCACCTTCTCGCCCTCTGAAGCATACTTTACCTCTAGATCCTTAGCCCACTCAGACCTCTTACTTCGGCTTAGCCCCCACGGATTTCCATACTTAAAAACTCCTTCTAGGGCATCTTTTATGGTGGGTGGAACGCGTCCCTCTTCAACCATAAGGCTACGCACACCAATAAATATCTCCATCGGATTTGCATCTCTAGGGCAACGCTGTGTACAGGTAGAGCATGTTGTGCATAACCAAAGATTCTCATCTGAAAGAACTTCAGATCGAAAACCTAACTGAACCCTTCTGATGATTTGGCGCGTTCGCAAAGCCGTTCCGCGTCCCGTTGGACAGCTAGCGGTACAGGTGCCGCATTGAATGCAAAGGTTTATCTTCTCTCCGCCAGCCTTAGCAACAGCCTCCGCAAAACCCATATCTAATTCATCTAGTCGCACAACGTTTTTTTGGAGTTCAGCCATAATCGAGCCTCCACATTTTATCCTCTTGTGGAAACTGTTAACCGCGAATAAAGTTTTGTTTCGATTCGTTAATTAAGCGAACGATTCACTTATAAACCTTCTTTTAAACCGAGGTGACGCAAGTTCGAGAATTTTAAAAAGTTAAATAGGATATGCTTAGTCGCCGAGAAAGCCCTGTGATCATGGTTTAACGGAGAAATCAAGATGCAGCTAGTTAATTTATATGTTGCTGGCTTAGGTATTGTGCTTATGTTAAAGCCAAGCCTATCCAAGGGATAAATCGTGGATGTCTTGGGCTACCTTTTTGACTAAGGTCTTCCTACCGTGGATGACTATGTGAAAGTCGTCTTCAAATTCGATTATTACCCCAAACTGCTCCGCGACATCTTGCACTCTTTCTTCAGCAACAGGTTTGGGCAAGGTTAGTCGCATCCATCCCTCTTCAAGATCCTTAGGAAGGCCTGGAACAAAGCTGGATACGGAGTGGACCATTACATAATTTAGTTCGGCACGTTCCGCCTTGTCGATTTTATCCATCCAATCCTTCACGTAGTTTTCACCAACCCCTTGAGCCGCTGAGATTAAAATATGTTTTATTTTACCTAGAATTTGCGATGAACTCCGTAACGAGTCATCGACCGTCGAAAGCTCTTTCATGGGAGGATGAAGAACGTTCGTTCGTATAAAGTGGATTAAAGTTTTGCAGTTTCTTAGCTCAGAAGCAACGTTAACATGAACATCCCTTTGAGATAAATCTTGGTAAAGGTCTGCCAAAACCAGCCAAACTTGTTCCAACCTTTTAATTTCCTCATATGGAAGCAATCTCAACGCCTTACATTCATTAACATTAAACTTAATTAAAAACGTAGCGTGAGACTTCTCTTTAGCTTGTTTTAAAGAATAGATTACCTATTCAACGTTTCTGTTTTTAAGAATGAAAATGGCTACATTTGTTGTGGCATTAAGGCGGATCCTTGTGAGTATATAAATAGAAACTCTTGCGTAGTTAGCTTCTTATGGCCGCTATTATCATGGCGTTAATTTGTTTATCTGTGAAGTGCTCCATGGTAATCGCTCCGACGGGACATGCGACGGCACAAGAGCCACAACCCTTACACTGTGCCTCAGTTACTTTGGCGACCAGCGTATGCACTTTAGTAGAGGGCTTGGCTTCTTCCACCTTGATGGCGTCGTATTCGCAGGCTTCTTCGCACCTACCGCAACCCTTACATAATTCTTGATTCACGACAGCGACTATGGGCTCCACTTCTACTTTGCCCTTTGATAGCGGAATTGCGGCTCTTGCGGCCGCACCGCTGGCTTGGATTAGGCTTTCAGTGATATCCTTGGGTCCTTGAGCGACGCCGGCTAGATAAATCCCGTCAGTGCTCGTGTCGAGAGGTCTCAACTTTGGATGAGCCTCTCGAAAGAAGCCGTCGGGAGTCCGTGAAACTCCAAGCTTAGATCCTAGTTCGGCGGCGTCTTGCCTCGGCGTTAATGCTTCTACTAAAACTAAGAGGTCGGCTGAAAGTTCAAAAGGCATTCCTAGAGTTGGGTCATTAACAAGAACATGAAGTTGATCCTCTCCAGTCTTCTCAAAGGCTTTCGGTGGATCTTGAGCCAAATATTTGAAAAAGTACACGCCAAGTTCTCTAGCTTCTCCATAATACTCTTCCTCACCCTTACCTGAGGCCCTAATGTCTTGATATAAGACGAACACCTCTGTTTTCGGGTATTGTTTTTTAATCAGTATGGCATTTTTTAAAGCAGCAGTGCAGCAAACTCTGGAACAGTATGGGTGCTCCGTGTTTCTTGAACCCACACATAAGATGAAAACCACATTTTTTGGCACCTTTTTGGTCGAGGATCGAATTAAGCGACCTCCAGTAGGACCATTTTTGCTTAGGAGCCTCTCTAGTTGAAGCTGGGTAATTACGTTTTCATACTTTCTAAAGCCGTATTCATTGACTGGCATGTACGGATCAAAGCCTGTAGCAATAATTATCGTCCCAACGCGGACTTCGGTTTTTTCGGGTTGCCCGTCTAAAACTATAGCGTTTGCTTCACACGCTCCAATACACTTGCCGCAACGAGTGCAATTGGCTTCATCAATAGTGAAGATGTTTGGCACAGCGTCCCTATGTGGCATGTAGATTGCCTTTCTCTTATTTAATCCAAGATTGAATTCGTCAAGAACTTCAACCGGGCATATGTCGGAGCATTTTCCGCACGCATTACATTTGGCATTAACATATCTAGGCTTTCGTTTGATGGTAACCCCGAAGTTGCCGATGTACCCACTTACGGTTTCAATTTCAGCATTGGTAAAGATATCAATGTTAGAGTTTTCAGTCGCAGACTTTAGCATTGGTTTCAAAAGTCCCAAAGCTTCTTCGTTGGTTAAGATTACCCTGTTTAGTTGGGCTACCCTTCCTCCAAGATATGGTGTTTTCTCGATGAGGTAGACATGGAAGCCACGGTCCGTTAGATCCAGAGCCGCTTGAATTCCGGCTACTCCGCCGCCAATAACGAGCGCCTTTGCCTCTACCCCCACTTCCATCCTCTTTAGAGGGTGAAGTAAGCGTGCTTTGGCAATGGCCATTCTCACCAAATCTTTTGCCTTTTCCGTAGCTTCTCTAGGCTGAGTGGAGTGAGCCCATGAACATTGCTCCCGAAGGTTTGCCATTTCGAATACATATGGATTGAGCCCCCCCTCTTCAATAACCCTTCGAAACGTGGGTTCGTGCATCTGCGGCGAGCATGAAGCTACAACAACACGGTTCAACTGGTATTCCTTAATATCTTCCTTTATCATTGCTTGACCAGGCTCAGAACACATGTAAACATAGTTTCTGGAAACCACAACGTCTGGAAGGGTTTTAGCGTGCTCTACAACCTTTTCCACGTCTACAATGCCTGCTATGTTTAAGCCGCAACTACAAACGTAAACTCCGACTCGAGGTTTTTCCTCCATACTACTTCTGCCTCCCCAAAAAGGCTACCGCCTTTATGGCCGACGCGCTGGCGTCAGCGACACTGTCTGGTATGTCTTTTGGACCTCGAGCCGTTCCAGCGATGAAAACACCTTTAGCTTTAGTTGCAATCGGGTTGGTCTTAATGTGTTCCTCTTGAAGGAAGCCATACTCGTCCATGGGTATATCAAGAATTTTGCTGAGTTCCAGCGTTCCACTTGATGGCTCCATGCCGACCGATAAGACTGCCATATCAAATTCTTTTTCAATCACTTGGCCTGTTTCAGTGTCTTCTGCGCGGATCAGAAGATTTCTTGTGTCCGGAACCTCGAGTATTCTGGAAACTCTTCCTCTGATGAAGTGAATGTTAAACTCCTCCTTTGCCCTTTGGTAAAACTCTTCAAATCCCTTGCCATAGGCTCGAATATCTGTGCCGAAGACGGTGATGTCGATATCATGTACGTGCTCCTTTAACAGTATGCCATTCTTAATGGCGCACATGCAGCAAGCTCTTGAGCAGAATGATCTTCCTGCGTGAGGGTCCCTCGATCCCACACATTGGATGAACGCAACCTCTTTAGGAATACGTCCGTCCGATAACCTCATAATGTGTCCTGTGGTTGGTCCTGATGCGCTAAGCAGTCTTTCTAGCTCTAAACTTGTTATAACGTTTATATACCTACCATAGCCGTACTCGCTTTTCTTGCTGGCGTCAAAAGGCTTAAAGCCTGTTGCGATGATGATTGCTCCAACCGTAAGGCTGATGACCTCAGGTTTTTGGTCAAAGTTCACGGCTTTAGCTTGGCATATTCTACCGCATAGCCCGCATATTATCCCACCAATCGTCAATCTTAGACAGTGTTCTTCATCGATGGTATACTTGAGCGGAACCGCTTGGGGAAACGGAACGTAGATGGCTTTTCGAACGCCAATACCCATGTCAAACTCGTTGGGAACCTCAACTGGACAGTTTTGAGCGCAAGTTCCACAGCCAGTGCATTTTGTTTCATCAACAAACCTTGGCTTCTTGAGGATTTTAACTTCAAAACTTTCCCCGTTTCTTTTAACCTCTTGCAGCTCGCTATAAGTTAGAAGCCTTATGTTTGGATGTCTTGAAACTTCCACCATCTTGGGGGTCAGAATGCAGGCGGAGCAGTCTAAGGTGGGGAATGTCTTGTCCAGTTGAGCCATGACGCCGCCTATGCTTGGCTTCTGCTCCACAAGATAGACATCGACACCCTGTTCAGCTGCATCCAACGCGGCTTGTATGCCAGCTATGCCCCCACCAATAACAAGAATTCCTGTTGTTTGATTCAAGTCAAAAAGCCTCCTTGAAGGCTTGTTTTGCTAGGTCGTTGGATTCAGTTGTAGTCGGTACAGAACTTGAACCGCTTTTTTAACCGAGGCCCTCTCTCCTTTGACGACTACTTGAGAATCACCGTCTAGCTCGGTTTTTACGCCGAACATTTTTGAGATCTCTTGCACCTTTTCCTCGGCGATTGGCTTCGACAGCGTTAATCTCATCCATCCAATGTCAGGATCTTTGGGCAAGCTTGGAATGAAAGTAGAAACAACACTTGTTATGATACTAAGGTCACTACGTTCAGCTTCGTCAATTTTTTTTATCCAGTCCTTTGCATAGTTCTCACTAACACTTAGAGCCATCGCGATCAAGTCGTCTTTTGTGTTTTCTAAACTGTGCTGTAAATCCGTCATTCTCTGTTCAGCAATCTCTCTGTCGCATCCGGGACAACTGTGCGCACGAATAAAATTGATCAAAGTCCTACAGTTTCGTAGTTTAGATGCAATTTCAACATCCGGCTCAAGATTTCTTTGAATTAAATCCTCAAAAAGCTTAACTAAAACCAGCCAAACATGCTCTAATCGATCAACTACTATGTCTGCGTGAACTTTAACATCAGCCGTTCCCCGTGGCGCTGTCATTGGTGAAGACGCTTCTTGAGGGTTTGCATTCTTACTATGTGAGATTTCTTCTAGCCTAAGTCGAATTGCCTCAGAAACAAACTCAGAAATGCTTCTGTAACGACCAGTTTTCAGGACTTTCCTGATTTCCCCGACGAGTTCTTGACGGAGACTTACGGTTGCCCAATTGGACATGCATATTCCTCCTGCCAAGATTAAATTATATATAATTTAAATGTGAAGTAAATACATAATGCTTATATTTAATTTATTGGTATATACTATAAATAGAGGCTGCTATTATGGAAAGTCGAAAAGTACAGCGAGTAGGTTACTCTACGTTAAGTGTTTCATTGCCTAAAGACTGGGCAAAGAATGTTGACCTAAAGCCAGGCGATCGGGTTACGTTTCTACCCCAAAAGGATGGTTCTTTGAAGCTTATGCCAAGCGCCCAAGTAGAGCGCAAAGTAGAGAAAGAGGAATTTGTTTTAAACTCAGACTTATGTGACGAGCCAGGAATGCTAGAGAGACTCATTGTTGGAAACTATCTCCTTGGTCGTGATACACTCAGGGTTGTCTCCTCCAAACGAATACTCGGCATGCATGTCGAGGAGGTTCGAGGGATGACGCATAGACTTTTCGGATTAGGCATAGTGGAGGAAACCCCCAACCAAATCATCCTTCAGTGCTCTATAGATCCAACGAAATTCAAGATAGACGTGTTAATGAGAAGGTTATCCATAATAGCCTCGACGATACTTACTGAGGCGACGCAAGCACTCGTAGAATTCGACCTTAAGTTAGCAGAGGACGCCATTCGCAGGGAGGATGAAGCGGATATGGTATACTGGCTGGCAGTACGTCTTCTCCTTTCCGCGCAACGGGTTCACTCAATAGCTGAGAAAATAGGCTTGGAAGACCCGCTCGAGATCCCGGACTATATTCTGATTTTAAGATGTCTGGAATTAATTGCAGACTATGCCCAGAACGTGGCAAGAAGAGTTTTTCAGCTCGTAAAGTACAAAGAAACGATAAATAAACAAGCAATGGAAAGAATAACCGGCGTAAGCGAATTAGCCCATAGTATGTTTCAAAAAGCCATGGACTGCATCTTCACCGGAGATATAAAAATCGCTAACGGCCTTTTAGAGATGAGGAAACTCGTTAAAATGGAAGAGGAAGAATTGATGCGAGAACTCCCTGAAATACCACATTTGAGGGTCATTGCCTCTGATCTAACAAGGATAGTCAATACGGGCGCAGTTATCGCTGCAATAGCTATAAATAGAGCACTTGAAAAGCCGAGCAAAATGTGTTCGGCATATTAGGTTCTATTATACATGGTTAGCTATTTAGAACCTATTCACTCTAACATGTAGTTGATTACTCGGAGAAGAACACGCATTGAAGCTTGGCTTTAGACTCTTGGAGGTTAAAACTATTAATATAGGTTTCTCTAAACATTAACTGGAAGGTGGTCTTTTGGAACATATAGAAGAGACGATTGAAATTAAGGCGCCCGTGGAAAAGGTTTGGGCTCTCATATCTGATTTGGAGAGGATTCCAGAATGGGCAAAGGGGTATACTCAGAAGGTTGTGATAACTTCAAAGCAGCGCACTGGCGTGGGCACAACAACTCACGAAGTGGGTGTCTCGTTTGGTAAACCTTATGAAAAGGACTTCATGGGCACGGAGTGGATGGAAAAAGAGAAAATCTCCTTCAAGAGTACTTCTGGCTGGCCTTGGCAGGGATCATGGATCTTGAAACCCACCAAGGATGGAACCCTGTTCACGTATTCCGTGGACTTCGATTTACCTTTCAAAGCCAACAGGTTAAGAGAAATTTTCCGCAAGAGATACGAAAAATTGCTTGAAGAATGGGTACAAAACATAAAAAACCTTGTAGAGAAGTAAAATATCTAGGAAACGCAAGCACTATCGGCATCGTTTTCTTGGTGGGGCTAAATTTCTAAATACAACAAAACGGCAACGTCTCTTAGTTTTTAATTGGACGCCTTCACTTGTAATATATAGGTTAGGAGTGATACAGTGTACTGTTAAGAAGGTCAAGGTGTATGATCACTATAAAGCAGACGTTAAAAAAGAATGGAGTTTAATTTTGTGACTTCTCCGGAGCGACGTACATCGAAGTGGCATATAAAAATCATAGCTATGAGGTTACGGGCGACATTACAAGACCGTGTAAAGATACCCGTGCTCTTTCTCGCCAACCTCTGAAACTGTACCAGCCTTTCTGAGGGCTATCATGTGCCGCAGTATTCGGTCTGGAGGGATATCTGTTGTCTCTGAGAGTTCCTTGATGGTTAATGGACCCCTTTCTTTAATTGCGCCGATGATCATCTGTCGCTCTATTTCATCCTTCATTATGTTATCCACTACTGCATGGTATCTCTCTTCATCTATTCTCACCCCAACCTGTGATATCCCCATAACCCATCTAAGTCTCTGCGTCTTGAGGGCTTCGATCGCCGCGTCGGTTTTCTTTTTAAGCTTTTTTGATTCGCTCAAACTCATTCATCTCCTCAGGTCACGTCCTCCTAAACGGGCTAGGGCCTAGATCTTTGACCATCCTTGTCATGTCCCTGATTAGAGCCGCGAATTTTCCTCCCTCGCCAGCTGAAACCCACTCTAGTCTAAGCCTGGCGGGCTCGATTCCGAGGTGGTTAAGAACCTCTTTGAGGAAGCTGAACCTTCTTTCCATCATGTAGTTGCCCTTCACGTAGTGGCAGTCGCCTGGGTGGCAACCGGCTATCAGCACCCCATCTGCGCCCCATCGGAGGGCTGAGAGAACCAGGGTAGGGTCTATTCGGCCGGTGCACATAACTCGGATTATTCTAACGTTGGGTGGGTAATCGAAGCGGCTAGTGCCCGCTAGGTCGGCTCCTGCGTAGGCGCACCAATTGCAGCAAAAGGCTACGATGACAGGCTCAAATTCAGCTTCAGCCATCAAGCTCCCCCCATCTTTAACGCTTCAGGGAATAGCGCCGCTCGAACTTGTGCCAACATCGGTTGGTCTCCAAAGTGACGCATGGTTATGGCTCTTCTGGGGCACTCTGCCGCGCATGCTCCACAACCCCTACACAAGGCCTCGATAATTTTGGATTTTCCTTCCTCAACTTTAGGCGCGCCATATGGGCATAATTCTTCACAGAGCCCACATCCTATGCACAAGTCCTCATCCACGACCGCCGTAATGGCCTCAGCTCTCATTTTTCTGTTAGCCATCAGGATGGATGCTCTTGCTGCCGCAGCCTTAGCTGAGATCATAGATTCAGGAACATCTTTCGGGCCGGAAGCGACTCCTGCGAGATAAATTCCGTCTGCCGTGGTGTCGACGGGTCTCAGCTTCAGATGGGCCTCCATTAGGAAGCCATCTGGACTAATGGGTATCTTCAGCATCCGCGCCAGTAGCACCTCATCTTTGTGAGGAATCAGAGGTGTTGAGAGCACAACCCAGTCACATGCAAATTCGACCTCCATACCGGCGAGCATGTCATACGCCAAGACGCTAAGTTTCTCTTCCGGTCCCTCAATAATCTCAGGAGTTATTACCTCAACGAATTTTATGAACCTCACCTCAAGTTCACGAGCTTTCGCGTAGAAATCCTCGTATTCCTTATATACTCTCAGATCTGAGTAAAGGATAACGACATCTGTTTCTGGAGACTGCTCCTTGATGAGAATGGCATTTTTGATGGCGTTCATGCAGCAGATCCTGGAGCAGTAAGGCCAGCCCTCCTCTTTCCTTGCCCTAAGGATCTTCCGGAGCAACAAGGCCGTGTCAGACTTGGGGAAGGCCTCCAGCTCATAGCCGCGTATTTCCCCTTTCCTAGCTCCCACGCACTGTATCATCATAACTCTCTCGGGCTTTTCGAGCTTCCCCTCCCTTAACATCCCATCCAGTTCTCGTTGTGTTATGACTCTGTCGTAGATCCCGTACTGATACAGGCCCTTGGGTGGTTCATAATTTAAGGCACCGCAAGCAACAATGATGGTGCCCACGTTCAGTTTCTTTTCTCCTTCTTTTCCTGAAACTGTGACATTGAAGTTTCCAACGTATCCTTCAACATCTTTCACGTCCGTTGAAGTCAACAATTCGATATTTTTATGCGACTTCACCGCCTCGATCATGGGATTCACTATTTCTGAGGCATCTTGCAGTGTTGGATACAGCTTGTAGAGCCTCCGAACGATCCCGCCTGGTTTCTCCTCTTTTTCCAGCAAATAGACTTTAAAGCCCTGATTAGCCATGGTGAGCGCAGCCGTCATTCCCGCCACACCCGCGCCGATCACCAGAGAAGAGTCCAGCACGTCCAGCTCGGGCTCTGTTTGCGGCTCCAGCCACGCAGCCCTAGCTACGGCCATCCTCACTAGGTCCTTTGCTTTCTCCGTGGCTCTTTCAGGCTCGCGTGGATGGACCCAAGAGCACTGTTCTCGGATGTTGGCCATCTCAAAGAGATAGGGATTCAATCCTACTTCTTTGCAAGCCGACCGGAATAGTGGTTCGTGCGTTCTGGGCGTGCACGAAGCCACGATGACTCTGTTCAGGTTATATTCCTTTATCGCCTCTTTTATGGAAGCTATACCGGCTTCGGAGCACGTGTACAAGTTGTCCTCGGCGTATGCAACATTCGGTAAAGTTTTCGCGTACTCGACGACTTGTGGAACGTCAACCACGCCGCCTATGTTAACCCCGCAATGGCACACGAAAACTCCAATTTTAGGCTCCTCCTTCATATAATCACCCTCCACCGGCTAGGACCTCCGCCACCCGCGCAGCCGTGGCGCTACCCTGCATTATCGAGTCTGGAATGTCTCCAGTTTTTGGTCCCAAACAATAGCCACTAGCGAAAATCCCTGGTACAGTAGTGTCCACCGGGTTGGCTATAGCATCGTGAGGCTTGAAAAATCCATACTTGTCAACTTCTATTCCCAGGGTTTTGGCTAGCTCCTTGGCGCCTCCCCGTGGGATGAGCGCCGGACAGAGCACTACTAGGTCAAAATTCAAGCTTTCTATACGCCTGGTTGCCGTGTCCTCGAACCATAGAGTGAGACTCTTTGTTGTCGGATTCTCTATAACTTCGCCTGGGTTGCTTCGGACAAACCTGATGCCATACTCGGTCTTAGCCCGGTTAACAAACTCCTGGAAGCCCCTTCCAAACGCTCGAAGATCGATGTAGAAAAGGCTAATCCTTGCATCAGGGACATGCTCTCTGGCCAGAACAGCGTCTTTAACCGCGTATTTGCAGCAAATGCTGGAGCAGTACGCGTTTCCAATCCACTCCCTTCGGTCTCTTGAACCCACGCAATGTATGAAAGCAATGCTTTTCGGTATCTTCCCGTCCGACGGCCTTATGAGGTGTCCTCCAGTCGGACCGGATGCGCAAAGCAAGCGTTCCAGCTCTAGGGCAGTAATAACATCTTTATAGCGCCCGTAACCGTAGACTGGAATCTCAGAGGAGTCGAAAACGTCGAAACCTGTCGCCACAATGATCGCACCGACATTGAGTTCGACCTCTTCCGGTTGTTGACCGAGATCCACGGCTTTCAAGTCGCAGACCTTTTCGCAAAGCCCGCATTCTAGGCAGTTCTCTTTGTCCACCGTCATTACTCTCGGCACCGCTTGCGGGAAAGGCATGTAGATGGCCTTTCGCATTCCAAGATTTTCGTCGAACTCGTTGGGGACCTCTGCGGGACAGTGTTCGGCGCAGATGCCGCATCCGGTGCACTTCGTCTCATCAACATATCTAGGCTTTTTGAGAACCTTCACTACGAAGTTTCCCACGGATCCCTTAACCTCTTTCACCTCTGAATAAGTAAGCATTTGTACGTTTGGATGGTGGGAGCAATCGATCATCTTGGGTGCGAGGATGCACATGGAGCAGTCCATGGTCGGGAAGGTCTTGTCAAGCTGCGCCATTCTTCCGCCGATGCTGGGAGACTTCTCCACGAGATATACCTTGATTCCTCTGCTTGCTAGATCTAATGAGGCTTGTATGCCCGATATTCCGCCGCCTATTACTAACACGGCTGGTTGTTCCAACATTCATTCCTCCTATAATCGATCCTTTAAAACTTGACTCAACGGAATTCTATGGGATCTGATCTCCCAATCCTCTAATTTCATGCCCATAGCCATCCTAAGAAGCTCTGCAAAGTGAAGAACCGGCAGATTGTATTCCTCCTTGAAGTATCTTTTGACCTCCAATTGGCCTAGGTCAAGCTGCACAAAGCAGAAGGGACAAACCGTAACAATGCACTCCACACCGGCGTTCTTCATCTCAATCAGCTTCAGCCTCGAAACCTGTCTGGCAAGTTCATCATTTATGCCCCGTAATGGCCCACCGCAGCACATTTCCTTCCGATCATAATATACGGGCTCAGCGCCCGTGGCCCTTACGAGCTCGTCCAGCGCTTCAAAACCTCGGATGGCCTCAAAATGTATCCTCTTTGGCTTGGTCAGGTGGCATCCAGGCTGCGTTGCAACCTTCAGTCCCGTGAAGGGCTCGCTAATGGCGTTTTTGATTCTGTCCACACCCACGTCATCGTACAAAACGTCTACCATATGTTTGACTTCCGTCGTTCCCTTATACTCCTTGCCTACCTCAGAAAGGATCTTGTTAACTTGTTCCTTCGCGGCGGGGTTTTCCTTCAAAATCGTGTTCACCATGAGGAGCGATTCGTAACAGTCATTACACAAAGTCAAGACATCGAGGCCCATCTCTTCCGCGATGCAAAGGTTTCTAGCTGCTAGAGACAACCATGTTGCGTGGTCTAGCGACTGAATGCTGAAGGGAGCACAGCAGTTGGTCCCTTCCATCTCGACTAGTTCTACCCCCAACGCTGGCAAGACCTTTCGAACAGAAGCCTCGTAACCAAGCTCTCTCGCGGGAATGAGACAACCCAAATAGAAGGCGTACTTCATCTTCTCACCATCTATCTACGACCGATTATTTTGTCAAACGCTGTCCTCTTCAAGATCTTTCGGATATCCTCTACACCTGTCGACTGACCCTTACCCATACCAAGCTTCTCCCTTTGGACAAGAGCCATTCTAGTGGGATTGACAACGCGCCCTGTATCAAAGAGGCTTCTCGCTTGAGTCACCACCCCATCCGGCACGTTTCCCTCCCTCGCAGCGAGGTTTCTGATTGCGAACATGGTTTCGCCCACATCGCCGCCTTGAGGGCACCTATCTAGGCAGGTAAAACAGGATAAGCAATACCAAGGCAATTGAGTTGGCAAGACTTCAGATCGTAACCCTAAGATGATCATTTCCATTAGTCGCCTTGGGTTGTGTTCGGTGGTTAATCTCGCAACTGGGCAGCTGCTTGAGCACCTTCCGCACTGAATACATATAAGAACACCCTTGCCCCTTTGGGTATTCGCTACTTCGTGCATGAAATCGGGTTTGAGCGAGCTCATTTCCCTCACCGCTTCTAATCACAGTATCCTTAAAACCTAATATACTTTTTCTTAAAAGGATTTTTAACAGCTGCTTCTGTTACAGAGCTAAAAGCATTAACCGCTTAGGCTTCTGTGGAAGGCTTCTCAATCTCCTTCTTCATAAAGCTCGCGATGCAACTCCAAAATTCGCCACCCTCAAATTCAAAACACTTTTTCAGAGCCATTTCCATCGCTTGCCGCCTTACCTCTTGTTCTGCCAACACCTTTATTGCCTTATCAAGGGTGTGAGTTTCTCTAGGTCCTGATATTTCCTCCACCCTACGCCTCACCGCATCGGTAATAAAGTCGGAGATGCTAGCATAGCCCAGTTCAGGTCTTTCCTTAATAATTTCTTCTATTAATTGAACGAGCTCTCCTCTCACGCTTATTCTACGCCATCGCTCAGCCATTTTCAATCCACATGCCTTATGGTCCAAGCCATCATTAATACTTTGCGGTACATTTACTGTACACTTGCCGAAAACCTTATACCATTGGAAACACACGTAGCAGAGATAAGTTCCAAAGAGATAATTAATGATGACCAATCTGAGTCGGCGCCGCAAGAGTCAGGTCTTGGTCACAGAGCGTCACCCAGGCGGTTGCCGCTTTCCCGATGGGAAGGTTTACATATGTAAAGTTTCTAAGGTATTTGATCTAAATGAAAATCCTCGTCCGATAGCAAGGAGGTCTAATGTTGAGTGAAACGCGGGAAATTCTCGTCATCGGAGGAGGAATCGCTGGAATCCAAGCGAGTCTGGATCTCGCTGACCGCGGGTTAAAGGTTTACTTGGTTAAGAAGCTGGGACATCTAATCCGACGGGACACCGATGGGGTTCCTGTTATTAGATCCATTCGAGCGGCTGCCACTGTATTAATAAGTAGGATGAGACTAGTTAAGTTTCTAAAAATGAGGCCGAAGTTAAAACTTACAAGGAGGCCCCTGCTTGAGTGAAAAACACGGGATACTCATTATAGGGGGAGGAATAGCGGGGATTCAAGCCGCTCTCGACCTCGCGGATCAAGGTTTTAGAGCGTATCTTGTCGAGAAGTCTCCGAGCATCGGCGGTAAGATGGCGCAGCTTGACAAGACGTTTCCCACCATGGACTGCTCCGCCTGCATATTGACGCCCAAAATGGTGGACACGGGAAGACACCCCAATATACAACTACTCACATATTCTGAGGTAAAGGGAATCTCTAGAGCAGGCGAGACCTTCAAGGTTACGGTTCTCAAAAAGCCTAGATATGTTGATGAGACGAAGTGCACCGGATGCGGCATCTGCGCACAACACTGCCCAGTCGAAGCCCCCAACGAGTTCGACGAAAGACTCGGTGTTCGAAAGGCGATATACGTTCCGTTTCCTCAAGCGGTTCCCCTCATATACACGATCGATAAGGATGATTGCATAGGGTGTGGACTCTGCGAAAAGGTCTGCGGAGCGAAAGCCGTCAACCTCGAACAACAACCACACGAGCTTAATGTAGAAGTTGGGGCGATCATCGTTGCCACTGGATACGACTTATTCGATGCAAGAAAGAAAGAGGAGTATGGATACGGCATTTATGATAACGTATTAACCGGGTTAGCGTTAGAGAGACTTTTAAGCGCGTCCGGACCAACTGGAGGACGCATAGTAAGGCCTTCTGATGGAAAAATACCTAGAAAGGTTGCCTTTGTGCAGTGCGTAGGGTCTAGGGACGAAAAAGCTGGGAACCTTTACTGCTCCAGAGTCTGCTGTATGTACGCCACAAAGCAGGCGCAGTTGATTAAAGAGCACATTCCAGAGGCTGAGGTAACGATCTTTTACATGGACATTCGAGCCTTCGGCAAGGGATATGAAGAATTTTATAGAAGGGCTGAGGAGGAATTTAACATTAAATACATTAAGGGTCGAGTGGCAGAGATCATTGAAGATACTGTCACCAAGAACCTGCTTATTAGAGCTGAAAATATTGAGTCGGGCGAGCTTGTTGAGGAAGAAATGGACACGGTGATTTTATCGGCTGGTTTAGTTCCAGCTGTAACAGATGAAATGAAAAAGGTGTTACCAATACCGATTGGCGACGATGGGTTTTTCGCCTCTGCCCATCCCAAGATCGATCCAGTTACGACATCTATTGAGGGCGTGTTTACGGCAGGTGTGGCGGAGGGCCCAAAGGATATTCCTGACACGGTCGCTCAAGCGAGCGCCGCAGCCATGAAAGCATCAATAATTGCTAAGGAGTAAAAAGGATGCCCCAAAAAGAGCCTAGAATCGGTGTTTACATCTGCCACTGTGGGGTTAACATAGCAGGCGTGGTCGATGTAGAAAAGGTAACAAACTATGCGAAGGAGTTACCGAACGTAGTTCTTGCAAAACACTACGTCTACATGTGTTCTGCCCCGGCTCAAGAGATGATTAAGGCGGACATCAAAGAACACGGGCTCAACAGAGTAATTGTGGCATCTTGCTCTCCGAGAATGCATGAGCCCACCTTTCGAAAGGTCGTTGAGGAAGGAGGAATCAACCCCTACCTTTTTGAAATGGCCAACATTCGCGAACACTGCTCTTGGGTTCACGTAGATAACCCTAAAGAGGCAACGAAAAAAGCTGAAGACTTAATTAGGATGTCGGTGGCTAGAGCCCGGTTCTTGGAAATGCTTCAGAAAAAAGAGGTAGGCGTGACGATACGAGCCTTGGTCATCGGCGCGGGCGTCTCCGGTATGAGAGCTGCTCTAGACTTAGCCCAGAGGGGCTTTGAAGTGTATCTAGTAGAAAAGGCTCCTAGCATTGGAGGCAGAAGCGCTCAGTTAAACGAGGTATACCCAACGGGTGAGTATGCGTTAGATGTTTTAAAGCCGATGATGAATAATGTTTCGTTTCATCCGAAAATCAGATTGTTCACCAACTCAGAAATCGAGACTGTGGATGGATTTATTGGAAACTTTAAGGTGAAAGTTGCTGTAAAACCGAGATACGTTACGAATGAATGTGATGCTTGTGGTGCATGCGAAGCTGAGTGTCCTGTTGAGGTTTTAAACGAATTTGATTTCGGTCTGAGTAAAAGAAAAGCGATCTATCTTCCTTTTTCCGCTGCGGTACCCCACGTATATGTTGTTGACGATAAAAACTGTAACAAGTGCGGAAAGTGTGTAGAGGTTTGTAAAAGAGGAGCTATCGACCTTAACGAGAAGCCGATGAGGATGGAGGTCGACATAGGAACCATCATCGTCGCGACAGGTCATGATGTATATGAGCCTCCGGAAGGCGAGTACGGCTACAAAGTGTACGAGAACGTGATCACACTTCACCAGCTGGAGAGGTTGCTGGACGAAAACGGTCCAACAAAGGGTCAACTACTGTTTAACGGCTCCCCGCCCAGAAGTATCGTGTTCGTCTCCTGCGTTGGATCGAGACAAGAACCCGGGGTTTATCAACCCATTAAAGAGGGCCAGCAGCTGAACAGATACTGTTCTCGCGTGTGTTGCATGGCCACTCTACAGAACGCCTTAACTATAAAGAAACTATACCCCGCTGCTAGGATATATTATCTCTACCGTGATATACGGACCTTTGGAAGGGGACACGAAGACTACTATAGAAAAGCCAGCGAATCCATGATCCTGTTTCTTAAGTATAGGCCCGAAGCGCCGCCCGTAGTCTCACGCAAACCAAACGGTCTCGTCGTCGCTGTTGAAGATGTGCTCACTGATAATCGAATCATAGCCATACCCGCGGACTTGGTGGTCTTAAATGTTGGCATAGTTCCCCGCGTAGATGTCTCTGACGTGCAAAACAAGCTGAAAATCGCCAGAGGCCCTGACGGTTTCTTTCAAGAGGCCCATGCCAAGCTTAGGCCATTGGACACGCCTTTAGACGGAATCTACTTGGCTGGCACAGCTCAAGGACCTAAGGATATCACTGACAGCTCGGCCATGGGAAGTGCAGCCGCCGCGAAGGCAGCGATTCCTTTAGCGAGGGGCAAGGTTGAGGTGGAGCCTATAGTTGCGGTCGTGGACGAGGAGTTGTGTAAAGGTTGTGGTAGGTGTGAGGAAGCCTGCGAATACGACGCCATCAAGGTGGAGGAAGCAGAGCTTGTTGCTAAAGTGCCCACGCTAGTCGCTAGGGTCACGGAGGCTCAGTGTAAGGGTTGCGGTTCCTGCGCTGTTGCATGTCCCACTGGAGCCATTGCTATGAAGCACTTCACGGACGAACAAATCCACGCCATGATAACCGCGGCCATAGGAGGTTAGCTTGATGACAGCAGAACCAAAAATCGTGGCTTTTCTGTGCAACTGGTGTAGTTATGCGGGAGCAGACCTCGCTGGCATGAGCAGAATCAGCTATCCACCAAACATTAGAGCTATACGGGTAATGTGCTCCGGAAGAGTCGACCCAGCTTTTGTGATTCAAGCCTTTGAAACGGGAGCCGACGGCGTTCTAGTTAGTGGTTGCCACCCCGGCGACTGCCACTACGTGAGTGGAAACCTGAAAGCTGAAAAAAGGATGCAGAACACGAGGAAACTCCTAAAGTTGCTCGGGCTCGGGCCCGAGAGACTACGTTTAGAGTGGATTTCCACTGCTGAGGGAGCAAAATTCGCCCAGGTCGTAACAGGTTTCACAGAAGAACTACGTAGAATAGGGCCGAACCCTTTAAAGGCTGGGGGGAATCCCAAGGCGCCGGTGAGCACAAAGGAAGTGGTTTCTAAAGCGCTGAAAAAAACGAACGTTCAATACTGCCTAGAGTGTGGAAAGTGTTCTGGCAGTTGCCCGATATCAAGGATCAACGAAGCCTACTCGCCGAGACGCACCGTTGAAAGATTCTTGCTGGGTTACGAGGACAAGGTGCTCTTAGGCACAGATGTTTGGACGTGTCTAACCTGTTTCACATGTAGCGAAAGATGCCCATCCGACGTTCGGTTTCCAGAGTTTGTTAGAGCTTGTCGGAGCGTAGCCTCCAAAGAAGTGATGGAAGAACTTTGTGCCCATAGAGGGATCCCCCTGTCCTTATCGAGGATCATGACAAATCCGAGGATCAAGCAGGAACGAATGGGCTGGCTTCCCAATGGAGCTGAAATTTCCCAAAAAAGCGGCCTACTCTACTTTGTTGGCTGCCTCCCGTATTTTGACGTGGTTTTTGAAGACTTTAACCTAGACCTCTTAAAGATCCCTCAGAGCGTGGTGAAAGCCCTCAACAAAGTCGGGATAAAGCCAGCCATGCTAGGCAACGAGAAATGTTGTGGTCACGATTTATTGTGGACGGGAGACGTAGAAAATTTTGAAAAATTGGCGAAGATGAACGTGGCAGACTTCAAGGAAACTGGGGCAACGAGAATAGTTACCGCTTGCCCCGAATGCTATAGAACCCTCAAAAAAGATTACGCTGAACGTCTTGGCAATTTTGATTTTGAAGTGCTGCATGTTTCTGAACTCTTATCCGAATTGGTGGACAAGGGACAAATCAAATTTGAAGGGGAACTCCCGAGGAAAGTGGTTTACCACGACTCGTGTAGACTTGGGAGGCACATGGGCGTGTATGCGCCTCCTAGAAAGGTCATAGCCAGTATCCCGGGAGTCGAGATGGTGGAAATGGGTAGAAACCGGGAAAATGCCGTTTGTTGTGGAGTGAACGCTTGGATGTCTTGCAACAAGTACTCGAAGGAAGTCCAAATCGACAGACTGATGGAAGCGAAAGCTACTGGAGCCGATTTATTAGTTACAGCATGTCCGAAGTGTCAAATCCACTGGAAATGCGTCACCAGCGAAAAACTGCCGGTTAACCCAGAGGAGGTAACGATGGAGATGCGCGACCTGTCAGTGCTGGTGGCGGAGGCGATGCATTTAACGTGAGGGTGAACATCATGGAAGCTAGCAAGTCTGTTTTGGTTATCGGCGGCGGAATAGCGGGAATGCAAGCCTCCCTCGACCTAGCCAGCCGCGGGTTAAAGGTTTACCTAGCGGAAAAAACCCCCAGCATCGGCGGTAGGATGGCTCAGCTGGACAAGACGTTTCCAACTATGGACTGCTCGATATGTATTTTGGCACCAAAAATGATTGAGTGTTTCCGCCACCCCAACATAACGTTGTTGACGTATTCTGAGGTTCAGGAAGTCAGCGGCTCAGCTGGCAATTTCACGGTCAAGATTCTTAAGAAGCCGAGATTTATCAACGAGGAGAAATGTACGGGTTGTGGAGTCTGCGCTCAGCACTGTCCGGTTGAGGTTCCCAACGAGTTTGATATGGGTATCGGCGTTCGAAAGGCTATCTATGTTCCGTTTCCTCAGGCGGTTCCGCTCAAGTATACCGTTGATGAAGAAAACTGTTTGAAGTGCAGGCTATGCCAGAGAATGTGCCAGGCAGAGGCTGTAGACCTTAATCAAAAGCCTGAAGTTGTCCATCTTAACGTGGGGGCTGTCGTCGTGGCAACTGGCTTCGAGTTGTTCGATGTCCAGAGGAGAAGCGAGTACGGCTACGGCAAATACCAAAACGTTCTGATAAGTTTGGAGTTTGAACGACTGCTCTCGGCTTCAGGGCCAACTGGGGGACACCTACTGAGGTTGTCAGACGGTCGTATTCCCAAAAGGATCGCGTTCATTCAATGCGTCGGCTCCAGAAGTCTGAAGGGCGGGGTCTCCTTCTGCTCCAGCGCTTGTTGCATGTACGCCACAAAAGAGGCGATACTGATTAGAGAGCACGAGCCCGAATGCGAGGTTTACATTTTCTACAACGAACTCAAAGTCTTTGGGAAAGGCTTCCAAGACTTTGTCACCAGGGCGCAAAATGATTGGGGCGTAAAATACGTCAGAGCCCTCCCCGGAGAAGTATTAGAGGATTCGAAGACGGGTGACCTTACCCTTTGGTACGAAGACACTAGAGAAAACGTGACAAAAAGTATAAAAGCAGACATAGTCGTGCTTTGTCCCGCTCTGGTCCCGAGGGCGGCCAATAAGGAAGTGGGTGTTATCCTAGGACTGGAGCTGGACGAACATGGCTTCTTCAAACCTAAAGACTCCCTTTTCGCACCCGTCGACACCAACGTTCTAGGCGTCTTCATATGTGGGTACTGCCAAAGCCCAAAAGATATTCCTGAGTCAGTGGCGCAAGCCAGTGCAGCGGCGGCTAGGGCTGCGGAAGTGATAGCGCTGTCGCCTAGTAAGGAGGTGCATTAAAACGGGACACACTGAGGAGGAAGTTCCGAGAATCGGCGTGTTCATTTGTCACTGCGGCATCAACATCGGCGGCATAGTCAACGTTCCTGAGGTGGTGAAGTATGCTATGACGTTGCCGAATGTCGTCTACTCCGAGGGCAACCTCTACACGTGCTCCTCTGAGGGGCTCAGCAAAATCAAGGAAGGCATAGGAAAATATAATCTCAACAGAGTTATTGTCGCCTCCTGTACCCCTAGGACGCATGAGCCGCTGTTCCGTGCCACTTGTGAGGAGGCGGGCGTAAACAAATACTTATTCGAAATGGCTAACATTCGCGAACACTGCTCCTGGGCACACATGCACGAGCCCGACAAGGCTACGGAAAAGGCAAAGGACATCGTGAGAATGGCGGTGGCTAAGGCTCGTCTACTCAAGCCGCAGGAGGAGCCGGAAATAGATGTGGCTCCCTCTGCCTTGGTTATTGGCGGCGGCATCTCAGGGATGACCGCTGCTCTCTGCCTCGCTGATCAAGGGTTCAAGGTTTACTTGGTTGAGAAGGAACCAGAACTAGGCGGGATGCTTCGACATCTACATAAGCTTTACCCAACCATGGTAGATGCCTCCGAAGGGCTGAACAAGATCGTCGAGGCTGTGAAGCCAAACAAAAACATAGAGGTGTGGAAATCAACTGTTGTTAAGCAGGTTAAGGGTTTCATCGGAAACTTTGACGTTAGTTTTCAAAGGGAAAACGGGGAGACGGCGAATTTTAGGGTGGGCACCATCATCGTGGCCACTGGAGCAGATGTTTTTGAGCCGGTTGGAATGTATGGGTACGAGAAATACGACAATGTGATAACACAGTTTAAGCTGGAACAACTCCTTAAGGGTGGCCAGCTGGAGAAGCCAGAAAGGGTAGTTATGATTCAGTGCACTGGGGCTAGGGAAGAAAAGGGAAGAACCTACTGCTCCCGAATCTGTTGCATGACGGCTCTCAAAAACGCCTTGCTCGTCAAGGAGTCATATCCCGAAACAGACGTTTACATCCTTTTCCGAGACCTCCAAACGTACGGAAAGGAGTATGAAGAGTGGCACCGAATGGCTCAAGACAGAGGCGTCAAGTTCATCAAATACGCTCTGGAAAAACCCCCAGAAGTGGTCGCTGGAAACAATGGAAAACTAACCGTTGATGTTTATCATGCTCTTCTCAATGAACAAGTCCAGATCGAAAGCGACCTCGTTGTACTGTCAACTCCTCTAGTTCAGCATGAAGATGCCAAAGAACTGTCGCAAATACTTAAAGTGCCACTGGGCCCAGACGGTTTCTTCTTCGAGGCTCACGTGAAGTTGAGGCCTATCGACTTCGCCACCGACGGAATCTATGTGTGCGGCACGGCCCACAGCCCCAAAGACACAGCTGAAAGCGTATCTCAAGCTTTAGGGGTTGCTTCGAGAGCCGCCATTCCCATGGCTGTCAAACGCCTACGAACCGAGGCGATAACGGCCACGGTGGACGAGATTCTCTGCAGCGGCTGTGGAACCTGTGTGACGATCTGTCCGTACGGCGCCATAGAGAAGGATGAGAAAGGCGTCGCCAGAGTAACAGCGGTTGTGTGCAAGGGGTGCGGCACCTGCGGGGCGAGTTGTCCAGAAAAGGCGATTTCTATGCGCCACTTCACGGACGAACAAGTTGTCGCTCAAGCGCTTGCCGCGCTTGGGAGGGCGGTCGCATGACGTTCGAGCCAAGGATCGTGGGATTTTTGTGCAATTGGTGTTCTTACGCGGGTGCTGATTTAGCCGGTGTTAGCAGGATCAGCTACCCAACAAACATCCGGATAATACGGTTAATGTGCAGTGGAAGGGTTGACCCGGTTTTCGTTTTGGAAACACTTGCTAACGGTGCAGACGGCGTCATGGTGATGGGCTGTCATCCGGGCGATTGCCACTACGTAGAGGGAAATCTTCAGACTGAACGCAAGATCAAGATGTTAAAGAAACTAATAGCGCGGACTGGTTTAGAACCCGAACGCGTACGCCTCGAATGGGTATCTGCCTCAGAGGGTGGACGATTCGCAGAGCTCGTCAAAGAATTTACCAACCAGATAAAGGCCTTAGGTCCGTCTCCGTTAGTTGGAGAGAAACCAGACCCGAACATACTGGAGGATTTGTTGGCGGCTAAGGCAACGGCTGGAGATTTCAGGCTTAGGGTATTGGTAGGTAAAGAGAAAGGAATGATCGATGACGGAAACGTGTATGGAGAGGAGGTCTCACAAGAAGAGTTTGATAAAACGATGGACGAAGCCATCGATGCTGAGTATGTGCGTAATAAAATCTACCTTATGGTGAGGAAAGAGCCCCTATCAGTGAAAGAGCTGTCTAAGCGTTTAGATTTAGATCCTCAAGCAGTTTTACGCCACATGGTGGTTATGAGACGGAGGGGTATGGTCACCGTGGATCGGATTGAGGGAACCACTCCCCTATATGCTGCATTGGAGGTGGGGAGATGAAAGAAAAGATAGGCGCCGTCTTGGTTGTCGGTGGCGGAATCGCGGGAATACAAGCTTCCCTCGACCTAGCCGACTCAGGACTTAAAGTCTACCTACTCGATGAGTCGCCCAGCATAGGCGGCGTCATGGCCCAGCTGGACAAGACCTTCCCCACCAACGACTGCGCCATGTGCATCCTTGCGCCAAAGTTGGTGGGAGCTGGCAGGCACCCTAACATCCACCTCATCACTAATGCAGAGATAAAGAGGGCGGATGGCGAGGCTGGCAATTTTAAAGTCACCATGACGAGAAGAGCCCGATACGTGAACGAAGAGAAGTGCACCGGATGCGGCGCTTGTGCCCAAAAATGCCCCGTGGAAGCCATAGATGAGTTTAATCAAGGCTTGGGTGAGAGAGGAGGTATCTTTGTCAAATACCCGCAAGCGGTACCGCTAACATTCATGATTGACAGAGAGAAGTGCATTGGATGCGGCACCTGTCAGGAAGTATGTAAAGCTGGCGCGGTGGAGTATGACCAGAAGGAGGAAGAAGCCACATTAAGCGTTGGGTCCATCATACTGGCGCCCGGCTTTGAGGAGTTTGACCCCAGCCTTAAAAGCGAGTACGGCTACGGTCGACACCCCAACGTGGTGTCCAGCATCGAGTTTGAGCGCATCTTGAGCGCCTCGGGACCCTACGGTGGCATGGTCATGCGTCCCTCGGATGGGGAGGTCCCGCGGAAGATAGCCTTCATTCAGTGTGTGGGTTCAAGGGACGCCCCACTTGGAAACAATTATTGCTCCTCCGCTTGTTGTATGTATGCCATCAAGGAAGCGGTAATAGCCAAGGAGCACAGTCCAGACCTCCAATGCACCATCTTCTTCATGGACCTTCGCGCTTACGGCAAGGAGTTTGACGCCTACTACAGTCGGGCCGAGGAAGAGTACGGAGTGAGGTTTGTTCGGTCCAGGGTTTCTCGCGTGGAGGAGGTTCCGGGATCAGGAAATCTTATAGTGAGACACGTGGTAGAGGAGGAACCTAGGGACGAAGAATTCGATCTCGTGGTTTTATCGGTGGGTATGAAGCCGCCCCAACGCGCGGAGGAACTCGCCAAGGCATTAGGCATCAAGCTCAACAAGTATAGCTTCTGCTCCACCGAAACCTTCTCGCCCCTAGAAACCTCTAGACTTGGAATCTACGTCTGCGGAGCCTTTGCCTCTCCCAAGGACATACCAGAGAGCGTGGCTCAAGCGAGCGGGGCCGCGGCGAAGGCGGCCTGCATCATCGCCTCAGAGAGAGGTAAGCTCACGGTCGTAAAGGAGCTTCCGTCAGAGATAGACGTATCCAGCGAGAAACCCCGCATAGGTGCGTTCATCTGTCACTGCGGCATCAACATCGGCGGAGTAGTGAACGTGCCGGAGGTCGTGGAATACGTTAAGACGTTACCTAACGTTGTGTACGCAGAGCACAACCTCTACACGTGCTCGCAAGACACGCAGAAGAGGATACGGGAGAAGATCAAGGAGCACAACCTGAACAGAGTCATCGTGGCCTCGTGCACCCCGAGAACCCACGAACCTCTCTTCAGAGAAACCATACGAGAGGCCGGGCTCAACATATACCTCTTCGAGATGGCCAACATTCGAGACCAATGCTCATGGGTGCACATGCACGAGCATGAGGAGGCGACGGAGAAGGCTAAGGATCTAGTGAGGGCAGCCGTTGCCAAAGCCCGCTTATTGAGGCCCTTGCCTAAACCGGTGATCAACGTCACTCCAGCTGGCTTGGTTATTGGCGGGGGCTTATCCGGTATGATCACGGCGCTGGAGCTCGCGAAACAAGGCTTTGAGGTTCACTTGGTGGAGAAGGAGAAGGAATTGGGGGGACATCTGCGTAGCATTTATTATTTGCTGGAGTCCGAGGATCCACAGGAACAATTAAGGTCAATTATTAGAGAGGTCTCTGAAAACGAGAGGATCCACGTTTACCTGAATGCTGAAGTCTCCAATGTCGAGGGATACGTTGGAAACTTTAAGACAACCCTGAACTGCGATGGCGAGAAGAAGGAGATCGAGCACGGCGTTGTGATAGTGGCAACCGGGGCAGTTGAGTATAAGCCAACCGAGTACCTGTACGGCGTTGATGAGAGGGTGTTAACACAGCACGAGTTGGAGGAGAGGCTGGCTAAGGGCCTGTTTAACGCGAAAACGATGGCGATGATCCAGTGCGTTGGGTCTAGAAACGAGGTGCGACCCAACTGCTCGAGGATATGCTGTTCTCAAGCCGTGAAGAACGCTTTAAAAATCAAGGAGTTAAGCCCAGAAACGGACGTTTACGTCTTGTATAAGGACATCAGAACGTATGGATTTAAAGAGGATTACTATCGAGAGGCGGCGGGCAAGGGAGTTTTATTCATACGCTACGACGACGAAAACAAGCCTGAGGTTACCCAAGAAAACGGAAAGCTGAAAGTTTTGGTTTGGGAGCCGGTCGTAAAGACATGGATTTCCATCGAGCCGGATCTTTTAGCGTTAAGTGTGGCCACGGTTCCGAATCCAGACAACGAACGCATAGCAAAAATGTTGAAGGTTCCCCTCAGCAAAGACGGGTTCTTCTTGGAGGCCCACATGAAACTTCGGCCGGTCGACTTCGCGACCGACGGCGTGTTTTTGTGCGGACTGGCGCACTGGCCGAAAACCATTGAGGAGAGCATTTCGCAGGCATGTGCAGCTACGGCTAGAGCGCTCACCATCCTCTCTAAGAAGGCGTTGGAGGTAGAGGGAGCGATAGCGAACGTTGACGAGGACTTCTGCAGTGGGTGCAGAATCTGCGAGTCCCTTTGCGAGTATGGCGCCATTGAAATGAGGGAGGTGGAAGAAAAGCTGAGGGCGCACGTTCTTGAGGCCTTGTGCAAGGGTTGTGGTGTCTGCGGCTCCTCTTGTCCCACAGGAGCGATATCCATGCTTCACTTCATGGATGACCAGATCCTCGCTCAAGTCAGAGCGGCGTTAAAGGAGGAAGTGAAATATGACTAAATCCGAATTCAAACCGAGGATCGTTGGTTTCCTCTGTAACTGGTGCTCTTACGCCGGCGCAGACTTGGCAGGTGTTAGCCGGATCCAGTATCCCCCAACCCTCAGAGTCGTGAGGGTGATGTGCAGTGGCAGAGTCGACCCGGTCTTCATCCTCGAGGCCTTCAGAAGCGGGGCAGACGGGGTTCTCGTTGCTGGTTGCCACCCAGGCGACTGCCACTACCTCTCAGGCAATTACAAAGCGCAGCGAAGATTTCTCATGCTAAAAAAGGTTCTAGAGCAGTTTGGTCTCGAGCCGGAGCGCCTCAGACTCGAGTGGGTCTCCGCTTCTGAAGGAGACCGGTTCGCAATGGTTATTAAGGACATGACCAAGGAAATAGAGAAACTTGGTCCGAGCCCTTTAAGGGCAGGAAGCTGAAATATGTCGGAAAAGAAAGAAACCCGAGCAGAGGAGACGGAGCAAAGAATGGTGATCAAATCCACCGACATGGACCCAAAATTCAAATACGAAATCAGTAAGCTTCCAGGAGCCGAAAAGATCATGCTGTGCTTCCAGTGCGGCACCTGTACCGCCGACTGCCCCATCTCGCGATTCAGCGAATTCTATAGGCCCAGAAAGATCATGCGGATGGTACAATTGGGCTTGAAAGATAGGCTTCTTTCAAATGATGCCATATGGCTTTGCACCACCTGCTTTACCTGCATTGACCATTGTCCTCAAGACGTGGAAACCGCCAGTATTGTGCGGGCCCTTCGAAACTTGGCGATTAAAGTGGGAGTCATGCCCCTCGTCTACAAGGAGCTAGCATCCAACATTCTGGAGACAGGCTACGCATACAAGATTCCGGAGCTTCGACTTAGGAGAAGAGAGGAACAGGGACTACCTCCCCTTCCAAAAGCCAACTTGGAAAGCATCGAAAAACTTTTTGACATCACAGGTTTTTCGAAGACGTTTGAAAAGGTGAGAACTTAAAATGCCAGAACCAAGGTATTTACTCTTTCTGGGATGCGTTATCCCGTACAGAATCTCCAGCTACGAGATTTCCGCCAGAAAAGTCCTCGAAAAACTCGGAGTAGAATTGGTGGAGATGCCGGAGTTTAATTGCTGCGGATTCCCGCTGGACCCAGTAAACCACGACATGATGCTCACCCTAGCGGCGCGAAACCTCTGTTTAGCGGAGCAACAAAACTTAAACATCATGACCCTCTGCAACGGGTGTTTCGGTGTCCTAAACGAGGTAAACAAGATGCTCAAGGAAGACAAGAAACTCAAGGAGAAGGTTAATGGATACTTAAAGGAAATTGGCATGGAGTTCATGGGAACGACAACGGTTAAACACCTCATCCACGTGCTCGCGGAAGACATCGGCCTTGAAAAAATAAAGGAAACCGTTAAGAAGCCACTCAATCCGCTCCGCGTGGCGCAGCACACCGGATGCCACGTCGTTCGTCCCGCAAAGTACGTAGGCTTCGACGACCCAGAAAACCCCACAACCCTCAAAAACCTAATTGAAGTAACTGGCGCGAAGTGCTTAGACTACATGGATGAAACGGAGTGCTGCGGCGCCCCAATCATCGGAGTAAACGACAAAATTCCACTTCAGGTGGCAAGGGAAAAGCTTGATCACATTAGGGCGGTGGGGGCGCAGGCGATGATCACCGTGTGCCCCTTCTGCCACATGATGTATGACCTCAACCAGCCCAGAATAGAAAGGGCCTTCAACGAAAAATTCGGCATCCCCGTGCTCCACTATCCACAACTTTTAGGACTGGCCATGGGCATCGCCCCAGAAGAACTAGCCATAAAAGACCTCAGAGTAGACGCATCCAAACTTGTAGATCTCTTGTGATCCCCCATGGAAAAGGAAAAACTGAAGTTCGCCTTCTACTGGGCCGCCAGCTGCGGAGGCTGCGAGATTGCAGTCCTCGACATAAACGAGAAAATCCTCGATGTGGTGGCCCTCGCCGACATCGTCTTCTGGCCCGTGGCCATAGACATCAAGTACAAAGACATCGAAGCCATGCCCGACAAGAGCATAGACATCTGCTTCTTCAACGGGGCCATTCGAACCGAAGAACAAGAGCACCTGGCGAAACTCCTAAGACAAAAAGCAAAAGTCTTGGTGGCGTTTGGCTCTTGCGCCCATCAGGGCGGTATTCCAGGCCTTGCGAACATCGCGAACAGAAAAGAGGTCTTCGAGAGGGCGTACCTCCAATCTCCTTCAACGCAAAATCCTCAGTCCATCACCCCCAAGACATCCGTCCAAGTCAAAGAGGGGAAGCTGAGGTTACCCGAGTTTTACGAAACCGTAAAGACCCTCGATCAAACAGTCGAGGTAGACTATTATCTACCCGGTTGTCCTCCACGGGCCACTCTAGTTGCAAAAGCCGTCGAGGCCATCGCCAAAAACGAGCTACCTCCCAAGGGCTCGGTGTTGGCTCCCGAGAAATCCGTCTGCGACGAGTGCCCCAGGAAAAAGGAGGAGAAAAAGATTTCCGGGATATATAGGGTGTACGAGATTACACCGGAGCCAGAGAAATGCCTTCTAGAGCAGGGAATCCTCTGCATGGGGCCCGCAACTCGCGGGGGATGCGAAGCACAGTGTATCAGCGCTGATATGCCCTGCACGGGGTGCGGAGGCCCCTGTCCCAACGTGGTGGAACAAGGGGCGGCGATGATAAGTGCCCTCTCTTCCATCCTTGGACTAGACGAGGAAAAAGAAAAGACGTACAACCCTGAAAAGCTCATCGCCCAGATCAAAGACCCCCTCGGAACCTTTTACAGGTATTCCTTGCCAGCCTCCATTCTCCGAAGGAGGATCATTAGAAAATGAAAGAACTGAAAACCATAACCATAGACCCCATCACAAGGCTGGAAGGCCACGGAAAGATAGTGATCTTTCTGGACGAAAAGGGAAGCGTGGAAAACGCCTACTTTCAGATTCCAGAGCTCAGAGGCTTTGAGAGGTTCTGCGAGGGGAGGAAGGCAGAGGACTTACCCCAAATAGTCTCAAGAATCTGCGGCGTATGTCCCCCTGCACACCACTTCGCCTCCACCAAAGCTCTGGATGCTGCATTCAATGTCGAGCCTCCTCCAGCAGCTAAAAAGCTTCGAGAACTGATGTACAGTGGTTACTATATCTATGACCATACCCTCCACTTCTACTTCTTAGGGGCACCAGATTTTGTTGTCGGACCCGATGCGCCACCCGCGGAGAGAAACATCCTCGGGGTGATAAAGAAGGTTGGCTTAGATATCGCCGGAGAAGTAATCAAACATCGAGCATACGGACAAAGAATAACCGCCATGATCGGTGGAAAAGCGACTCACCCGGCCTGTGGACTGCCTGGGGGCATATCCAAAGGACTAACCGAGGAGGAGAGGCAGGAAATCGAAAAGATGGCAGAGTCCAGCGTCGCGTTTGCGAAGTTCAGCTTAAAGTTATTTGACGACGTCGTGTTAAAGAACAAGAAGTACGTCGACCTAATCCTGAGCGACATGTACACCCTGAAGACTTACTACATGGGCTTAGTTGATGAAAACAACAAGGTCAACTTCTATGACGGAAAAGTGCGAGTGGTGGATCCTCAGGGCAGGGAGTTCGTGAAGTTTGCTCCCTCAGAATACCTAGACATGATCGAGGAACACGTGGAAGAGTGGACCTATACCAAGTTGCCCTACCTCAAGAAGGTCGGATGGAAGGGCTTAGTCGACGGACCTACCAGCGGCGTGTACAGGGTTGGACCCCTTGGAAGACTCAACGCCTCGGAAGGAATGGCAACACCACTAGCCCAGCAGGAATACGAGAGGATGTACGAAACGTTGGGCGGAAGGCCCGTGCACTCGACCCTCGCGTTTCACTGGGCCAGACTAATAGAATTACTATACGCAGCTGAAAGAACCCTTGAACTAAGCAGGGACGAAGAGATAACAAGCAAAGAAATCCGAAACAAACCGGGACCCACAGGAGAAGGAGTTGGAATAATTGAGGCAGCTCGGGGCACTTTGATACATCACTACAAGCTTGACGAGGAAGGACTCGTGAAGAAAGTCAATTTGATAGTGGCAACAACCAACAACGCCCCAGCCATATGTATGTCCATCAGGGATGCAGCCAAGGGCCTCATACATGGCACTGATGTAAGTGAGGGAGTGTTAAACATGGTGGAGATGGCCTTCAGAGCCTATGACCCGTGCTGGGCGTGCGCCACCCACCTCGCTATAGGCCAGATGCCTCTCCAATTGAAAATATACGATCATAACAAAAACCTGCTGAAGACCCTGAGAAGATAGCTTCTGCAAACCCCTAATATTTCTTTAAACTTCCTTTACACCACATGTTAGAAAGCTGAACAAATGAAAAAACGATGTGCAACCAGTCGAAGTGAAATTTTGGATGAGCTGCGGAGCTGGCTTTCTAACGCTCGAAGGGTGGTCATTGCGGGTGTTGGAAACCCCCTTCGAAGAGACGACTTTGTCGGGGTCCATATCGTAAGAAAACTGCGGGACAAGGTTTCACGATCTGTTTACCTAATAGAGTGTGAGACGGTTCCCGAGAGTTTTATAGAGCCGATAACCGAGTTTAAACCCAGCCATATCTTAATCATAGACGCTGCTCTCTTAAATCAAAAGCCGGGTTCCTCAAAGCTTATAGAACCCGGGCAAATGGCGGTCGTTCCGCCAATATCAACTCATGCTCTGCCTCTTCAAATCTTCTGCGAGTATCTTGCAAGTACACTTGAAGCTAAGATTGCTCTGCTTGTAGTACAGCCCGGAGATGCGAGCTTTGGGGAAGGCTTAACCGAAGAGGTGGAAAAAACCGCGGAATACTTAACTAATCTTCTTTCAAAAATTCTTCCTTAGGAAATACCTTGGAGTTCTTCATCTCCGAGCGTACGCTCTTCTACACTTTAGAAACGAGTCAAGACAAAATCTAGACTCATTCAGGCTAGGATATCGTTAAGAAGCGATCGTTTGAAAGTAGAAAAAATGGGGACGGGCTTAGACTGGTACGGTTTTCATGGCTTCTTGGAACAGCTTCTTGACGACTGCCATTCGAGCCTTTTGAGCGAGAAGTTCCCGGGTCGTGAAGTCTAGGGCTTCTTCGGGGCACCACTCCACGCACTGTGGCTGGCCCTTTTCTTTGCAAAGGTCACAAACGAATACTACCCTCTTCTCTGGATGCAGTGTGATGGCGCCGTAATCACACGCCTCAATGCACCAGCCGCAGCCATTACACTTTTCCTCATCAACCATGATGATGCCGGTTTCCTCGGATTGCTCCAGGGCGTCTCTTGGGCAAGCGGCCACACAGGGGGCGTCTTCGCAAAGCCTACACGTCACGGACAGATTGATGAGTGGGTGCAGGCGCACGACTCGTATTCGAGACTTCAGTGGATTAAAAGCCTTCTCCTTTTCCAAGGAACACACGTATTCGCAAACAGAGCATCCAACGCACTTCTCGGGATCCGCCGAGACAAACTTCCTTGCAGGAACCGCTGCCATATCCATTCCTCCATTCATATTACATATGTCATATTTAATTCTTCTTCGCTTCTGGTTTCTCTTTTTTCTCGATTTTTGGCTTCACGATGTACGCGAGATCGTCGAGTCCTATCTCCTTGAGCTTTTCTAAGGTTGGGACGCCATCCTTTGTCCATCCGCGGCAGGCGTAGTAGTCGTCAAGCATGAAGTCCAGCTCCTCCTGGGTGATGTAGCTTCCCTTGGAGACTGTGTCGTCGGGTATGGGGGTGCTCATCACCTTGGCTGGAAGGTGGTCGTCCTTCCTTGTGAAGCCCTCTCGAATATTGACGAGTCTCCCTAAATTGTTTATTCTCTCACCGGTTATCCTGAGCTCTTCCGGAGTTATTGCGATCCCTGTAACCAGCGTGTAGTAACGAGCGATATCCTCGAATGTTTCATAGTACGTTCCCCTGGAGAACTTGCAGAGGATGAGGGAGTCAATTATCGTGTAGAGATCTTCGATGTCAATGACGAGTTTGCCTCTCCCCTTTTCCACCTTGAAGCGATTCACTGTCCCCTTAAGGTCGACCCCATAGGCTCCATGTCGGTTGTGGTCGGCTCCGCGGAATGAGACGACGTAGCCTATAGCCGCGGTTTTCAGGCCTCTGATGTCATAGCCCGTCATCTCGAGTCCCTTTATGTGGTTGGCGTACTTCTCCGCACCCTTACCGATCTTCTCTGCGGCCCTCTTAACACCTTCAGCCAGAATGTCGCCTAACCCCTCTCTTTTGCCTATTTTGTGTACCATCTCTACGAGGGCTTCAGCGTTGCCGAAGCGGAGGTCTATGCCATCGGTGTCCTTTTTGGTCAGAATTCCGTGTTCGTAGCAGTCCATGGCGAATCCGATGATGTTGCCAGCGCTCAAGGAGTCCAGCCCATAGTAGTTACATAGGTGCATCGCCTCGATGATTGCGTCCAAGCGGTCGACGCCACAGTGTGGTCCAAGCGACCAGAGGGGCTCATACTCCACCCGTGTGAGCGCCCCTTTGTAGGGACCCTCCGGGACAACCGCTATGTGCTCGCAGCGCATGGCGCACGAAGTGCAAGCAATGATTTTTGCAACGAAGCGTTCATTCAAATATTCCCCGCTGACTTTTTCAGCGCCTTCGAAGGTGGCGTTGGTGAAGTTTCTCGTGGGCAGAGCTCCTAGGGAGTTGTGGACAAGAATGTTCAGAGGGGTTCCCAGGGTTCTGTATTTTACTGCAGCTGGGCCCTTCATCCGTTCATGAAGCATCTTCACAAACTCCAGAAACTCGTCAGGCTTCGCAACAGTCACATCCTTCGTCCCGCGCACAGCAACGGCCTTCAGGTTTTTGAAGCCCATCACGGTGCCCATGCCGGTTCTTCCTGCCGCTCTGGTTTTGTCGTTTATGATAGCAGCGATTCTGGACAGTTTCTCTCCCGCCGGGCCGATGGCAGCCACACGAACGTAATAGTCCCCTAGCTCTTCTCTGATAGCATCCTCCGTATCCATGGGAGACTTACCCAAGAGGTGTTTGGCGTCCATGAGTTGGACGGCGTCGTCGTCGATCCACACGTACACTGGCTTCTCAGATTTGCCCTCGAAGATAACCGCGTCATAACCAGCCCGCTTCAGGTCAGCGCCAAAGAAGCCGTGGGACTTGGCTTCGCCCACCCCATTCGTTAGCGGAGACTTCGACACAAAGGCGATGCCGTTTCCCGCCGTGGGCGCCATCGTGCCAGTCATAGGGCCAGTCATAAGAACAAGCGGGTTCTCAGCGCTGAGGGGTTCCGCTCCTGGCTTGGAGTTGTCTAGTAGCAGGCGCATTCCGAGTCCGATGCCCCCGATGTACTTCTTGGCCATCTCTTCTCTCAGCGGTTCTGTCTTGCTACTTCCAGTTGACAAGTCTACGCGCAAGATGCGTCCAGCATATCCAAACAAGCGTTACTCCTCCTGACTATTAAGAACAAATAAAAGTACTATCGAAATATTTAAATGCATTGTGTAAAGCGCCGCCTTCTGACACGTAAGAAATATTAGAGTCTATCCGTAAACTCATATTGTCAAGTACGGTGGAAAAATGCGGGTAAAGGTCCAATACTTGGGTCTAATCAGAAGCAAGCTGGGGAAAGGAGAGGAGGAAGTTGATGTCAAGGAAGGCGCCTTTCTCTCGGACCTGCTGAACAAACTCACCAAGACATATGGTGAAAGCCTCAAGAGCCTCTTTGATGCGGACGAGAAAAATATCTTAGACCCCTCATTCATTGTCACGGTTAACGGCGTTCTGACCGGTCAGCTTTGCGGGATGAAAACAAGTCTGAAAGGAGGCGACAGAATCGCCTTGATGACCCTCATAAGCGGAGGCTGATCAAGGCAGAGGAAAACCCTCGACCCATGGCTTCCCTTTCCTCACACCTCACCCGTATCGACCTTCTATGGGATCTAACCATACATGATTCGTCCTCATGTGACCGAAGAATCCGGAGGTAACTTGACGTTATTCGTAGTTAATGCTGAGTCATACCCTTTACGGAGCCGAACTTTAACTCCATTTTCTTATCGTTTTAGGTTATCCATCCTTCTGAGATTTTTACTTTTTCGTCTTCATGATCATTTGTGCACCGCACATAAGGAACGGTTCAGGAAGTGGACCCAGGCACGTATACGGAGAACACAGTGGACTGGATCTACTAGCGCCTCGACACAAAGGTTATAGTTAAATGCCTCCTATGCATTCACGATAGGAGACGGCATTTTGAAGAATCGAATTCAAGCTTTGAGGGACACCTTTGAAACTGAAAAACTCGATGGATACCTTGTCGCAAACGAAATCAATATTCTATACTTGACAGGCTTCTTGGGTGGAGCGAGACTGCTGACGCCAAAGGAGGGTGAAAACGTCCTCTACGTCTATGGGGTAAACTACGAGGAAGCCAAGGAAACGGCGAAGGACTGTAGAGTTGAGCTCGTAAAGAGGGGTGAAGACACCGACTTAAAACTCGCTGATGAAATCAAGAGCCTCAAATTGAGTCGTGTGGGCTTCGATGGCGTTGAAGCCTCCACTTACCTGAAGCTCAGGAAGGCCTTAAAGGGCGTCAGGTTGAAGGCTCAAGCCAAGCTGGTTTGGGAGCTTCGCATGGTGAAGGACGAAACCGAGATAAGATATATGAGGAAGGCGGCTGAACTCACCGACGAGGGCATGAAGGTAGCCTTTGAAACAATTAAGGCGGGGTTGCGAGAGTACGAACTAGCCGCAGAGATGGAGTATGCAATGCGAAGACTGGGCTCTGGGGGGGTCGCCTTTGACACAATCGTGGCCTCAAGCGATCGCTCAGCCTTCCCTCACGGAGGATGCACTAACCGAAAAATCCGGAAGGGAGACCTAGTGGTCATAGATGTGGGAGCCACCTATCAACATTATCGAGCCGACCTAACCAGAACTATGAGGATCGGAAAACCGTCACCAAAACAAGCCAAGATCTATGAGGTCTTGAGGGAGGCCCAAGAGAGAGCCTTTCAAAGCGTCCGCGCGGGAGTCAGGGCCCGCGAAGTCGATGCAGCCGCCAGAAGCCTCATCGAAGAGGAGGGCTACGGCGAATACTTCGTTCACGGCTTGGGTCACGGCGTCGGACTCGAAATTCATGAACCACCCACCTTGGGCCCCGAAAGCAAAGAGGTCTTGAAGGCGGGAAACGTAATAACCGTAGAGCCAGGGATCTACATCATCAACTTCGGCGGCGTCCGCGTAGAAGACACCGTGCTCGTGCACGAAGACAAAGCGGAGAAACTTACCAAAGCCGCCTACGAACTAATGGTGGAGCGTTAGATTTTGCAAAAATGGTGGGCCCGGGGCGATTTGAACGCCCGACCGACAGGTCTCTCCTCTTAGGACTATGAGCCTGCTGCTCTAACCTAGCTGAGCTACGGGCCCTCTCCCAACGTCTCCAACATATTCGATACTCATATTCTGATTTAAGGATTTTCCGCTTCCCGGGTCCCGGTACGTCTCTGCGCCATACCCCTCCAAATCTAAACTCCCTTTTGCATAGATTAAAAATTTATTTTAAAACACAAACAACGCAATAAGACCAGCCAGGCTTTTCGGTTCCCTATAACTTCTTGACATAGGTAACGATTTTTATAATTAAAAGTAATGCAATAACCTTACTGCATAAAGCTTATTAAATCAAATATTAAATAATTAGAAAAGGTGATTGCTATGAATGTTGCGGTAGCAGAAGAATTCAAAGATTTGATCAAAATTGTGCCGTCAGATTTCGCTTACAAAGCAAGATGCCCAACATGCGACACGATACTGCTGTGGTTTGACCCCACATCAGGCTTCGGTACCCGGATTCTCACTGCGCTCTGCAAAGAGTGCGGGGTTTTCTATCAGATTCACATAGAGAAGAAATGGGTTGGCTCAGATCCCTGCGACAAATGCCTCAACTGTGCCTGTTGTTGTATAGAAGCGGAGCGATGGCTAAGGACCATTTAAGTTCAACATCCTGTCGCCTTTTTATCATCAGCTCGCATCCTCAGTCAGTTCTGAAACTCTTCCATAAATTAAACTTTAAATATCCCGTGAGGTTTCAAGTCTATCGGCGCCGCTGAAGCCGTCGAGCCGCCGTACACGCCCTGTGCAAAGTTGTGTGTGGGCGAGAGCTCAGTTAGGTAGAGCAGCGGACTCTCATGGCATCATCCATGGAGGCTGAGGCTGTTAACCCGTTGGTCGACGGTCCGAGTCCGAAGACAGTGACTATCAGTCTCGTCTGGCGAATCCGGCGGCGCCAACTATCTTCACTCAGCCTTTGCTAGAATAAGAAAGACGCCTAAGGCTATCAGCACAATGCCAGCAACCATGAAGATGCCGGAGTAGGACGCAACCGGCTGGGCAGGTGGATTAGTGTGGGTTACGTAGACCATTATCACGCCTATGACAATGATCAGCAAGCCTAAGAACTTCTCCGCAACGGCTAGTCCCACGGGCACCTCCCTGCTCACGTCGCATCCCACCCTAAGGTTGCTTAGGTTTCTAAGGTCCTATTTTAAATTTGTCAAGAGATAACTAAGGACTTCAATCACCTGCCTACTCCAGTTTCGCTGGCAGATACTCGTCAACGATGTAGGTTAGTCCGTATCGGCTAAAGGCTTCCTGCTCCGCCTTCCTCTTGATCTTTAGAAAGGTCTTGACCTCCCTCTGCCACAGTTCCCCTTCGTATCTTGGGTCCCTCTGTAGCTCGTAGAGGCGCTTAACGTCCACCTCAGTCAAATGGTCGCTGGGGAGCTTGTAATCCACAATGTCGGTGGCCCAAACACCGCTCCACTTAGCGTCTGGAGTAGTGAGTTCTCTCAGGTGGGCAGCGTTCGCCGAGCCCGAAATGATAACCATGGCGATGTGCATGCCCCAAGGGTCTCCGTCCGTGAAGATGTGCACTGGCAAGTCAAGCTCCTTATTCAGCCTATGAAGAAAGTGCCTAGTAGCTCGGGGTGCTTGACCTGCGGTGAGCACTAGAAGTGCGTTAAATTTTTTGTGAACCAACTCCTCAATGAAGCGGGTGAAGAGACCGCCCTTCTCAATAGCGATAACCTTGTCAGCGGTGGTTTCGACGAACTCGGCGGAAGTGAGGGCAGGTCCTATTAGGACGCCGTCTGGGTGGGAGGTTAGGTTTAATTGTCTTCCTTCATAGCCTGGAACCGTGTATTCGATGGTTAGGTCGCCGAAGACGGCTGAACGCTCTTCTGGGAATACATTAAAGTCTTCCCGGGCGAACCCCACCGTCGTTTCAAGGTCTGTTATGATGTTGTTGGATTCCGGCTGATCCTTGAAGGGTACATCGTAAGCTTGCGCTGAGTAGTACACGTCTCGAAGCGTCGAGGTCTTTCGATGTTTTGCAAGTTCCTTGGCGAAGTAGGCTCCCCAAACCAGTTGGGTGAAAGGTCGAATGTGGCGGATGTTTTGGGCACTTCTCCGCACGGTTTTGTCGCCTAAAATGTACTGGCGAAGCTCTGGACTATACAAGATGTTTTCGATGGACCGACTTGGCATCTTAATCCAAGGAAAGACTCCCTCGTCCATCTGGTCGTAGAGCCTCGCTCCAAAGTTTGTTAGGCTTGCTAAAACCTCTTTTTTCCTCTCCATCGCGGAGCTTTTAATCTTCTTCAAATTTTTTCACACCCTTTAACAATTTTTCAACATCTGGTGGCTTCTCCTTTTCAGCCAGTTCCGTTGAGTATGCGGCGATCTTGGGTAAGTACTTGGAAATGGTGACGAGCCTCCTCCTTTGTTTTTCCACATGCTCCCGTCTAGACAGAAAGCGTTGCAGTTGGCGGGCTACCTCGCGCAGTCCGTTTAAGATCTCTCTTTTAACCTCCGGTCTGTCGGCAATGAACTCCTTGCCCACCGTCTTGTAGGGAACCTTCGTGCTACATAAATGTACCAAGATGGCGATGGGCATGTCTGGAGTGACCTTGTATCTTCGCCAGTTGATGGACTTTATGATCTTCCACGAAACGTCGCTCACTTCGTCGTATAATAATGGAATCCTATTGGCGAACCGATACATGGCGAAGTCCCCCTTCTTTGGCACGTTTCCTCCGTACGCTATGGCTATCTCCACAATAAAAGGGTGACCGGAGTAGGTAGAAGGCTTGCGTTGATAAACCGCAATAAACTCTGGGTTCAGCTCCTTCAGTATCCCAGCTTCCAAAAGTTCCTCACCTAGTGGAGAGAGGCAACTCGCGTCAGGAGGAAGAAATCCCTTAAACCTCTTCATCATCCGTACCAGTCTCACGATCTCATCAGGTTCCAACTTTCTCGGGTCCTTCGTTCTGATAAATCCCGCAATCTGCAATAAACGAAGGAAGACGCTCCCCTGAACTTCGGGGAAATGGGTCCTCATGAAATCCAGCATGTTCCGACACTCGGTGATGCTCGTGAGGCGCTGAATGGTCTCAACGTCCACTTCCTTGGGAAATTCTTTGAAGGACTGCATCGCTTGCACGAGTCTCGTCACGTCTTCGGGCGTCATCTTTTTGGGATCCGTCGTTCTGATAAATCCAGCGAACTCTAGAAAACTCAGGGAGATGTTTTCGCCGACTCTGTGAAAGTGGGTCCTCATGAAATCCAGCATGTTCCGACACTCGGTGATGCTCGTGAGGCGCTGAATGGTCTCAACGTCCACTCCGTAGGGGTGCGGAAGCGTTTCTTTGGGGGGAGGGGGCATTTTTGTGGTGACACGGGTGAACTTGTATAGGCGTCCTTTAGGATCGACGAAGGTGATGTTGGCGTAGGGATTTACCACCGCGGTCTGCTTCAAGTATTCCAAAATCTTGGGCATAGCCCTAATGTAGTCTCCCTCTAAGCAAAATTCTACTACTGTTCCGTGCCATCGTTCCTCATTCACGCGAATTTTACGATCCAGAATGATGGGGCGATTTCTTTGAATGTCTATCATTAGCTTGTACTCGTAAATCTTGGACGTACCCGTGCTTGAGGCAACAGAAGCAGGTTTGTGAGTCGTGATTTGTCCGTACAGAATGGCCATTTTTCCTCCGAGGCCAAAGGTGCCTCGAGCTTGTTTCAGCTTGAACTTTGAGCCAAACAAAACTTGGCCGAACGCCGACGGTACGTGGCGGGCGGGTACGCCCGATCCATTATCCATAACCCTCAACCAAATAGCGGCTTCAGGACCTGACTCCCCTTCGTCGGATAATCGTATGTAGATTTCAGGGGGAATGCGTGTCAGTTCTGAGGCGTCTAAGGCGTTTTCCATGAGCTCTCTCACCGACGAAAAGATTGCCCTAGCCGGGTTAGTGAAGCCAGCTATGTCTCGGTTACGATAGAAAAAGTCGGCGGGGCTGATCTCTTCAAAGGTTACCACTGCCAGTCGCCCCTCTTGATATCAGAAGATAAGCACAACGTTCTGCTATTGCTTTTTCTATAGAACTACTAGCGGAAATTGGTGAAAATTCATTAGAGTCTGATAGCATATGAACACATCAATTTGCAGTTTTCTTTGTATTTTAATTTTATTCCATTTTATTTTTGAGTCTAACGTGGCAAAAATGAACATTCCGCGGTTCCTTAGATTCACCATGCGGTACAGTTTTATAAATCATAACTTTGACCTCAAGAAGGCATTCTAGTTTCCCATAGTTCCATTCTCTTTTTCTTTAGTTCTCTCCTTTTTTTATGCAGAAAACGGTATACGGTGCTGTGTTGGCTTCCCCTCATCAACATCTGGACCGCTTCCCCCGCCGCTTCAGCTTGATCCATGTTTCCGATGATGGAGATGGTGTGTCCATACACAGAGATGCTAGCGTCGGTCAATTCCTCTATGATCCTTCTGGTTTTCCCCTCTTTCCCGATGACTCTACCTTTTAACCGCTTTATGTCTGACGGTGATCTCCCCACGATCTCTCGCAGGTCAATGACCTTTAGCGTGGCTTCATCGTCCTTGAGGAGCCTGAAGGCACGTTCGGGTGAAAAACCCCTTCCAATGGCAGTGATCACCTCTTTGGACCTAAAGAGAAGGGAGGGGTCTTGCGCGGTGGGGTTCAATGTTATTACGATATCGCCGGTTTCACTATCGATTTGAAGCTCCACTGAGAGCCTCTTCTCGATGTTTTCCTTTACGCAACCATTAGGACCTATCAGCGCTCCGATGCGATCTCGTGGAATCTTAATGTACGCGCTAGCTCCCGACACTCGTAACCCTCCTGTACATTTCTTCCACTGACAACACGTCCACGTTCAGTTTCTTGAAGTATCGATACAGATTTTCTAGGTCTCTTTGCAGGAATCGATCAGCCATGGGATGTTTTAGGGGTACGGCTTGCGAAACGTCAAACAAAATGGGCTTACCCCTCCATATCATGATGTTGTATTCGCTTAGGTCTGCGTGCACGAGTTCCGCCTTTTGATACATCTTCTTCACGGAGGTTAGAAGTCGACGATAAACTTGTTGGGGGTTTTTGAGGGAAATCTCCCTCATGAGGGGGGCGCTAACTCCGTTTTTTCCGATAAACTCCATGACCAGCACGTTCTTTTCAACGGCAATAGGCTTGGGGACCCTAACCCCTGCCTCGAGGGCACGTTGTAAATTCTTGAACTCCTTCTGAGCCCAAGCGTAAACGAGGGAACGAGTGTCTCGCCGAACATGAGCGAATCTTGGGTCTCCTTCGATGTAGGGGAGCATGCCTTTCCTAAACTCAGCTGAAACCGTGAGGTAGATTTTGATGGCGAGCTCTTTCCCATCGGAGTCTCTACCCCAGTAGATTCGAGCTTCCTTTCCGGATTTCACAGCCCCATAAATCTCATCGATCGTCCCCTTATTCAAAAGATTGTAGACGGTCATGAGCGTGGAGCGATCAAAAACTTCTTCTAAAACCGCTCGATCTGACGAAAAGTCTTTAATCAACATCCTATCCCTTTTTTCCACTACCCGAAGCCGACGTTCTAAGCGCTTCCTTATACCTTTTTTACGCGTATCTTTGCTTCCCATGGTTTTACCAGTTCTCATTTAATTTACGTCATCGTTGTTTAAAAGGGGTTTGACTTCATCCTTTATCGGAAAGTGCCTAATAAAGGGGCAGTATAATGAAAAGGAAAGAAACAACTTGAAGTACTGCAATGCTGAGTGATGAAGACGGGATAATAGAAAAGACTCCGAACTTTACGGAATCAAATTCTGGATCCGGGAAGAAACGTTAAATCAACAAGGTTTTGCTAGAAGGCTCTCATGGAAGGTCTTGACAAAAACTAACATTGAACTAGTCTCTCATGTTTTCGCTTTTTTCCTTTCATACCGTTTTTCCTTGCGCCCCAGTTTTTCTCTACTTTTCTTCGAAAGGAAATCATCAGCCTCTTCACGAAATGGTGATGTATCCGTTCTTTCTTAGCCAGTCAGCTTGGCTCTTCGTGTATCGCCAGATAATGTCGCCTCGTTTGTCGGATTGGAAGTCCCATGGGGAAACTAGAACCACGTCCCCCTCTCTTATCCAAACCCTCCTCTTCATCTTGCCTCGAATCCGACAGAGGCGTTCGTGACCATCCTGACACTTCACTGAAACCCTGTCAAAGCCTAAGAGCCGCACGGCTATGCAGAGTACATCGTTTGCAACTGGAAGAACCATGTCCTTGATCTCTTCCTCGCTGATGACCTTCTTTTTACCCAAAGATACACCTCAGCGATTCCTTCCCCTACAAGAGAAAGAAATCTCCCTTAAATATCTTGAGAGGTTTCTTCCTACATTTTGACGATTTGTGCGTGAGGGACACCCGAAATCTTCAACACAGCCTCAGGGTGAACCAGTCCCCTCTCGATGGCCTTCTCAACGATGTTTTGTCCAACCATGTTCACGATCGTGGATTGCTTCATGAGGTCTATGGCCTCGTCCACGCTCACCTTTGACCCTTTGTAAAATTCTTCCCGCACCTCAAAAACGATCTTGCCCTCCCTAAGGATCCTCCCCAGCAGTTCAGCATCGCAAGTCGCGAGAAGCACGCACCGACCCCACTTTCGCACGTTTACGTAGACTTCCAAGATCAAGCACTTTTATACGGGTCTTATGGACGACTTCGCCCCGCACGCCTCACATATTAGGAAATGAAAGCGTCTCTCTTTTACGATTTTTGTATCCGGACGCTTACAAATAGGGCATATCACGAACTCGTCAGTGTATCTTTTGATTAGTCGCTCGAGGGTGTCGTGGGGAAACTTCCCCTGGAAGATCGCTCGCGCCCCGTCCACGTTTCCAGCGGTAGCCATCTCTCTAGAGAGAAACCTCAAGACTTGATGCGGGTCTCGATTGAGGGCGTCACAAATTTCCTTAAAGTTATGAAGGATGGTCCGCATGCCAATAGTAAAGCAACGAGGCTTAGGAATCTCGAATCGCTTGCGCTCAAACACCTTGGGAGGAAGCTGTGAATACGCGCGCTTTACCATCTCCTTATAGTCTAGACCCATTGCCTACTCCCCTTTACGTTTTCTAATTGAGCCACTTCCTTTAAGGTGAGCCCTTTCCTACTTAATATTATAACGGTTCTCCTCTATAAGATTCACGAAACTTTACAAGCCTCTTCAGCTTGATCAAGGGTAGGCGCGGAAAATGGGGCACATATGCACGAAGATGAAAGCCCACAACCCCAGCGACCTCTTTAAGTTTAAAGTGCCAATCGTGTTAGACCTATAAACATGATGGCTAAGCTGGGACAGATGAACAAAGCTTAAAGAAAGGAATCTAAGATTACATTAGTTCTAGGTGAAAAATCGTGGCTAAGTCGTTTGTTCATCCCTATATACCGAATTCTGTTCCGGAAATGAAGAAGGAAATGATGAGGCAGATCGGGATCCAGAGTATCGAGGAGCTTTACGTGGATGTCCCCCAAAGATTTAGGCTGAGAAGGAGGCTGAATCTCCCAAAGCCAGCGACGGAAAATGAGGTGAGAAGACGCGTTGAAGCCCTCTTGTCGAAGAACAAGACTCAAAAAGATATGCCCACGTTCTTAGGCGCGGGTTGCTGGCCCCACTACGTGCCCGCAGTCGTGGAAACCGTCACCCAACGGGCGGAGCTCCTTACCTCGTATACCCCATACCAGCCGGAGGTTTCGCAGGGGATGTTGCAAGCCCTTTTCGAGTATCAAAGCATGATCTGCGAAATCGTTGGGATGGAGGTGGCTAACTGCTCCATGTATGACTGGTCCTCTGCACTAGGCGAAGCCATCGGCATGGCCTCTCGGTTTACCCATCGAACCGAGGCGCTCGTTCCAAAAATCCTTCACCCCGAAAGGGCTACAACACTCCAAACGTACGTCGAGCCGACAGGGTTACGCATCAAACCCGTGGGTTATAATTCAGAGACTGGACAGCTCGACTTGGAAGACCTGAAAGCGAAGATCTCGGAAAACAGCGCCGCTGTATACATCGAAAATCCAACGTATCTTGGGTTCATCGAAACGCAGGTTGAGGACATCGCAGAAGAAGCCCACGACCACGGAGCACTTTTTATCGTTGGAATTGATCCTACCTCGCTAGGCGTCTTGGAACCGCCCGGTGAGTATGGGGCGGACATCGTGGTGGGTGAGGGACAGCCCCTCGGAAACCCCATGAACTATGGAGGACCGCTGCTCGGCATATTCGCTTGCCGAGACGACATGAAGTTGATTCGGCAGATGCCCGGTCGCGTGATCGGCATGACCACCACTTTAGACGGAAAGAGGGTGGGGTTCTGTATGACTCTGCAAACTAGAGAGCAACACATCAGAAGAGAACGGGCGACATCCAACGTTTGCTCTAACGAAGCCCTGTGTGCCGTTGCGGCCGCGGTTTACTTGGCCTTGCTTGGGCCCCACGGCCTGAAGGAGTTGGGGGAGGCCATCATGGGTAGGGCGCGTTACGCCATGCAACTCTTGGCGGAAATAGAAGGAGTGAAGGCTCCCGCGTTTAAGTCTGTGCACTTCAAGGAGTTCACGCTGAACCTTGATGAAGCTGGAAAAACCGTTCGAGAGGTGCATGAAGGGCTCCTGCAACGCCAAGTTCATGGAGGAAAAGATATCACAAGGGAGTTTCCAGAGTTAGGCGAAACCGCCCTCTACTGCGTCACGGAGATACACTCCAAGGAGGAGATCGATCGCCTCGCCCAAGCCTTGGACGAAGTCTTGAGGGAGGGATCCTAGATGTTTAGGCAAGCTCGCTGGGATGAGCCGGTTATTTTCAAACTGGGGCAGCCGGGGCGAAGGGGACACCTTGTACCTAGGGTGGAAGAGGAAATCAAACATGTAGTAGGCGATGTGAAGTCTTGCCTGCCAGAGAAGTTGCGGAGGAAAACGCCTCCACGGTTGCCGGAGCTTTCTGAGGTGGAGGTGTTACGACACTACACCCGTTTGTCTCAGATGAATTATGGCGTCGATCTGGGATTCTACCCGCTGGGAAGCTGCACGATGAAATACAACCCCAAAGTCAACGAAATCTTCGCGAGACTGCCTACGATAACCTCGATTCATCCATATCAAGACGAACGAACGGTTCAAGGCATCCTAGAAATCATGTATACGCTGTCTCGTTGGCTGGCAGAAATCACCGGAACCCATGAGGTGAGCTTGCAGCCAGCCGCCGGTGCCCACGGAGAACTCCTAGGAACCCTAATCATGCGGGCACATCACAGATTTAACCAAGAACTGGAGAAGAGAACTGAGCTCATCGTGCCAGACTCGGCGCACGGCACAAACCCCGCAAGTGGAGCCATGGCGGGATTCAAGATTGTGGTGGTTCCCTCCGACGAGGACGGTTGCGTTGACCTTGAGGCGCTGAAGGCTGCTGTTTCGGAAAGCACTGCTGGGCTGATGCTAACAAACCCCAACACCCTCGGGATTTTCGAGAAAGACATCGAGGAAATCGCCAAGATCGTTCACGAGGCGGGCGGGCTGCTGTATTACGACGGGGCAAACCTCAACGCCATCCTCGGGAAGGTGAGACCCGGAGACATGGGATTCGACATTGTTCACATAAACATACACAAAACGTTCGGAACCCCCCATGGCGGAGGAGGACCCGGAGCGGGTCCTGTGGGGGTGTCGAAAGAGCTGGAAAGATTTCTGCCGGTTCCCAGGATCGCCTTCGATGGTAAACATTACTACCTAGACTATGAGAAGCCCCACAGCATCGGGAAAATCAAGGGATTCTACGGAAACTTGGCGGTCCTACTAAAGGCGTTCGCCTATATCTTGACCTTGGGTGCAGAGGGGTTAGAGGAAATCGCGGAGATTTCCGTGTTGAACGCTAACTACATCATAGAGAAATTGAAGAGAATCCGTGGCTACGGGCTTCCTTATGCCCCGGAGCGACCGAGGAAGCATGAGTGCGTTTTCAGCGCGAAAACCATGTACAAAGAAACAGGAATACGCACGCTTAACATCGCCAAGAGGATTTTGGACCATGGCGCCCACGCGCCAACGACCTACTTTCCCCTCATCGTTGAGGAGGCTCTGATGATTGAGCCCACCGAATCCTACGAGAGGGAAGAGCTAGATCGATTCATTGAAATAATGAAGAAGGCGTCTGAGGAGGCGTACACAAATCCCAAGAGCATCTTAGAGGCTCCACAAAACACGGCCATAACACGATTAGATGAGGCTAAAGCGTCTCACCCAAAAACCATGGCCTTGAGTTGGAGGATGCACCTGAAAAGAACCAAGCTCTAAGGTCTCTTCCTTCAAACACCGAAACCTTCATTAGTTTAAGGCATTGCAAAGCCCACAATCTTATTAGGATGAGCAACCATCTTGACCTCAGGTCTACACATGATATCTTGATGAGGTGGGAGAATTGACAGATCTAGAAAACAGGGTGCGAGAAGCGGCAGAAAAGTTGATGGACCCCGAAACTGGTTTGACGTTTGGCGAAATGAAAATGATCACGGATGTGAAGGAGCAAGAGCCCGGTGTAGTAAAGATCGACTTTATACCCTCAAGTCCATTTTGCCCAATCGCCTTCAAGCTCGCCATGGACATTAAGAAAACAGTCACAGGAATCGAGGGAGTCAAAAAAGCGCTGGTCTACTGCCACGGACACACCATGGAAGAAGCCATCAACAAAATGGTCAACAGGCCATAGAAACGAGAAAGCTCGGTGAGAAAAATTATATCCTGCTTCGCTATACCTTCGGTTGTAGGTGACCGCAAATGAAGGTTACGGTTAAATTCTTCACCACCCTCAGAGAGTTGACCGGAAAGAAAGAGGAGGAAATAGAGTCGCCAAACGTTATAACGGTGGCGGAGTTGTTGAATCTCCTTTCGAAGAGGTACGGTCGAGGTTTCACCGAATACGTGTACGACGAGAGAGGGAGGGTGAGAGGCCACCTACACCTTCTCATCAACGGTAGGAGCATAACAACCCTACAGGGATTCGAAACAAGATTGGAGGAAGGAGACAGATTCGCCATCATACCACCAGTGGGCGGAGGCCAAAGCGAGAAGATTTAGGAATAATCAGCTAGAATCCATCAAAATTCTAACAGTCAGTTCCACCAGTCATCACACAGAAGTGAGAAATTGATCAACTTCAAATTTTCGCTTCCAGATACGTCTGAAACGCCTCTACCACCCGAACATCCATAAACCTACCCAGCAAAAACTCGTCACTCTTTATCACCACAGGCTTGTAAGCAAAGTTCCTCCCTATCCATGAGTTCCCCCTCCCCCTTTCATCGATGAGAACCTTCCCCTCCCAACCCACCCAAGCCCTGTTCCTTTCGAACGAAGCCCTCCCCACCAACTCCGACATCCTTTGGCTCCTCCCCTTAACCTCCTGATCAGGAAGCCGGTTCATTTTTGCCGCGGGTGTACGCGGCCTTGGAGCAAACTTGGAAACGTTAACGACATCTGGCTGAACCTCCTCGACAAGTTCCATTGTTCGCTCGAAGGCCTCCAGACTTTCTCCAGGAAAGCCGCAAATCACATCCGTGGCTATCGTCATGTTTGGAATCTCCCTTCTAAAGGAGGAAATGATCGTCTTAAAGTCGTCCACCGAGTAGAAACGGTTCATAAGCCTCAACACCTCATCGTCTCCGCTTTGAACCGGCAGATGTAAAAACTTGAAAACCTTCTCGTCTTTGTAGGCTTCAACTAATTCGTCTAACAGCTCTAGCGCATGATTGGGGGTCATCATGCCCACACGAACGAAAAACTTTTCTTTGATTTTGCAAACTTCCGTCAACAAATCCGCGAGGTTGGTTTCGATGTCCCTTCCATAGCAAGCCGTGTCTTGAGAAGTCAGCCATATTTCCCTAGAGCCCGAGGCCAGATCGTGTTCTAACCTTCTAACCACCTCACTAATTGAATAACTTCTCAAACGACCTCTGGCAAAGACGACGCAACAGTAAGAACACGACCCTCTGCAACCGTAACTGATGGGGATGATCCCAACAACCCTGTTTATGGGAACCTTGGGAAGGTCAAGACTAGGCTTGGAGTTCTTCTCCAACGCGACAACCTTTTCCCCGCGATCCACTCTACGCACAGCATCAACGATCTCAGAACCCGGAGCCGGTCCCAAGACGCCATCAAACCTAACCTCAGCCTTCAACCTATCAAAATTTATAAGGGGGAGACAGCCGGTTATAAGGACCCTCTTGTCCCTTGGAGCCCTCCTCAAGATTTCCATCATCCGATTTTCCGTGGGGGTCTTCACCGCGCAGGTGTTGTAGATTAAGATATTCGCGTCACTAAAGCCTTCGACGATTTTATAGCCAGCCCTAGATAAACAACCAGCCATACGTTCTCCATCAGCAAGGTTTGTAGGGCAACCAAAGCTTCTAACGTAAACCCGTTTAGACCCTTCCATCATGAGGTTCTGTCCGCCTGTATATTTGTACAACTACGAGACCTTAAGTAAACCAATGTCACGCTTTTAATCGTATAAGGGAAACATAAAGATTCCGAAAAATTCCTCTTTTACATGAAACAGCAACAACTCACACTAAAACAAGAGTAAATTTTATAAGTTATGGATTCTTCCTATTTAAATCATGTTTTACTTTAAATATAATAAGATATAATTGTAAAGGTTTGTTGTTTTGCTTTGCGGGGGGATATAGATGAAGTTGATTACGTTGTATCTTCCTGAGCCGTACATTCGGGCGCTTGATCGACTGGTGGATGAAAAGTATTATCCAAACAGGGCTGAGGCTATCCGGGTGGCAATTCGAGATCTCCTCAACGTGGAGGCTTGGGAGAGAAAAAGCAATGTCTAGACTGGGGAAGCGCGCAGTGATCGTGATTGAGGTTAGAAAACCAGAGGAAATCGCTCAGAGCCCTTCAGGGCGCTTACTCGATGTTGACCAAGTGGGAGCCGCGAGGACGTTGATTGACTACTCTAAGAAGTATCAGACGATCTTTAACTTAGATCCAGAGCCTGAAAAACCGTTACGGATCAACTTGAACCTCGATCAGCTTGAGGACTTTGAGGAATAGTGCTCTCATCCCCCCACCTTTAGGCTTAACGCTAACTTTTGAAGCCTCATCATCCATGGTATGGGTCTTCCAATCGGGGTAGTTGCCCCCCTTTTTATGGCCTGAATGATTTTGTCGACGTCTGGGTCAGCATCGATGACGGTGTAGGCCATGCCGATGGTTTGAGGAATGTGAGAGTCGCTTCCGGCGGTCTGTGGGAGGCTAAGCTCAGAGGCGAGTCTTCGGCTTAGATAGGTGGAAAGAAAGAAGGGGAAGGCTGCTGAGTTGATCACCTCTATGGCGTCTAGGTGTAAATTTTGAGTTGCTCGTCCCAGCCCTATCCCCGCCTTGCCAACTGCAGTGAGGTGGGGAGCCACCGTTATCCCGCCAGCGTCATGGATCCTTTGGATCGTTTCAGAGAGACCTAATCTTGGGGGGATCGGCGTGGTTATGTTGAGGGCGAGGACATGACCCTGTCGGGTGGTTATCTCGACGCCTGGGATGATGATGAGCTCACTTTCTCGGGTGAGCTTGAGCGCTCCGCGGAGAGTGTCGTGGTCAGTGATGGCGATTCCATCTAAACCTCGCTTCTTTGAGTGAGTGTCCACCTCTCCGAGGGTTGTGACGGCGTCATAAGAATAACACGTATGAACGTGAAGATCTATTTTCAAGGCCAAACCGTTCACTTTGTTTTGCTTATTACTCGATTTTTGAGGTGGGCTTTGCTTCCCGGGTTCGGTATAACATTAGCTTACGGTTAATTTTAGGAGTTTTTCTTTCTCCCTATTTATTTCTTCGTCTCGTACTTTTCTGAACAGTACTCTCGGTTTATTGATTTTGTGTCCGCTTCTTATGGTTAATTTTGACGCTGAGCTCCAGCTTTGTTTGTCTACAGAATTCTTTAGGTTTAGTTGTCTCCAGAGTTTCTCGGCTGAGAAAGGTAGGTAGGGCTCAAGCAGAATGGCTAAACTTTTAACCGCGTTGGCACAAAGATATAGACAGGTCTTGGCGTCTTCTTTGTTAGCCCAAGGTTGCTTCCGTTGGAAATATTGATTGCAAAAACTTGAAAACTCCAAGATGTTTCTTAGTCCTCTACTCAGCTCTATCTTTTCTAATTCCTCTCCGACGTGGTTTGCTATTGCCTCAATTTTTTCCTTAAATTCGTGGTCTAATCCGTCGTACTTTTCCGCTTTTGGCACTTTTCCGTCGTAGTTAGACCAAATAAACGTCAGGGTTCTATGAATGAAGTTTCCGATGTTTGCGATTAGTTCATTGTTTATTCTCGCTTCAAGATCTTCCCAGTTAAAGTTTACGTCGGATTGATTGTAAGGAGTGATAGCTGCTAAGTAATACCTCAAATAGTCTGCTGGAAATCGATCTAGAAAGTCTCTTAAACTAACGTACCATCCTCTGCTTTTGGAGAATTTCTTTTCTTCAAGCAGCAGATGACCCCTGGTTGGTATAAACTCCGGAAGTTTGAATTCTCCCACGCCGATGCGCATGGCTGGTAGGAACAAATAATGATGATAAACTATGTCCTTTCCGATAAAGTGATAGATCGTTGAAGAGTTCCAAAACTTTGTTCCATCCGTTCCTTTATCTGAAAAATATTTTAATACGGTGGAAATGTAGCAGAGATGATTGTCAAACCAGCCATACAGCACTTTTCCCTTAGCCTCTTCTAAGGGAATAGGAACACCCCAAGGTATGTCTCGAGTAATATCCCAGTCTCTTAACCCCTCCTCAATCCAGTTCAACACATAATTCTTGATTTCGGGCTGCAGATTCTGATTTTCCACTAGCCATCTCTTCAGCGCGTCTGAAAAGTGGGAGAGCTTAAAGAAATAGTGCTCGCTCTGTTTGCTTGTTGGTTTTGACCCGCAGATTGCACAATGTGGATCTTTGATTTCTCCTGGTTGAAAGGTTCTTCCGCATTTCTCACAGCTGTCTGAGTATTGATCAGGCGCACCGCAGTAGGGACAGACGCCCTTAACATATCGGTCAGGTAAGAACTTCTCGCAGTTCTCGCAGTACGGTTGCCAGATTGACCGCTTAAAAACGAAGCCCTTTTCATAGAGTTTCTTGAAGAAATACTGTGTCAACTCTACGTTTTCCCTTGAACTTGTCTGATAAAAGGTGTCAAAGGATATCCCTAAATCGCTAAAATCCTTGTCGTCTATTTTGTACCAATGGGCCACGAACTCTTTCGGGCTTCTTCCCTCTCGTTCAGCCTCAATCAAGATAGGGGTTCCAAAATCATCGGTGGCGCAGACGAAAACAACCTCGTCTCCTCTCAGCCTGAGGAACCTAGCAAGTATGTCTGATGGTAGATAGGTTGAAGTAACATGTCCTAAATGGATTTCACCATTGGCATACGGCAAGGCAGCGGTTACAATTGCTTTTTCGAATTTAAACACCCCCTAACGATGAAAGGAATTCAGAACTGCGCTCAACATGTCGCCCATGTGAGATAAGTAATTGGTATGGGGCCGGGGCTTCAGCAATCAAAACCTCAGCGAGTGCGATACACCTCCAGTTTCGCCTTACGCTAAATAATGTTCTTTTGTACTCTAGTACTTAAGTGCAACGGAGTTGATGGCGTTAGTTTAGCGCGCGTAGGTAAGCCATCTGACGCTTTCAATGAAAGAAAAGCTTAAGTGGACTCTTTCATCTATGCGCCCCCGCCACACGCGCGACTTTTCATATCTTCAAGAGAAGCAATTGACCAGAACGTGCTAAGGTGCGTCGGGTCATTGAACTCAAAGTGAAGCACTGTCGGAAAAGAGCCTATTTTACCCCTCTACGAACATACTGTACAAGTGAAGTGGTGCTTCGGCCAAGCTTTAAATATAGGTTTAAATTATCGGGGTTTAAGTTTTTCTTTCGATCTGATGGACTTATCCCGCCTTTCCTTGATGCACGCGAGCGTAAAATCATTTAGGCCCAGAAAGCGACACAGTTGTCTAGAATTTACTTAATAAGTAAAGGCAACTCCTATCTGGGAGACGCGCGTGAAATGACATATAAAGAGTTGTTGGAACTAACAAATGAGGGATAGCAGCGAGCTAGTCCAAAGGTTTATAGGCTCGCACTTTGATGCTTGAAACCATTCCCATGAAATCGTTTTCCGCTGCAACTTGCGCGCGGGCTACGACTTCTACTTTTTTGAACCCGGCGTTTCTGATTTTGTGAAGATATTCTTTCTCATTCAAGGCTCCGCCTCTGCAAGCAGCCCACATTTCTGGATCTTCCTGGATTTCTTTAGGAAGTTCGCCTTGCGTAACTATGTCGGAGATTAGCATGCGTCCTCCGGGTTTTAGTACCCTAAAGGCTTCAGTGAAGACTTTGTCTTTGTCAGGTGAGAGGTTGATGACGCAATTGCTGATTACAACATCAACTATTCCGTCTTCGACGGGAAGGTTTTCGATTTCACCTAGCCGAAACTCCATATTCTCTGCCTTCATCTTTTCAGCGTTTTCCTTGGCAAGTTGAATCATCTCCTCAGTCATGTCCACCCCTATCACCTTCCCCTTAGGACCGACTTGCTTGGCTGCCAAAAATGCGTCTATGCCCCCTCCGGAGCCGAGGTCAAGGACCACCTCTCCTTCCCTAAGATCCGCCAGAGCGGTCGGGTTGCCACAGCCTGCTGCTGTTCTTATCACCGAATCCGGCAAGCCTTTAAGTTCTTCGTCTGAGTAACCAGTACTCTTGGCATACGAAGTTCTCGAACTTGGACCGCAACAAAT
>Ga0315310_10000130_pt1 | contig 51129 bp, 54 predicted proteins | sample TDP5_MG_FD_203630 | JGI IMG/M metagenome (GOLD analysis project Ga0315310, IMG submission 203630) | Freshwater sediment microbial communities from Lake Towuti, South Sulawesi, Indonesia - TDP5 | ecosystem: Environmental > Aquatic > Freshwater > Lake > Sediment | place: Indonesia: South Sulawesi...
GCTCTTCATACCATTTTTTGGATTCTTCTTTGGTAATTGGAGGAATCTTGTCTGTGGATTTGGTTGACTCGGGACAATTTTGAAGTCTGTTGATCTCGTCTACATCGCGGGTCACAAAGTGTCTAACTTGGACATCTACGCTAGAGGCTGTTGGAATTTCGGCACCTGAGGTTCCGGGTTGGGGGAGCTTTGGCTCACAGGGTGCAAGCTCCAGTCCCATAATGTAGTTCTTTCTCCACGAATCATCAACGTAGACTTCGTCATCTTCGTAAGCCTCGACTTCGAACCCGAACTTCCTGTAGAGACGTATTGCTCTCTCGTTTCCTTCTGTTGTGCCTAGCATCAGTTTGCGGCAGCCAAGTTCTTTAGCCAGGCTTACGGCTTCTTGCATCAAGGCGGAGCCAACGCCTTTGCCCCAGTGTTTTCTTCTTACTCCTATTCCAAGCCAAGCTATGTGCCGGTTCCTTCCCGTGAGAGTCCACACCGCCACGTTGCCAGCTGGCTCACCATCCAATTCAGCCACGATGTTCTTGCTCTTGCCCTCTTCAAGCTCCTTTCTGAGGTATTCATTGATCTCGTGCTCCGTTTCAGGATAGATGCTTACGGCGTATTTGGCGGCTTCTGGGTCGTTTGCGTCTTCGGCCAGCCAATCTATGTCGCTGGCTTGGAGGTTGCGAAACTTCAGCTTCAATTCGCTTCATCCTACCTAGTCTGAGACTGTGGCTGACGCTTAAAAAAGCCTGCTGCTACGTCGACTTCTTTTGTCCGACGTACAGGAAGTGTTCGCCCATACCGAGTAGGGTGGAGTCCGTGCATGTCTTGAGTATCAATTGCATCCATTTTGTCCATTTTTCCTTGTCCTTGTAGACCTTGTTTGTTGCTCCTTGAAGATGCGACGACAGTCCCTCGCACGTTGCCATCTCCACTGTTTCCACTCCTTTGTTTTCGAAGAGTTCTCTGAGCTGTCTAGGATGCCAGAAGTAAGCGTCCGGAAACCCGCGTTCTCCCTTGTGGCGAATTCCATGATATCTGTGCACTCCCTTGGCGAAGAGTTCCTCGTGAGAAGGCTCTGTGAGTTCGTGAGGAAGCCTCTGCAGCACGGTTCTGAACACGCCGTGGAGGCCAATTACCGAAACGAACAGCGGTGCGCCCCGTTTCGCAACTCTCACAATCTCACTTGCGGCTCTGTCTCTGTCGCGCTCTTCAAGCAGATGCGAGAAAGGCCCCAAACAGAGAACAGCGTCAAACTGCTCTGTCTTAAACACGCTCAGATCGGTCACTGAGCCTTCAACGACTTGTTTAACTCTGTCTTGAACATGCGCTCGGACTATCTTTCTTCTGGCCAGTTCAAGACATCTGGGCGACAAGTCCAGCAGCACGACATCATAGCCTTTCTTAGCCAAATCTATCGTGTACCGACCTGGTCCGCCGCCGGCATCGAGCACAAGACCTGTCTTGGGAAGATACTTCTCAAGGAAGTGTGTGGTCACGATTAATTCCAGACGATGGTAGGCGTCGCTTGTCAGTCTTTTCCATTCTCCCTCTGCTATCTTGTCGTAGAATTCTCGGATGATGCTCATGGGCAACACTTAGGAGAAGCTACGCTTATTGGTTATTTCTATAACTATTTCTTTCTCGTCTGCTTAACAATGGTTTTGAATTGGTCTTCTTCTATGGCGCCTAACTCGTAGAGTTTGCCGGCAGCCTCACGAGCCGTTAACAGATAATGAAGCCTTATGTTATCTCTTCTCAGTCTTTCCTCTCCACTCTCCTCCCTGTCAAGCAATACCAACGCATCGGTGATCACTCCACCCTCTGCGCGTATGGCCTTCGCCGCCTTCGTCAGGGACAATCCAGTGGTGATCAGGTCGTCTACAAGCAGGACTCTGTTGCCAGGCATTATTATGCCCTCGATTCGTCGCTCCCTTCCATGCAGCCTGGCCCTCGGACGGATGTACAGGAATGGTTTCTTCATGTGATAGGCAATTAAGGATGCAAAGGGTATGCCAGCCGTCGGAATGCCTGCGATTCTGTCAAAGTTGCCAGCGCCCAACTCCTGTTCAGCGAGTTTAATGTACAAGTCGCAGACTCTTTGGAACGCGTCTGGGAAACTGGGCACTATACGCAAGTCAATGTAATACGGGCTAGTTCTACCACTTGTCAACTTGAAAGTGCCAAACTTTATGGCCCCAATCTTGTGCAGTATCCTGCTGAGCTCGGTCTTCTCCTTTTCCCACGATGCCACAAAAACCCGCCCCTTTCACGGATACTTGACCGGTTTGCCCTTCTCAACGAGAATGCACCTCACATTAGGCGTCTCCTTAGCAATCAGTTCAGCAAACCGCTTGCGATCAGTGTTAGGCGCATGATACGGGACGGCAACTTTAGGTTTAACCATGCGCACGATTTCCAACCCACTCTCAGGCGAAGCGCCAGGCGCTGGCACGCCAACTGTGCAGAAGACAACATCAGGCGGGTTGCGTTCACCGATGTGCTTCATGTCAGGATGAGGCAGACTGTCACCGGTGTGATAGACTCTGACTCCGTCCGCAGTTGTGATCAGGTAAGAAACTGGCGTCGCTGCTGGATGCCTAAAGGCTTCAGCTCGGACTGTAATAGCGTCAATTTTCATCTCCTTTCCAAACTGCATCTCCTTCAACTTGCTAGCTGAAACCGAGTCGCCAAGCCGCTTCGCCGACGTTGAGTCAGCCACAACAAGACACTGAGTTCGTCTCTGAATATCCCGTATCAAGAGGGCATCAAAATGATCTGAGTGCTCATGCGTAACAAGAACGGCGTCCACGGTCTTGAAAACGTTCGGGTCGACGTCTGCGGGATCGAACACCAAGGTCTTAGTCGACGTCCTTAAAGCAACACCAGAATAATTGTTAAACCACACAAATGCAACCTCACCATTCTTCACAGCGATTGCCTCAAGCGACATTCCCGAAACCTCCAGCAAGCAGTATCATTCAATTCTGCTTAAAACTTATACCCCACTTCAAATCGACAAAAGTTTAAATGGAAACCAGACGCGAACGAAGCTGACCGTCGCTCCACGGAGAGATGAAAGGAAACTCAAGAAAGCGTCGGCTCGACTATGCCAGTCTTCTTAGCCTCAAAAAATCCGAAAGCTTAATTCACCATTATCAGTCAAATAAGAAGAGCTGTCAAAAGGGCCGGTCGTCTAGCTTGGTAGGACATCTGCTTGACGTGCAGAGGGTCGTCGGTTCAAGTCCGGCCCGGCCCACTATGCTTTTCTAAGTTATGGAGTGCTTTGGTCCATCAATTCAAGGATTCTGTTCCACTGTATTTTCGTAAGCGGGAAGTTTGTACCTTGAGGTTGCCTTAGAACAGCCATATCTAAGAGTATAGGATCTTTGCTGCACTCATCTTCAAGAATAGGCCTGTCGATAACTACCTTCAAATATTTCACTATGACGCTATAATTCTCTCGGAACTTAAAGACATCTTCTTTGTCTGTCCAATATCTCTCTTGTTCTGTATTGAGGGTTCTCTCTGCTGGACTTGTTATGATCTCGCCTATAGCGTACACTCCAGCCTTCTCTCCAGAAGCCCAAATGGCCACTTTATCACCCTCACGAATGTCTCGGGCGTGCTGGCTTGTTAGCCATTGTTCAGTTTCTCTATTCTCTTTTATCCGATCAAACCATCCATATACTGCGGGATTGAATTGAAACACCCATCGCTTCACTTGGCGACTCGGAAGTAACGTGCCACAGTCCGGACAGAATCGATCCAACACATACTGCTCGTATGAAACCACCTTCCCGCATTTTCGGCACTTAAACTCTGCATCTAATATTCGTCGCATAATTATTACTTCAAATGAATGTTAAAGTCAAGAGTTTCCAACTCTCGTACAGTAGTTGAAAGCATCATTTGCACACCAAAACTCCTCATTCGTCTCGAAATTTTGGTTATAACTTGATGGGGTTAAGGATTTTGACTCCGTACTCTTCGAGCTTTCTGAAGTGGTCTTCGTCGATGGTATAGATTAGATCGGCTTGTTCCACCATATTTGCACCTATCATGGCATCGTTTACTGGAACAAGCTTCTCTCTAGCCCATCGAAGCGAATTTTGGGAAGCCTCCCTTGAAATGGACAAGAACGCAATGCGTATGGAACGCAGAAGCGAACCTGTCCTGAACTCTGCCTCATTCCAATTTAGGAGTCTCCGGAGAGCAGAAAAAACTTCAACAGCAACTATTGGATTTAAACTTAAGATGTAGTCTAATTCTCCCTTCAGTCCCTTCTCCAATAAAATACGACATCTTCGGTGATACAATTTGTTAGGATAGTCTGATACCATTGAGTAAACTATCACGTTTGAGTCTAATATGGCGAGAGGCTTAGCTTTAGCTTTGCCTACTCCCGCCAAACTTTGTCCTCCATGATTTCCTCAAGTTTCTTAGGCGAGATGTATTTTTCAACCTTGACTGGAGTATGAAGTGCCTTCCAAGCGGGATCATCATCGAGTTTTTCAGCGTTAAAGTTCATCACAGTAACCCTAAAACTGTGGTCACTCAACGGTTCAAGTACCACAACGTCTCCAGCTTTAATATTCGTCTTACTTCTGATACGCTTATCAACTACGATTCTATGTCTTTGGTCGACTTTCGTTATGGACATAGATTTTCCCACATAAATGTCCCACAAAATATCTAATAAGTCTTATGCTCTCTGCTTGTTTTCAATGAGCTGGTTGGCTCTGGCCCGACGACCAAGAGAAGGCAGCAAAAACCCGAAATGGAACAAAACCGAGTTGTCGTTAGTATTCACTCGTTGAGGACCCTGTTTTTCCTGTTTGGTTCCGCATTTGGGACAGTATTCCGAGGCGATCGGAATCTCCTCAGCGCATTTTGCACATTTCTTCAGAAAGCTCTTCGGTGTTATCTCAGCTTGAGGGATTCTGTAATGGAACAATACTAACCTACAACTTGTGCAACGATATGCTTCTACATTCGGAAGAGCCCTAATCTGCAAGGAACAATCAGCTCTTGTCCAATCGCCACCTGCGTATGTCTTCTTTTGCTCCATCTTATAGCCGGAGTAATAATGTATCCTTTTTCCATTTCTCTGCGGCACTCAGGACACTTCTTGACTTCAGTCATTCAGAAGCCTTCTTTTCTTTGATGACCTCTTTGGAATATTCTCGCTTTGTTCATTAAGTCCTGCAGACTCTTCATATGCCTCTCATGATCGTATACCCACGACCCATTCCTGAAAAACTCATGACGAACAGTCTCACGAGCTCTCCTTTCAAGATCAATAAAAACGAAGTTGTAGTCCCTGAGATAACCTGCACGAATGACCTTAGACAGAGCACCAACGAATCCCCTGAAATCAATCCTTGAAAGAAAGTGCATGTAGGCAACCAAGGCCTTTTCATTCAGAACCTTTCCAACAAAGTGAACAAAAGGCTTATCCAGCAACGAAAGCGCGAACTTTGCCATATTTGTGTCATCGTTGAATCTGAAATGGAAAAACACAGGTTCCGACGTGCCTCTCCTGTCAAGCGGTGAAACCATCACCTGCACACTTTCGATAAGCCCTTGCTTCATTACGTGCTCTCGGTAGTGTCGCTCCACACTCTGGCGACGTACATTCAGCTTCTGGGCAATGTCTACAAAGCTTATGGTGGCGTCTTTTTCCAGCTCTTTAATAATGAATAGATCCAAGTAGTCTGCCTTATTCGTAAAGCTCTCAGGATCTACAAGCGTGTAAGGAAGCTTAGTTCCCTCGTGAGCCAGCTCTTCAATCCAATGGTTCCATGAGGAAGTCCATGTGCTGGATTTTGGGTCAAACCAGTTTGTGGTCGGATTGACGTTTTGAAAGCAAGTTGACCAAAGAATCTGCAGGTCTGTTGTCAATCCCGAGTCTTCTATCGTCTGAAGAAACTGCTGAAACTCAGCAATATGATCGTTGGGAACAACATAGATTCCGAAACAGCCCTCTGAAGTGCCATAGCAACGACTTATGAAGCTACGGAAGTCGTTCACAAACAGGCAATCAAAAAGAAGATCTTCCAAACCGGGACCTGCCCAAGCGAGAACAATAGCTTTCTTCAATCCCAGATTAGTGTGGTAAGGATTAACATGAAGTTGCAAGAAAAAGTGAGAAGATAAACGTCTGACTCTCTTCCACACGGTTCCTCTTTTCATGCCAAGCTTGTGTGCAATCAATCGCAGGTTTCTAGGTCCATAGATCCCCACAGATTCCAAGATCTTAACATCAGAGGAATCGAGTTTCCCCCGCATTTTCAATCGACCACTAATTGATGCTATAGTACCCCTATTTCAGTTGAACGTGGCATCAAGTCCCTTAACGCTCCAGGTCCATCGCCGTCTATGGGATCCCGCAAAATCTGACGCTCTTCAGAGTCCGAAGCGCCTCTTGCAGCCGCAAAGTCTGCTGCGTTGAGACTCAGAACAGCACAGAGAGTCACTGCCGCTGAAAACATGATCAGAAGACCAAGGAACACAGCTTTCCAAGTCAAATCGCTCACCTCCTCGATTGCTTTTGACTACGGAAATAAGGTTTTTGGTGACAAAAAGCATATATGCCTTCCTTACATACCTCAGTTTCCAATCGGTGTCAGCTTTGGAAACCGACATCTTTGAGAGAGTGCGAAGCCGAATATTCAGAGCTCATCTGGATGTGCTGGTTTTGATGCAGCTGAGAAACGGATGCAAGGGCTGCCACGACATCGTCAGGTTTATCAGGTCAGAGCTCCTTGTCCCAGTTGGCTCTGGCGCTGTTTATTCAGTTTTGTATACCTTAGAGAAAGAGGGTTTCGTGAAGTCTGAGTTACGTCAACAGAAGAAGCTCTTCACACTAACAGACAAAGGCGAACACATGACAAGGAGAATTTTAACGTCATACAGATCACTCTCAGACTATTCAGCCCACCTAATCATCACTTCTCTGGGATTAGAAAAACTCAGTTAATCTGGCTCTGAACCTGCAATAAAACCCGCTCCGAAATTACAGCAGAGTCAAGCTTTAAGTCATAGAATAATTGAGTGGACAGGCATCGCCCTCTCAATAATCGCGAGGACATCGGCAACGTAGCGCTTTAAAAGCGCTGCAGCTAGTTCAACTTGACGCCAACTCTGAGTAGACTCTGTCTAGTTTCAGGCTTGCCTTCTTTCCAACAGTCTTTAACAGCACATAATGCAGTGTCTCATGCACTATGATATCCTCAATCTCGGTTTCGTGCAGTTCACCAAAAATATAGACCAGCCCATGACCCGTATCGAAAGCGCCGTATATCGGAGGAAACTGAAATATGAACTCTAAGACCTTTGCCACTTCGAGGCTCATCCCTGCAGCTACTTGCTAACGCATCGACGTTGCCTTGGTCAAGAATTACCATTGTGGGATTTCGGTATAAGTCAGATATTTCAACCTGTGAAATATGTCATGGGCGTAGCGAGGCCTACCATATTCCACCAAAACAGATAAAGCGTCGGAGTTCACGTATTCTTGAAAAAAGCAGAGTTGAATCAAGCCATGCCAGAAGAAATCTTCGACGCAGAAAAGTTCGTACAAGCATCAGACAGGGCCGAATACTGCTCCATAAAGAGGTTGAAGAAAGCCGTCAAGCTCAAGCTGCGAACACCAGGCAAACTCTACACAATCAAAGTCGACCCGTCGAAAGCTGAGGAAATCATCAAAAAGATCAGGTGTGAAATCCGAGAAGTTTAGCTCTTCCTTTGCAAAGCCGTAAGAACAGATGAACGACACTTTTCACAATACGTTGCTGTTTTTCTATCCGTGTCCAAGATGGAGTTGGAGAAATACATGACGCAGGTAGGACGCTTGCAGTGCTCAAGTCCAAGTGTGTGGCCTATCTCATGCACGGCTTCCTTCAACGCACGCTCATGAAACAGTCGACTGTACGGTAATTCACCGTAAAACTCGGGCTTCAGTCTGAACAAGGAGATAATCGAGGCATTGCCTCGCATCTGGGCCTCTCCGAAAACGAAGTTCAAGGCAGGCACGTAAAGGTCGGCTTCAGTCACTCCCAGAACGTATCTCGACTCTGACTTCCTGAATGTGTTCCTTATCTTTGTCAGTATGCGAGTTGAGTAGTACTGGCGCCTTGATGAGTTGTAGGCTTCACTAGGCAGAGGCATGCTCGTCTCGTGCAAGACTGCTTCGATGTTGAGAAATATCTCCTTCAGACCTTGCTTGATGAACTGCAAAACGTCTATGGGAACCTGCCCAACCGGCAGAATGATGATTTTCAATCTTGCCTTCTCCTAGGGTGCTCCTCTAGATCTTAACAGTGTCTCCGGAGTTTGGTGCCACGGCGTCCAGTCCTATTTCTTCCTTGATCCATTTGGCGAAACGTTCACAGTTGCCCTCTGCACCATGTATGACATACACTTTTGGATTGCCCTCCAGCTTAGTCACTGTCTCTTTGAGTTCGCTCGCTCCTGAATGCGAAGAAAAATCGAAGCGTTCCACGCTAGCCTTGATCTTACGAACTCTTCCGTCGATAACGCATTTGCCTCTGTCAAGCAGTTCCCGGCCGGGTGTGCCCGGAATCTGATAACTAACTAGGAACACCGCGTTGCGGTGTTTCTTTCCCAACTTTTGCACATAGAATGCTGCTGGTCCGCCTTTAAGCATGCCAGCAGGCGATATTATCACGCCTGGCTTACCCGTTGCCACGCGTCGGTCTCGCCAACCTTCAACAGCGTTGAGTGAGTGAATGGCGTCCATGAAGAGACGCGGCTCACGCAGGTAGTTTGTGTAGTTCATGAGTATGCGGTTGGCTTCTCGAGTCATACCATCAACAGTGACTGAGTAGTCGAAATGGTATGCAGCCAAAACGCAGGCGATCTCTTGAGAGCGCCCTACACTGAAGGCTGGAACAAGAACGGTGCCACCGCTTTCCACGACATCTATCACTTTTTCCACAAATTCCCTTTCCAAGGCCGCTCGTTCAGGGTGCTCTTCATTGGCGTAAGTGCTTTCTATGACGAAGGCATCGATTGGCCCGTAGTCTCTATCTGCAGATTTGAGCAACCGCGTGCTTATCGAGTTGTAGTCGCTTGTGTAAACCAGTCGTTTTCCATCGGCCTCAACAAGCGCCTGAGCACTTCCAGGCAGGTGCCCAGCGTCTAGAAGCTCCAGTTGAATGTCTCCAATCATTCTCTTTTCACGATAGTTCATTTGAACCGTGCTTCGCATCATCGCCCGTAGTTCAAGGTACTCGAACGGCAGGTAATAGCCCGAAAGGTGAATGAAGTCCGAAATCAAAAGCTGTGCAAACTCGAAGGTTACGCGGGTTCCGAACACTGGTTTCGTCTCCTGAATATGAAAAATGGGCACCGCTCCAGAATGATCCAAATGACCATGCGTCATGACCACGCCATCCACTTCCTTTGGTGGAACGTGCATTGGGAAGCCAGGTTGATGGTCAGCCATCACGCCGTAGTCCAACAAGAGCTTGGTTTTGTCAGTCACTACTGCTAATGCTGAGCGTCCCACTTCGCGGGTGGCGCCCAAAAACTGCACCTTCAACGACTCGTGTTCACCATCCACAAACGTCTGCAAACATGTGCATCTAGTGTTCTTTCAGAGATAAGGCGCGGTTCCCACATTTAAATTGTGCTTTTCGCCAAAACGGCTTTTACTCTGCCGTTTTTGATCGCTTTCAATACACTGTCCACGTTCGGGTCAGCGTCAATCTGTGTGTAGGCCTTCCACATCTGTTCCACATGGTGGGCGTCGCTACCGCCTACACCTGGCATGTCCTGGTTGTTGGCCAACGTTTCCGCCATTTTGTTCTCCTGCGGTGTGGAGTCCGGGTTGGCAACTTCAACTGCGGCGAGCTCAGACGGGATTTTCGTAGCTGCGTCTCCTATACCACCGCCCCGGTACGGGTGTGGAATAACTAGAAGGCCGTTTCTAGCTCGTGCGAAGTCCACGACGCTTTCTATAGTTGACCAGTAGGCTGGTTTCTCTGCCACGCCAAGAACTATCACATCGCCGAGCATAGTGGTCACCTCAACTGCCGGAATGATCACCAAGTCGCGATATGCTGCGGCGAATCGCCGAACATGAAAGTATCCTTCTATAGTGTTATGATCTGTAATGGCTACCGCCTTGATTAGTGGGTGCTGATGTAAGGCGTCTGCGACATACTTTGGACTGATCGAGGCGTCGAAGGAAAATCGCGTGTGCAGGTGTAGGTCAACGCAGATCATGTTTTCTCACTTAGCGCTGTTTGCAGTGCATTGGTTATGTGGCTAATTGTCGATTTGTTCCATGGTCTTGCAGGGCTGAAGACCTTAAGTAGAATTCCCTTTGTTTTACAAATGGTTTTACATGCTAAAGATATTTTGCCTCTCCAAACTTCCGGGTCATCGAGCAACATGACCTTTCTGTAATGCGTGTGTATTATGTACTTTCGAATCTGGTCTGCGACATGATTGAGGGTTTCTAAGTCGAAAGGAGACGTCGCTTCATACTGTGACAGCGGAAATACTTCGTCTAGCTCCGCGGGCACAACTCCGAAGGGCGCCGCATATGTACAGATGTGAACCAGCCTTTTCTCTGCGCCCAGTTTCTGCTCTATTTCTTTCAGGATTCTGCTATGTTCTCTTGACCTGTGAAAGGGTTTGGTGCGAGTCTGTGGCAGCAGCAACAGAATCTCTACTTGGCTTGATGGAACGTATCTTTCTGAAAGCCTTCTCTCGTGTCGCACAATCTCTGGACGAGTCAAGCCTACTGAGGTATAGAAGAATATGCCGCTCTTTTTTGTAACTGGGCTGTTAGCTTCCAAATACCCGGCATATTTTCCGAGTCTCCTGAGGGCTTGAAGCAGGGCAGGATGACTGTGCGATTTCATCTCTAAGTAATCCCACAGGCGACCTTCCATAATTGCCTGCTTTACACGTTTGACCTCTGTTACGCTAATGTGCAAGTTGTGCCTAGCCAAGAACACCTGCCGTTGGTTTTTGGGCATTTCCTTGACACTCGCTGGGTTTGTTCTGGAGCAGACTGGACATGAGCAAGGAAAGTACTCCAGTCTGGCAAGCCTTGTCGTTCCGGATTCAGTCAAGTAGCGGTCGTCTCTGGCGTAAATGGCATATGCGGCTGAGTCAAACAAGTCGCAGCCAAGCGCGACTATAAGCGCAAACATGAAGGGGTGACCCGCGCCGAATAGATGCAACGCCCGTTCAGGTGTGAGATTATGCTTTGCCGTCATGACCATGTCTACAAGCACGTCGAAAAAGTATTGTTTCATGACTGGGGTTGGACTGCCCAATGCGTGGATTTGAAATGGCAGCTTGCTCATCGCCTTTGCGGATTTCGCCACCCAGTCCAAGTAGACGCCGCCTTGGACCGGCCCGACCCACAGGACGTCGTCTTTTGACTTGATCTGGAAGAGATCCTTGGCTCTTTTCAGTGTTTCCTCAACAGTGTTTTGCGCATGTTCCTCGGAGACTCCCCAGCCAGTTGGCACGTCCAGAATTGTGGCAATGTCAGTGTCGATTCGCTCTTGAAACCGAATGATTTCCGCATTTGTGGTTCTTACATTTCCGTACACTAGGAGCTGGTAAGCACCAGAATCCGTCATGACCGCGCCGTCAAAGTCCAACAAGTGGTGCACACCTTTTTGGATTGCTTTGTCCGCAGAGTGTTTCTTGATTATGTAAGCGTTTGTTATGAGTGCGTTGCAGTCAAACTCCTCCTTCATTGCTTTTGGGGTAATTGGCTGTATGGCAGGGTTGATTACTGGCAGTAGGGTCGGTGTCTCTACTAAGCCACTCTTGGTTTCCAGTCGTCCTATCCGTGCTAGCAGGTCTCTTTCCCTGATTTCAAACGCCATGGGGATTGTCTTTCCGAGCAGTAAGTAATATCTTGATGACATTTAAATTGAGATATACACTGCAGGGTCTTGGTTGAGCGTTAGGAATTTCGCTTCACGCTGTTTCATAGCTGAAAGAGAACACACAAAAGAGGCTAGTGAGAATCTAAGGAGCAGTAGGTTAATATCAACACTTCAACTTCTACTATGGAGTTCAGGTTGAAGAGGATTAAGCCGTGGTTTGCAGTGTTCAAATCTACGAAAAGCCTGTTCTAAAGGATCCAGTGCTGATCGAAGGGCTGCCAGGCATCGGCTTCGTCGCCAACATAGCCACGCTCCATCTAATCCAAGAGTTGAAGGCCAATCTGTTCGCTGAGATTCGTTCTTCAAGTTTTCAAGACTTCGCGATGACATCGGGTGAGGGAAAGGTCAGGTTTCCCATAAATGAACTTTACTACCACAGGGGCAGAAACAGTGAAGAAAGAGACCTCATCATTTTGCATGGAAACACTCAAGCATTAACCACTTTCGGACAGTACGAGCTCTGTGGAAAAATCCTTGATGTCGCCAAAAATCTGGGTTGCAAGCTGGTTATCACGCTTGGCGGTTTGAGAAGAGACGAAAAAATCACCGAAACGCCAAAGCTCTACTGCGCTGCCTCTGACCCTGAAACCCTAAATGAAGCTTTCAAACTAGGCGCAGAGATCATCGAGGGACAAATCTTCGGGATAGCAGGACTGCTCATCGGACTGTGCCAACTTTGGGATATGCATGGATTTTGCCTCTTGGCGGAAACTGCAGGATTCTATCCAGACGCTTCAGCCGCGCGTGAGGTGCTAAGCGCAACAAACAAGATGTTAAAATTGAATGTAGAGATGGAGCGTCTGGGAGCAGCTGCTGAAAAGACTCGTGAGATTCTCGAATCCTTCGGTTTAGTGGCTCGAATACCAGAGGAGAAAAGAAAAGAAGAGCCCTACCGATGGCACATCTAAGCCTTGACTTCACTTAGGAACTGATCGAATACCTTCTGAACTCGTTCAGCCGCTGGTCCCGAGCCTTCGATAACGCCTTTTTCAGTGACCTTGATCTTGTCCATTACCCAGATGAACCCTTTGTCTTCGTAGAGTCTAACCAGCGTAGGAAACACTTTCTCAAGCCTCTCAGCCAGTGCCCTAAGATCAAACGGCTTCTCAATGGCGAGAATCTGGGCTACGACATCACCGTTCAAGAATACTCGATGGATCAGTCTTCCTTTTTCGTCTTTTGCCTCGGCTAGGCACAGGCTGAGGCTGTCCGGGTCGATTCCCACCAAGTTTCCCGTGTACGACTTGCCATCAACAGTAACAACGGACACAGTCTTGTCGATTAAGGCACCAACCTCAGTTAAGAACCTTCTCTGAGCCACCGACAATCAGTTTCACCTTTCCATTTAGTTGGCTCTCATTCATTAAAATACTTTGGTATTCAATTCCTGCCTTCTGGGCAACCTTCAGAATTTGCTGAGCATCGTCACAAGAAAAAAGAGAGATTAAAGGAAAGGCAATTGCTGACTAGGGTTTCCTGCGCATGAACAATACCATGATAATGGCGCCGATGGCTACCACTACTACAGGTATAATGTACAAAGGAGTTGCTAACCCTTGTTGTCCCTCTTTAACCGAGCCTATATCGGCTTTGACAGTGCCCATGCTCGTTTGGATAGTAGCTATGTCTCCCTCGATCTGTGTTATTTTTCCTGAAACCGTGCCCAGCGTTGTCTCTATTGTCGCTGTGTCTCCGTCTATTGCTGTTACTTTCAGCTGGATAGTTGATATGTCTGTTTTAATTGTGCCTATGTCGGTTTGAACTGTTGCGACCGTGTTGTCGAGACCCGCTAACGTCGTGTTAATCTTGTTGAGGTCGACGGTGATCATGCCAAGGTCAGTCCTTATGACTCCCATTGTTCCATTGATGCTGACCAACATAGCATTCCAGCCGGTGAGAGTTGAACTCAGTAGGAATGTCTCGAGAGACGTTCCATTAAGTGTGAGGTATGCTGCTTCGACCACGAGGGCGTATGTGCCTGTTTGAGCATCTATGGGGATTGTGTACGGTATTCTATAGAGCCCTGTGCCTATCTGCTGAACTGCGTTGCTGAGGCTTGCATACGGTTTTCCGTTGAAGTAAAGTGTGGCATTGACATCGGCATCAACTGGCTTGCCTAAGCTTGACACAAGAACGTAGAATTCGGCCATCTCGCCTCTGAAATGGATTGAGCCGACTCTCACTTCGACATTCATTGTCGTACGCTGAACTGTAACCATTTCTGTGGCGGTAGAGTTCAGTGCATCGTTGTCGATGGCTGTAAAGGTTATTGTGTAGGCTCCACCTTCAGAGTAAACATGGCTTGCTTTGACTCCGCTACCCGTGGAGCCGTCTCCAAAGTCCCAGAGATAGCTAATTATGGTTCCATCAGGATCGTATGAGGCGGAGGCGTCGAAGGTCACAGTTTCGCCTACAAATGGGTCTGACGGAGAACATGTGAATGATACTATTGGGCTTCGACTCTTCAACCAGTCAATCACGTTGTTGGCCAGCCGGATGTTGTCAGTATATTTGACGACTATGTTCCCATCATTGAGTGAGTCTTCATCAGCGATGGCTATGACTGCTCCATTCTTCACCTCTGAAGCCGCAAGCATTAGGTTACCATTCACATCTCGAACAAGACCTTGAGCTGAGGCGTTGACGAAAAGTCGGTTCGAAGGTGCTCCAAAGTAAACGGTAACTACACCCTTGGTCACTGGATGAGGTGTAATGTCGCTGGTGGGTCCCCCGACTCCTCCCCATTCCCAGTTTATGCCAGCGAACCGCGTGAGGTCGGAGTAGACCATCGGCAAGTCGTCGCCTACAACCAACAATCCTCCTCCATTGGTCACAAAGTCTTGTATCGCCTCGATTTCACTTTGCCAGTAGTAGTTGCGGGCTTGAGGTATCACGAATACGTCATAAGGCTTCAGCATCGGCAATGAAATCGGGCTGCTGCTTAACGTGTCAACTACGTAGCCGCGGTCGGTTAAGTTGCCAATCCATATGCGATAAAGGGAAACTGAGTCGGTTCCGTGAGTTTGATCAAAGAGGACATAGCCCTTGATTGTCCTGACCTGAACCATTTTTGTTGCAGCGTTGTTTGAGCTAAAGGCTTCTCCGAGAACGGGTTGAACATAAGCCGTGACATTGTATTTCGCTTCAGCTGTGGGTTGCCACAAGTAGCTTAGGACGAAAGAGGTTCCGTGATCAAACTTCGCTATGATCATGCTCCTGACTTCCTCACCATCGACGAAGAGCGAGAGCTTGACGTTTTCCTCCGTGTTTAGCCCGATGTTATAAGCTGTCGCATTCAACAAAGAGGTGTCCCCTGGCTCAAGAAAGGCAGGAGCTTTCAAAGTGACTGCAAGCTCGTGTTCGAACTTAGTGCCTATTGAAACGTTTGTGTCGACAAGGCGTAGTTCACCGCGTAGCTGAGCCCTTATTAGCAACATATAGTCCATGCCAATCCATAATCCGGACGCTTTGTCGTAGAAGAAGTCGTATACGTATCCGTAGCTGGCCACAGGTATTTCCCAGCAGTCGATGGGGTATATATCCACTGGAACCATTCTGCTTGCGTTGACGGTGGCTTTGCCATATAGCAGATTAATGGTTGAACCTACATTGATGTCTGTCTCTATCCATGCAGGATACCACAATCCAGCCCAGAAGCCACTCACTACCCATCTGTTCATAATGTTCACTATCATCCATCCGGTGTAGACGGGGCCTGAAGGGTCTTTGATGCGCGCTGTGACATGCATGAGATATGGCTTAACATAGTAGTCATAGGTCAAGTTCCAGTATCCAACGCCCGTCAACTGGTCGTTCTCGTCATAATAGCTCATTGTGTAATTTGCCCACTGTCCAGGAACTGGACGAATCAATGGATAGACGACCTGCACTAGCTGCGAGATTCTATTGTTGAATAATAAGTGCTCGTCAGGAACAGGGGGACAGTACGCAGTTATGTTGTAGGTTGCCTCTTCGCTTGGGGACCAGAGATAATTAATCGTGAAAGACCAACCGCTTGGAAGATCAACCGCGTGTGACTTTACAATGGTTCCATCGATCAGAAGCTGAAGTTCCACATTTGTTTCATTATTCAACCCAATATTGAACACTGTGGCGTTCAGAAGCAGCGAATGTCCTGGCTCTTGATAGCGTGGCGTCTCAACAGCCACAGCTAGCTCGTGCGGATATTTGACGGCGAAGTAGAGCAGACTGTTCTCCAGTATTGAGCTGAGGTCACGATCGTAAGCCCATTCGAGTGTCTGCGCCGAGGCGACAATGACGCCTGCACCGTACTTGAACTCAAGGTAAACGGGATAACCTGTGTAGTCTTCTCTCATTACGATACGAGAGACCGCCGGATAAAATGAGAAGTATCCGTGCACTGACGCATCCCAATTGTCAAGTTCGCTGTCAGAGATCTTGTTTGGCATAGTTACAACGGGATGAGACCGATCAACAATTGATATAAGATCGCTTACAAAGTGGTACAACTGCAACCCTCCTGGCAAGGATCCAACCCACGCGCCACCGTTCCAACCTATGTCAGCAGCGTGAATCTCTAACATGCCTCCTTTGTTGACGTAATCCTCGAACCACCATCTGTATCGTCCCATATCATTGTAGAAACCTTGGTCTTGGTCAGAGGAAATAACAATCTTAGAGAACGCAGTTAGGTTGTCAACACCAAAATCCTTCGAGTCAAACGTGGCGTATGGGACACCTTGCTTCTCCAGTATTTCTTCGTTCGATACTGAACCCCAAGGATCAACGTTCTTGAAAAGTGCCACCTCAATGAAGTGCACATCTACGTTGACTGATAAGACATTGTTTCGTGTTACTATTTCACCCGGAACTGGCTCAATATAAACCGTTACATTGTGCGGTCCCTCAAGAGTCGTGTCCCATGGTAACTTGACAGTATCAGAGTGGCCCGTTGCAAGAAGCTCAATAAACTCCGTATCTGTTAGGTCGCTGTCCACGAACAGTTGAACCATGATCTTGCTCTCATCATCTAGTCCAAAATTGAAAACTGTCACATTGAAGGCTACGTGATCACCGGGTTGAACGAATTTTGGTCTCTGCCATTCATAGATGAGAAGGTCATGTTCAGCCGGACCCTGCTCAACTGCCTTTCTTGCATTTACCCTTCCATACCCATAGTATTTGTCGAAGCCAGGGTCACCGAGATCGTCTGACGTGAACTTCAACTGCAAGCTGACCCAGTCGCGCGTCATGTCAGGAAACTGACCCCATATGAGCGCAGCCGTAGCTGAGACGTGAGGAGTTGCCATTGAGGTGCCACTGAGATAATCATATGGATACTGAAAGCGAGGGTCATGCACGGACGAAATAGATGAATAAATGTCGACGCCCGGAGCCGCGACCTCAACCCAATCACCAAAGCTAGTGAACACAGCCGGCATGTCAAACTGATCAGTGGCAGTAACAGCCATGACCTCATCGTAGGCTGCAGGATATAGTTTTATCTGAGAAGCTGCATTCCCCGCGGCTGCAACAATCAACGAGCCTTTGCTGTAAGCATATTTGATTGCGTCATGAATCAGCTGACTATCAGGGCCGCCCCAACTGTTGCTCAATATGTCAGCTCCTGTGTTGGCGGCGTGTATGATAGCATTGGCAAGGTCTTGTTCGGTTCCCCCTCCAGCGAAGTTCAATCCCTTCTCAGCCATAATCTTAACCTGTGCCACACCAGCTATACCTTTTCCGTTGTTCAACACAGCAGCTATAATGCCAGCCACATGGGTTCCATGACCATGATCATCCATCGGAAAGTCGTCTTTGTTAACCCAGTCGTAGCCAAGTGGCACATAGTTTTGTGAAATATCTTCATGCAAATAGTCAACGCCAGTGTCGATTACTGCAACAAGAACGTTTGCGCTTCCCGTTGTTGTGTTCCAAGCGAAATCGGCTTCGATCTTCTGCGGTCCCCACTGCCTGTTCCAGTAGGGATCGTTAGGAACAAGCTGCGTCTGATACTTCATGTTTGGCTCCACATATCTTGCTGCCCCGCTTGCCTGCAATTGTGACACAAATGTGGACATTGAATAGATGGGTATGTCAGCAACTAAGGCAACTATCTGACCCTCGATTGAAACGGTGTCAGCGAGCCTTCCTCCTTTTTGAAGAATCAGCTCGTTCACTTTTGCATAGCTATCAGAATGTGAAGGATTCACGCCTATTACAAACTCGGCGGAGTTCTCGTCAAAGTATGCAAAGTCGCTCCACCCGTCCACTTTCCCTGAGGATAGATCTCTGACGAAAGAGTCGATACTGAAGATGTTTGGGCCTCGCGTGCCCGTACCTTGAGTATTAGGGCTACTCCAGATAGTGCCCTCATGTAATGTGTTGAGACTTGCATAATCGCCATTGGCTATTTGTGGTAGATTGCCATTCTGTTGCTGAATGGATTCGGTTCCAACCTTCAGGGACGCGTTATCAAGTGCAATAGAAGCAAAGCTTGCCAGAAACATCATTGTAGTAACACTTAAAATCAAAAATGCCTTTTTCGTTTTCACACCTTCTACTCCCAAATTATCCATGTCTCCAGCCAAAGACAATTCATACGTCTTATTAGTCCTTTACTTATAGGTTATTGAAAGAATCTTCTAGAAATATCTTTGTTTCACAAGCCCTTCCTCAAGAATCCAATGCAGTCGCTTCTGTCTTCCTACCCGAAGAGCGATAGGTGAACAATGTTGGGTCTGAGCAAGTAGTCGAACGTTTTAAGCTAGGAAATCTCAGAAACTGACTCAGAAACATTTTTATCTCCACTACATGATAAAAGCCACCATGACACCTTTCGGCATTTTCCGAAAAAAGGAAAAGAAAGAGGAAAAAGACTCAGCCCCTAAAAAGCCAGCGCAGAGAACACTGCTTGAAGAACTTTGCGGAGACGACAAAGAGCTTTACGAAGTCTTGAGTCGAACAATCATGTTGAATCCTGATACTGCCACCCGAGAGGGAGCTGACTCCTACGTCCAGAAGGCACAAGTTTACGAGAAAGATGGAAATCGCATGAGAGCAAGGATAGCCTATCAGATGGCAGGCGAGATCTCACTCTACGAGGGAAAACTGCCACAGGTTCAGAAATTCTTCAAGAAAGCAGCAGAAGTTGACTCTGAATACCCCAATAGAGAGATTTTCGACTTTTTCGGCAAGAAGGAAAACGCCGAAAGGGCAATGGCGGTGGCCAAGGAATTCTACGCCAGAACAGGAAAACGCACGGAAGCACAAAAGGCTTAGAACCCGCAAATCCTTGTTAAACTTTCATTGATGATCATTTTTAAGAATTTATTTACCCAGGGTTCCTGCGTCTCGGTGCGGAGTCCACTGAAAGAGTAAAGAGCGAAACCTCACACATGCTGTTCTCTGGTGATAAATTGCGCCCACAAGCCTCCCTAATGCACGCGCTTGAGAACAAGCAAGCCATTCTGGCATTAGACAGAAGCAACTCCTTTAAAGACGAGTTCGATTTTCCAGAAAACCTACGGAAAGCAGTTAAGAATGTTAAGGCTTTCAAGCTTCCAAAACGAGTAAAATTCGCAGGGCACATAATTGAATATTCCGACGACGTGAACAATGTTGTCTTTGCCGGCATGGGCGGCTCAGCCATAGCAGGAGACCTCATAAGGGACTGGCTTGCGGCTGAGGTGCGTGTTCCGATGGAATCTGTGAGGGGATATCATCTTCCAGCCTACGTCGACGCGAAAACACTCGCGTTTTTGATTAGCTACTCTGGCAACACTGAGGAAACCTTGAGCTGCACTCTCGATGCTCTGAAAAAAAACTGCAAAATCATTACAATCTCATCAGATGGTGCCTTGGACCGAGTGAACAAAGCCTTAGGCTTGCCTGTTATCGGGTTGCCCAAAGTGGCTGCGGCACGGGTTTCTTTCCCATACCTATTCGCGCCGATTCCATACATCTTATCTAAATTCAATCTTGTCCCATTTGCTAAGGTTGACAGAGAGATTGACGAGGCAACGAAGATCGTTGACAGATTGAGGGAGAACTACGCGATCGAGGTTCCACTCGAAAGGAACTTTGCTAAAGAGGCAGCTTTACAGATTTTCGGAACAGTCCCCGTTATCTATTGTCATGGACCGTATCGCAGCGTGGGCCTACGCTTCAAAACCCAAGTCAATGAGAACTGTAAGCTCCCTGCCAGGTTTGATTTCTTTCCTGAACTGAACCACAACGAGATCATGGGCTGGGAAGCTTCAACCCGAATACTGAAACACTACACGCTTGTGTTGTTGCGAAGTGGCGATGAACCGGTTGAAGTGAAAACACGCATTGAAGCATTGAAGCAGAAATTCTTTGAGGAAAAAGCGAAAGGTGTGCTCGAAATACGGGCAGAGGGAAAAAGCCTTCTGGCTCGCATGCTGTATCTGCTCTTCACAGCCGACATGATAAGTCTTTACCTCGCGTTTCTGCACCACAGAGACCCCGTGGCGTCTCTGACCTTTCATATACTCAAGTATGAGGTTACTGAGCGTCTGCGAAGCTTGGAAAAACTAGAACAGCAAATCCTCAAGTTGGCTTAAACCTCAATTGTGTATCGCAACGTGCTTCCTTTATCATCTTCTAAGCTGTAAGATGCGGTCTACTTCTTTTTGAATCTCGGCTTCTATCTGATCCTGTTTCGGTGGTGCAAAGAACGGACCTCTTCCGTTTATGAACGTGTCGAAGAAGTGCATGGCTCCGTAGCGTTTTGCGATCTCTTGGTTTTTCCATGGGTCAATTGCTTTGAACGTAACTTGCTCTTTGCTGAATCTTGCCACAGCATTCACATGGTTCAAGTAGACTGCTGAATTCCATGGGCATTGAGGAGAGTCAAAAAATAGAACCTCAACTGGAAGCTTGTCCTTAAGCTCCAATGTGAAATGCTCTGTGCTAGCTTCAAGTTCTGGCTGAGGCCCATCTAAACGTCGCGTGAACATGTCGAACGGCTCTGATGAGCCACCTTTATAGAAGGTCTTTTCCAGTTGGAAGCCGTGCTTGCGGTAGATGCCGCTGTTTATCCATTGAGGGCTTCTCGAGACCACTGTTTTGACTCGGCACACGCCAATCTTCCAGAGCTGTCTCAAAGCTGTCTTCAGAAGGTACGTTCCTATTCCCTGGCCGTGCGGCGCTTTAGACAGGTCAATGCAAGTGATTATTGCAGTTGTGTCAGCTCCTTCAATTGGCAAAGGTGCACCCTTTGATGAGATGAACTCAATGAAGCCTATAGCCTTGCCATCAATATCATAAGCGATGTGTCCCACGTAACCGTAGTCTTTAAGCTTCCGCTGAAGCCATTCTACCTTGTTCTTCACGCCGTTTTCGAACTTCGAATGCTCAGGCGACTCTTCCGGAGGCGCACACAACCGCACTTGATCTTCCACATTCCAGTCATCAATCGGTTTGATTGTTATAGTCACCGAAATCACTTCAGACCTCTAATCTTTAACAGTCCATTGACACAGGCGAGATTCTTATATTTGCTGATGTTCTTGGCAGAACTCAACCAGCTTGGACAGCGTTGGATGCTCTACGGATGGGCTTGAAACGTAGTAAGCGGCAACTGCATTTGCTAACGTCAATCTGCACGAATCTGGGACCTTAAGCGAGTCTCCGTAAATGTTGCCCGCATTCCATGCGTCTCCAGCGCCAGTGGATCGCAAGCCCGAAACCGGAAATACAGGCACGACAACCTCATTGTCATGTGTAAAAGTGCCTGCAAACGCAGTGGTGTGCAGGTCAACTCTTGCCGAGAGATGCTTGGCCAATGTTCGAGCGCACTCTTTCGCCATTTCATAATGATCAAGCTTGCTCTTCAAACGTTTAGCGCGCGGATCGAGGCGGCTGGCGTATTGAAGTGCCTCATTCTCGTTGACGCTCAGAATGTCAATCAGACGCGTTTTGATAACCTTCTTGAGCAGTTTCCGAATGTTCCTGCTATTTGGTGTGGGGTCGCCTGAGTCATAGTATGTTTTTCCCTTACCCTCTTCCTTGACGTAGCGGAACACTCTCTCTGCAAGTTCAGTGCCCCAGCGCCGAGTTGAAGCCCAGTTGAAGACACATACGTAGTCGGCGTCTTGGAGCACCTCGAAGTCTTTTTCAGCTAGGTCGTTTGGACCGAAGTTTGGCAGAGAGCCCAAATCACCCATCATGATGTTAACTCTCTCTGTATCATACGCAAGCTCAAATGCGGTGGTCAAGCCTACCTCGCCCTCTAGCTTGACGTGAAAAAGGTCTACCCCAAATGGACCGAGATAATATTGTAGCAGTTGGAAGCCCATCGGGCTTGTGGTTATGATTGGGTAGACTTTGGCGCCTAACGTTGCCAAGGCGGCTGCTGTGTTTGCGGCGTTCCCCCCGCGTAGCTCCATCTGCTTGACCCCATGTATGCTGCCGCCTCTTCTTTCAGCCACTTTGACGATTTCGTCATAAAGTTGTTTGGCGCTGCCTTGATAAGTTAAGAAGCGATCAATGAAGAAGTCAGGCATAACCACGACCTTGAACTCATGGGGCTTTGTGCGCTTAAGGCAACGCAGAAGGTCGTTCACAATCCATGTTAACAAAGTTTCACTCCTCTGATGCCCGACAGCGAATAGCAAATAGAGCCTAAACGCTTTTTATCTCATTCGCCTTCAACTACAGCAAGTCTTAACCATCAATGCTGCTTTAATGAAACGCCCAGGTGAATAAGCATTGAAAGCTTGGGAAGCCGCAAAGAACACATTGGAAAACGTGCTTGAAGCTGTGACTGGCGAAAGCATTGTCATAGTCTGTGACGAAGAAAAGACAGATGTAGGCGAAGCCTTCGCAGAAGGCGCCCTGAAACTCGGCCTATGGACACGCCTGATTTCCTTGAAGAGTGGAACAGAGATTAGAAAGGAGACTCCTCCCCATCTCTTAGAGGTACTTACCAACCAAAAACCAGACATCTACATTAACCTCATGCGAGGCCCACACGAAGAAACACCTTTTCGAATCAACATTATCAAATTGGAAACGCGTGATCGCCTATCCCGTTTGGGACACTGCCCAGGCGTAACGATTGACATGCTGACAGAAGGCGCCTTGGCCTTGAGATCTGAAGAGCACAGAAAAATGCAAGGGTTTGCCAGCAAGCTGATGCACATTTTCGAAGGGACAGAAAAAATCGAGTTGCGGAGTCACTCAGGAACGAACCTTATATTGAGCACTGAAGAACGAACCTTCTTCACTGACACCAAATTTGACTGGAAAGCCAGAAACTGGATGAATCTGCCCACTGGCGAAGTAATTGCGGCGCCAGTTGAAAACTCACTCTCAGGTCGGCTGGTTTGCGATGTCGCTATAGGCGGAATAGGACTCTTGAAGACGCCGCTAGAAATAGTTGCCAAAGACGGAAAAGCAGAGAAAGTAGCATCCAAAGACAAGACCGTGCTCAAAGGAGCAAAAGAGGCACTAGCAACAGACGAATGGAGCGACGTTGTGGGCGAATTCGCGCTTGGAATCAACCCAAAGGCGAGGCTTGTGCAGGAGTTCCTTGAAGCAGAAAAGGTACTGGGAACTGTACACATCGCTTTCGGAGACAACTTAGACATGCCACGCGGCAAAAACCCCTCCAAAAATCACATGGACTTTCTCATGAGCAAGCCAACAGTGAAAGCCATCAAAGCCGACGGAAAATCAGTGACCGTGTTAGAAAGGGGAAGCTTTAAAGTCTAAATCGATTCAACCGACTTGCCAGTTGCTTTAGCCTTCTCACAAAAGTGGAGATTTTCTTCCGTCGAATCCTCTGCGAAAATGCCCAAACTCATCTTTGACCTCGCGTAGCTGCTCACCTGAGAAAACTGGACCATCTTTGCACACTCGGTATTTGCCAATCACACATGTTCCACACAGACCTATAGCACAGCGCATGAAACGCTCCAAACTGGCCTGAAACGGCACATCCGATTTCCCGCAAAGATGAAACATCTTGCTCATCATCTGTTCGGGTCCGCAAGCGTAAACCATATCGACTCTATTGCGTCCATCCAGCATCTTTTCTGCTGGCTCGGTTATCAAGCCACGCAGACCATGACTTGCATCCTCCGTGGTGGTTATGAGTTGACCCTTGTTCTCTGAGAACAACCTGCTTATGCGATCTAGAAAGAGCAGGTCGCTACGTGTCTTGGCTCCCATCAAGAGAGTGATCTTTACCTTTTGCTTAACCAGCCTTTCTGTCAACGGAGCCAAAGAAGCTAGGCCAGTCCCGCCGCCGACAATCAAGACATTGCCGCCTTTGGAGACAGTGTAGCTGTTTCCGAACGGACCACGCACACCTATTGTGTCACCTGGTTTCATCTCGTGAAGTGCGTTTGTTGCCTCTCCTATTCTTTCAACTGTTATGGCCGCTTGGCTCCTTTCTGGCAGCAGCTCTGAGAGGCTCATGGGAACCTCGTCTACGCCTGGTATCCAGATCATTGCAAACTGTCCAGGCTCAGCTCGGGCGCACGCTTTGTCCCTAAAGGTGAAGGACTTCACTGTGGGCGTTTCCTCTTGCACAGCCTCTATCTTCACCGTGCGTAGCTTGTTAGCGGCGGTGTGATAGTCCAACAATCTCCCTCACGTTTCTACATCCTTTTCTTCGGACGTAAGCGTCGATGCCTCTGGTGATGGATTTGAAGACCCCAAGCCCTTGAGAGCCTATGGCTGTTCCAACTTGAACTGCGGAGGCGCCCGCCAACATGAACTCCACAGTGTCCCTCCAGGTAGAGACACCGCCACAACCGATAACTGGCACATTTACAGCCTCATACACCTCGTACACACACCGCACTGCAATCGGCTTCACGGCTGGACCAGACAACCCTCCGATCTTGTTTGCGAGAATTGGTTCAGTGGTCTCAACATCAATTGCCATTGCGCGCACTGTGTTCATTGCTGTTATAGCGTCTGCTCCGGCCTTAACCGCTGCCTTAGCCACCTCAGCAATGTCTGCCACGTTTGGAGTGAGCTTGACAATAACAGGCTTTGTGATGGTTTTCTTTACTTGCCCAACAACTTCGCTGACAAGGGTCGGACTTTGTCCGATCTCTGACCCAGTCTTCTCAACGTGAGGGCAAGAGACATTTAGTTCTATTGCATCGGCTCCAGCATTCGTCAGTATAGCAGATGTCTTAACGAAGTCTTCGACGTAGAATCCGAACACGCTGGCAATTATTGGAACGCCCAGCCGGTCTGACTTCAGTTCCTTTACTTCCTCCGCAAAATACCGTGCTCCAGGATTCGCCAACCCGATGGCGTTGAGAATGCCGCAGTTAACCTGAACCACTGCAGGATTTGCGTAGCCCACGCGGGGTTTCAGACCCACAGATTTCGTGACTACTGCGCCAGCTCCGTTTCTAACTGCTTCGCGTAATGATGGACCAGAAAGCCCAAGGATACCAGCAGCCAGCATGGTAGGGTTAGGCAGTCTCAGCCCAGCGATTTCAACCGACAGTCTGCCTGACATATCCTTGGCCTCAGATCTTTGCCTGCTAGCATTAAGTGGTTTACTCATTGGTTATTTAAGTTAGGCTGTCTGTCTTTATGGGCAGACTTCTCATCACAATTAATATCAGAACAACACAGTATCTGGAAGGTTTGTCCATGGAGGATTCAATATGGCTAAGACAGTGAGTATCACTGGACTGGAAAGCTTTCCTCTAGTCAAAGCAAGAGACGACGTTGCAAAGCTCATTATTTCTACAATGCGGAAGGAAGGCGTCGACCTAGACGATGGCGATGTAATTGTAGTTGCACACAAGGTTCTGTCGAAGGCTGAGGGCAGAATCATGCGTCTACAGGATGTAAAGCCTTCTCAAAGGGCTCAAGACTTGGCAAAAGTCACTCTGAGAGACCCCAGACTTATCGAACTCGTCTTGCAAGAATCCAAGAGCATAGTGAAGGCAACATCGGAGATTTTTATAGTGGAAAACAGGCAAGGCGTAGTCTGTATCAATGCTGGCGTAGATAAGTCAAATGTAGAAGGCAAAGACTCCTACGCGCTATTGCCCAAAGATCCAGATGCCTCAGCACACGAGATTGCGTCAGAAATCTCGAAGCTGAGTGGAAAGAAAGTTGCAGTTGTGATTTGCGACACCTACAGCAGGCCGTTCAGGCGCGGTCAAGTTGAGTTTGCCATAGGAATTGCTGGGATAAACCCGTTCAGAGACTATCGGGGTAAACAGGACTTGTTTGGCTATGCATTGAAAGTCAAAAACACGGCGGTTGCGGATGAAATTGCTTCCGCCGCCGAGTTGATTATGGGTCAAGGAGAAGAAGGAATACCAGTTGTGATAGTGAAGAACTTATGCAATCTAATTTGGAAACAAAATGCCTCGTCAGCCGACTTGCTCATTCCTAAGGAAGAGGACCTTTTCAAAGGAACTTTAAGCTAGCGAGCATGCGAATCTGTGGCTTTCAAAATCTGTATTTTCTCAACCACCTTCGAGATGTCTCTTCAAGCAGATCTTGGTCTCGTGAGATGACTGTTGATTTAGGATCAATCCGTTCCGATGGTTTCACCGGAGCATCTTTAATCAGAACCGCCGGTGTTTGCTCGTCTGATTCTCCCATGAGAAGATGTGCGGCGCTCGCTAGATCATCTGCAACTGCATGTCGAGTGATGCTGATTGCTCTGTCAAAGAGGTCTCTGTTGGGCCTGTAATCTCTTACGGGTTCAAATCCAGCTACAGCCAATGACAAACCAGTTGTACCCATACGCAGTGGAGTTACACGACTGTCAACGATTAAGACGCCCACACTTCTGCCTATCTTGTCCAATATCTCCTCTCTTGTTTTCTTAGCAGTCATGAATGGAAACTTCGGCCACAAAACGACGTATCCAGGCGGGGCATTTTTGTGATCAACGCCTGCGTTTGCGGTGAGAATGTTGTCCTTAAGTGTTAGTATGGCCTTTGGAACACCACCATAGACTTCATCCGCCTCCTGTAGAACAACTTCGACGAACCTGGGTTCAAGACTGACTCTTTGAGCAAGGTGCTTTGCCGACTGCGAAGGCTGAACTGAGTCTAATTTAACGAGTCTTTTCTGAACAGTTGCTACGATCTTGCTTGCGATCGCCAAGACATCGTTGGTGTCGATAGTCAACCTGTGGCTGTCTAATGCTTCCAAAATGCTGGCTACAAGGTTGCTTTCTTGATTTATCACTTGTGTGCGTATCGCAAAGAGTTCCAAACTTTCTTATCGGCCTCCCATCTCAAATCCATATGCTCTAATCGCCTTAATCAAAGGCGTCCCGACAGTGGTTGCTAACACAGTTACTATCAGCCTCTCCACAGGATAAAGAAGTGTTAGAAGCTGCCATTGCCCCACAAGCCAATACTCAATCTGAGGATAAACCCACGGATAGTACATCAATTCAAACATCAAATTGCCCGTCATCTGACCCATTAAAGTTGACAACAGAGAAATCAAGCCGATACCAAGAGTCAGTCTTGCCATATTATTGTCTTTGTTTGTGACGACAATTCTCTTATGCGTCAACAATGAAGCCAGGATGGCTAAGCCGACTAATTGAAACCAGACGTAGTAGGGGTAAAGCCACATTGGACCAATTGTGGGATAGAAAGCCAGTAACAAAAGCAAGGTTGAGTACACGAGAAAGGCATGTCTCCGTCTGCCATTGTAGAGGAGGCCTGAGGCAAAGGCTGTGGTCGCTCCAGGAACAAAACTAATGAAATTGAAGGCACCTGTGCGCGTAATCGACCAGCCGAGGAACCCTCCAAGGGAAACGGCAACGGCACCCACATGCGGTCCAAGTATTATTCCAATCAACGGGGCCATGATAGAAGCGAGCGTTATGAAAGTGCCTGCCGCACCGATGATAGGAAACAGTGACACAAAGGAAAGGACTGTGTACAGAGCGGCGAAACTGAATATTGATGCCAGATGCTTTGGTTTGAACCACACGGTGCTGGCCTTCTCCCCTCGAAAGTGTTTTGGAATAGATTTATTCGTTTGGTCAAGTAAAGGCTTAGACGACGCATGAGGAAATGAGATGAAGGCAACAATCGTTGAATCTATTGTTGGCGTCTTGGGATTTGATGAGAAAAACGAGTTAGCGGACTACGTCCTTTTTCAAAAAGACGCGAGGAAAATCGCTGAAGCCCTCTCGAATATTGAATCTGGTAAGATTGTTGATGAATTGGTCAATCTTGTTGAAAGATTGAAGGCAAAAGGCTACACATTCTTCGTGTTCGAAAACTCAGAAATAGCGCGCAACGCTCACGAGAGACTGAAAATCGCCCTTGAGGTAGCACATCCATCTGAAGCTGGCGAGCAACTGCGCGCAAACATGGAAAAGTTTGCTATTGCAACGGGCTTTGTGAAGACAGCTGACGAGCTGAGAGACTGGACGCATCGCGTTTCAATGGAGCTAACAAAGCTCAGGGTCAGACGCGCCTCGGAGAAGCGGGACTTGCTTGTGGCCCAAACCATACAGGCAATAGATGACATTGATAAGACGGCTAATCTGTTTATGGGGCGAATCCGCGAGTGGTATGGACTTCACTTTCCGGAGCTAGACCGCCTAGTAGAGAAACACGAAACCTACGCAAGACTTGTCGCCAATCTAGGAATGAGAGAAAATCTTACTGCTGACCTTTTGGAAAAAGAAGGCTTGCCCAAAACCAAAGCAGAACAGATCACGGAAGTGGCACAAAAATCGATGGGCGGCAACCTAGAAGAGAGCGACTTGACTCAAATTCAGACCCTATGTCGTAGTGCCCTTCAGCTTTATGACTCAAGGCAGGCCTTGGAAGGCTACATGGACTCTCTCATGGAAGAAGTGGCACCCAACATCAAGGCTCTAGTCGGGTCACTTCTGGGCGCACGACTTATTGCACTCACAGGTGGACTTGCCAACCTAGCCAGAATGCCAGCCAGCACGATCCAAGTGCTGGGAGCCGAAAAGGCCCTGTTCAGGTCATTGAAGACCGGAACACGACCGCCTAAGCATGGAATAATCTTTCAGCATTCTTTGATTCACGAGGCAAAACGCTGGCAGAGGGGAAAAATTGCCAGAGCCATCGCTGGAAAACTGGCCATTGCCGCCCGCGCAGACGCGTATAGCGGCAAGTACGTCGGAGACAACCTGAAGGCTTCACTAGAGGGGAGAATCAAGGAGATTCAGGAGAAGTATGAAGAACCACCTCCAGCGAAGCCTGAATCGCCTCTGAAGCCGCAGAAGCAGGTTAAGAAGCCATATCCGAGGAGAAAGAAGCGTGGCCGCTAAAGTTGAGCCACATCCAGGCTTCAAAGAAATCTATTGGATAACCTTTGAGGACGGCTCTAAGAAGTTAGCCACAAGGAATCTGGCGCCTGGTCACGCAGTCTACGGAGAACCATTGATCAAACGCAGGAGTATTGAATACAGAGTCTGGGATCCCTATAGGAGCAAGTTTGCGGCAGCCATCATGAAAGGATTGGAAGCGGTTCTAATTGAACCAACTCACAGGGTCCTCTATCTGGGAGCTGCGTCTGGAACCACAGCCAGTCACGTCTCTGACATTGTAGGTGGAAAAGGTCATGTCTACTGCGTTGAGTTTGCGGCTAGAAGTATCCGAGAGCTAGTTGAAAACGTCTGCGCCTTTAGATCCAACATGTCGCCAATTCTTGCAGACGCGCGGCTACCAGAAAGGTATGCGACACTCGTTGGCAAAGTAGACAACATCTACTGTGACATTGCACAACCTGAGCAAGCCAAAATCCTCGCAGACAACTCTGACACGTTTCTAGTTCCGAGAGGAGGAATAATGCTTGCCATAAAGGCTCAGAGCATAGACGTGACGGAGGAACCGAGCGAGGTCTACAGGCGTGAAATCACCACGCTGAAGGCTCGTGGCTTCAAGGTTGAACAGGTCTTGCACTTGGAACCATTCGACAAGGCTCATGCTATGATAGTAGGGCAGAAGCCGTAAGGTTGGCTTTTAATAGATAAACATCCGAAAAATCATTTTAAATTTTGCAAAGTCTGTAGAAAGCGCCAGGAAATTATTAAAATTTAAGCGTTTCGCCGAACCTTTATATGACACTCTGCAAACGCTTTGACTAGCCGAGAGGAGAGTTGATGAAGCGCGAGGAGATGTTGAACACCGTCGAATCGGTGTTAAGAACCGCTGGCTTCAGTCTCTCCGACAGATGCAGATCAAAGCCGAGCTGCTTCTGCATTGTCGCCAGAAAAGACTCAGAAGTAACCTTCATCAGAGTACCATCAGACCTTGCAAAGATCACGCTAAGAGACGCGCTGGAACTTCGGACGATCTCCTCATGTTTCTCTGCAACACCTCTTTTTGTTGGTGACGCGACTCGAGAGAAACCACTCGAAGACGACACAGTCTATACGAGATACGACATCTACGCAGTCACACCGCGAACCTTGGAAGACGTTGTGACTAGAAACATGTTTCCGCTCGTCGAGGCCGGTCCAGGTGGCTACTATGCAAGGCTCGATGGAGAAGCCGTCAGGAAACGAAGGATAAAACTCGGCCTGTCTGTAGGCAAGCTTGCGGAACAGCTTCGCATTTCAAGGCGAACTCTTTACGGTTATGAAAGAGGCATGGCAAAGGCGTCGGTCTCAGCCGCATACCAGTTGGAGTGGATACTGGGCATTCCAATTGTAAGACCTATAGACATCTTCAAGCCGGTTCCACCCAGTGTGGGTTTCTTCGCCACAGCAAAGCGCTTGATTTCAAGAAACCGATTTCTGCAGACGGTTTTGAAAAGGCTTATCTTATGCAACTTCAAGGTGGCAGCGACCACACGAGCTCCGTTCGACTTCATCGCGCAATCACCCGACACGAATGTGAACATAATAGGCGGAGTGGCTCGTCGAGGAGAACCAAACGTTGACTTGCGCACTGAAGAAATACTCAGTATAAGTGATGTTGTGAACGCTCAGCCCCTTTTCATAACTGACGGAAAGTTTCTGCCTCAAAGCGATATTCCGCTGATTCACCCTCGGGAACTGGAGAAGATACAACTACCTGAAGACCTGTTTTCAAAATTCTGAAAAAAGCTATCCAATACGAGATGGTGCGCCTTCGTCCAGCCTAGTCTGTTTAGCTTCGGCGTCTTTCCTGAGCTTCTTTGCGGGTTTCCATGATTTTCTAACGAATTCCGGATACGATCCGAACCTTGCGAACCAGTTCTCTAGAAACCTAATTGTTCTGGGATCAGAGGCGTAACCTGAGCCCATGTCACCCATGCTGCGATATTTCTCTCTTAGTTTTTCAACGGCGTGATCGCGTTCAACCTTGGCAATTATGGAGGCTGCGGATACAACGGGATACTTCGCGTCGGCTTTGTGTTCAGATATAATATCAACTTTGAATGAAAGTTTCTCAACTATGTGTTCTTTGAATCGATCTGCAAATACATCTGACGCATCCACGTAGGCGACAACTGGTTTAAGAACTTCTATCACCTTAGCCATGGTCAGCGCTTCCAACCGATTGAGTCGTCTCAGTCTACCACCTGTCTGCACGACCCGATCAATCTCAGAAGGCGACAGACTAACGACATGGTATTTAACGACAAGCCTTCTGATTTGATCGGCCAGCCGTTCGCGGCTATGCGGTGAAAGGAGCTTTGAGTCCTTAACCCCTAGTTCCCGTAGCTTCTCAGTGTCTTTGTCGTCAATTAGTACGCCTGCAATCATTAAAGGGCCAATTATCGGGCCTCGCCCAGCGTCGTCAACTCCAGCTATCAACATAGGCCTTCAGCCTGCACTGTTCACGGTGCGCATTCGATCAGTATCTTTTACTTCGGCTAAGAACTGAATGGCTTTCTGAGTAAGAAGGTTGTGAAGGTCTTGCCTGTTTCCCATTGTTGCTTCAATTATTTCCGCGTCTTTTCTCGATTTGATAGAGTCGATTATTGGGTCTCTTGCGCTGTGATGGATTACGCCCAAAACAAGCTTGTTCGAAGCTATCAGGTCCTTTATGGCCTGCTTGAAGGTAGACGAAAACAGTTCCATTGGTCCAATTTCGTCGACGACAACTATGTCTGCATCTTCTGTAGCACATTGGATCGCCTTTGCCCCTATCTGGTCTAGGTCATTTATATTGACCTTGTACTTGCTTACCTGCGGTCCTGTTGGCTGGTTGACATGTGCCAGCCAGCCCTTTTGACCTGTAGCGAAGTCTGTGATTTCGAATCCGATGCGCGTTCCTTTTTCACGAACCTCTCTGCTTAGCACGCCGCCAACTATGTAGCCCTTCTCTTTGAGCGCTTTGGCGGCGTTCAACACAACAGTTGTTTTCCCTATGCCAGGTCGGCCGGTCACGAAAAGCATACGCTTCACTGCCGCTGCCTCAATATGGCTCTTTCTGCAATTGTTTTTAAGGTTGTCTCCACAACGAGTGTCCTTCAAGGATGGATGGCTAAAGCTTGAGTTTTGGTTTTCCGACCGAAACAGTGACCGAAGGAACTGTCAGGATTTTGGTGCCCAAGCTTGCTGCATTTGCGAAAAAGACATGGGAGTATGCGCCGTCAAAGGCACCCGTCTTTTACAATCCAGCCATGGAGTTCAACCGAGATGTAGCCGTGTTGGCGCTACAGACGTATCAGAGAACGGCTAAGAGAGAACTCAACGTATGTGAGCCCCTTGCGGGATGCGGGGTTAGAGGCGTTCGCTTGGCCGCAGAGGTTGAAGGAATACGTGGGGTCGTTGTTAATGACATCAGCTCTGAGGCGGCAGATCTCGCTAAATTCAATGTAAGCCTAAACAGCCTGACAGACAAGGTCACAGTCACAAATGAGGACGCCAATCTTCTATTAAGTCGGTATGCTAGGCCTCGTAGTCGATTTGACTACGTGGACGTTGATCCATTTGGTTCGCCTTCGCCTTTCTTGGACTCAACTATTAGAGCGTTGAAGGATGGTGGTTTTTTGGCGCTGACAGCCACCGACATGGCTCCGCTGTGTGGCGTGCACCCTAGGGCATGTGTGAGAAAGTACAGTGGACAACCGCTGCGAACGGAATATTGTCATGAGCTTGCAGTTCGGCTTCTGATTGGCTGCCTAGTGTTAGTGGCCGCAAAACACGATGTTGCAGTGCAGCCCGTATTCAGCTACAGTACATACAATCATGTGAGAGCCTACGCCACAGTTGCCTATGGTGCAAAAGAAGCTGATAGAAGTATTGGAAGCATCGGCTTCATCTTGCACTGCTTTTCTTGCTTCCACCGAGAAAGCCACAGGCGAGTAAACACGCCTTTGAAACGAGATTGCCCAGAATGTGGTTCAGAGCTTCAAGCAGCCGGCCCCTTGTGGTTGGGTTTATTGTGGGACAAAGTTTTTTGCGCCAAAATGAAAGAAGAGACCAGAATAAGACAACTCAACAACCAAGGAAGAATCAGTCAGATAATCTCACTCGCAATCGATGAGGCTTCAGCGCCAATCACCTATTATGTGGTTGACAAGTTCTGCGACAAGCTAAATCTACCTGTGCCGCCTCTGTCAGAAATCATGACTGAGTTGAAGGAGTTTGGCTTCCAGGCAGTGCCGACTCATTTCAGTAGCAAGGCATTCAGAACAGATGCTTCTGCAAGCCTCGTAAAAGAAACGATAACTAAACTAGCGAAGATTTAATCTCAGAAGCGTAAGAAATCAATATAAGACACTATATCATCGACAAACGTTAAAGAGGCCTCTGTGACTTGGGATTGGTGCGAATTCAGGTGAGGTTCCCTGAGACTCTGCTTCTCGTCACAATTGCTGTTTCATTGGCGTCAAGCCTGTCTGTCCTTAGCGGCAAGACTTCTCCCTCTTCTACGTACTATTACCGATTCGATGTTGACCGAGAGGGTTTCACCAACGTAACCATCAACTTCAGCAGCACAGATCGGTCAGGTAATTCTTGGGTTTTCGTTCCCAAGTTTCAGGGATGGGATTGCTCTCTGACATCAGGGCGAATCTCTCAAAATGAGACCGTTGAAGCAGACAAGGTCACGGACGAAGCATATTACTTCTATGAAGCATTCAAGTTCAGCTATGTAGCCAACGGCTTCTTCAACATGACCATCAGGTTTGGGTTTGCTAATGGTGCCCTGATCATTGAGCCTAGAGGCATATTCTATTCGCCTCAGATTGGGTTCAAATCCGACAGCGATGGTGTGGCGGAGATATTTTTCCATCATAGTTTCAAGGTCAGTGAAGACAAAGCTATAGCTGCTGGTCAGAATGCGGACTATCCAGCGACCGATGTTGAAACTAACCGTGCAAGGTTTAGTCTTCAAGAAAACATAGTCAGGCTTCAAGTGGAGTTCAGCATTGAGTTTGCGACACCTGAATATGTGACTTTGAATGGCAATGATAACAAGACCTCGTTCACGTCAGTGGCAAGATACCGGTCGTATGCAGAAAATGTCGTGAACCTTTATGACAGAATCTACAGCAACTTTACACAACTGTTTAATGTGACCCTAGACAGCGTTGCTCCGGTTGAGGTTCAGTTCTTCCTTCCTGACTTCGACACGCTTCTTTCTGTTGGTGGCTTTGTGTCTTTCACAGGTGGACAGTTGGGCGAGATAAACATAAACGTTGTTTTTATCCGTGCTATTGACGGAACAGTCGAGGTCATTGCAGCACACGAGCTGGTTCACCACTTTCTGGGCGTGGCAGAACTTTTTCCTGATAAGCTTCTCTGGTTCCACGAGGGAATGGCTCAATACGTCAGTGTTACCTTCGTTGAGGAACTGGGCTATGAGGGTGGCTTCCAAGAAAGGCAGAATCTAGATTGGACCGCCGATCGAGTCTTTAATCAGAAGAGGGGAAATATCGGGTTCATTCAGAAGTGGTTTCCTGACAGTCAGCCTCAAAACATAGCTAGTTACTATGCCGCGTCGTACTATGTTATATCGAAACTGGCTGATATGCACGGCGGACTTGCATATTACGAACGCTTCTTCAAGCTGATTCGAGGCGCTGAGGTCGACGGCATTAATGTGCTTGTCTTCTACCTGAGCGTGGCCGCAGATGCTTCAGTTGCAATAACGTTTGAGAAGTGGGGGTTTAACGTCGCTGACTTGTACACTTCACCCGAGCTTGTAGATCAAGCCGCAAGGACAATTGAAGCCACAAATCCGATATTTCAACCGTACAGATGGTTGTCAGAATACCTATTCAACCAAGCTCAGCTCAGCTTGGAAACTGGGAACACGGACAGAGCCAACAGTCTACTTCGGTTGTCTATCGCAATAGCCGGCGCCGCACCCATCTTAACATTCCTAACCATAATCATCATTCTAGGTTTACTTGTCTACCTACTATCCAGACCGAGTAGAAGACCGAGACCAGCTGTGCCTCAATTGCCTCCAGAAATCATCCAACCATCAGCCTGAGAGCTTTCTGATCTTGAAATGGACAGGATTTTAGTTGAGGTCGCTTCAATAGTCTAGTGTCTAGAGTAAGCTCGCCAGAGGCTCAGAAGGCAACCCGATTCTGAAGCTCATGAAGCTCTAACATGGCTGCTTTCAAGGACTACACTGGTTCGATTGCGATCTGTTTGCGCCCACTGATCACATTGAATCTGATGCTAATCGAAGTTTGAGTCATGTGCCAAGTTTTTCATAGATCTTTACTCGGTTGTCTTCGGTCTTCTTCTTGACTTCCTCGTACAGGTTGTTGCCGTGTGAATCGATTGCTATGGTTAGAGGACCGAATTCCTCGACTTCAAAAACCCACAAGGCTTCGGGCATGCCGAGTTCTTGAAGCCATTCAACTGCTCTAATGTTTTTGACAGCCTTTGCTGCGAGCACTCCAGCACCGCCCGTGAAGGCACCGTACACGGCGCCGTATTTCTGCATGGCTTCGGTTGTTCTCTTGCCCATTCCGCCCTTGCCGATGACCACACGCACTTTAAAGGCTCCAATGAATTCGTCTTCAAACTGGTCCATGCGTGTACTAGTTGTGGGGCCAGCGGCAACTACGACCCACTTGTCCCCCTCTTTCTTAACTATGGGTCCACAGTGGAAGACGGCTAGTCCTTCAAGGTTGATAGGCAACTTCTTGCCCTCTCGATGAAGCTCGAGCGCCTTCTTGTGGGCTTCGTCTCGAGCCGTGACTATGGTGCCTGAAACATACAAGACGTCGTTCATGTTCAACTTTCGCACATCTTGCTCCGAAATAGGGGTCTTAAACTTGTAGACAGCCACGCTTTTCACCTCATGAACCTATTGCATGTATTTTCTATTTTTATGGCTAACAGTTCAAGTCTATCTCTCCTAGCCGCAGAGAGTTCATCTGGCCTCGGAAATCTCTGGCCCTCTTGTCTGGGAATGACGTGGACATGTAGATGAAACACGCGTTGGTTCGCTGCCCTTCCATTGTGCTGGGTTATACTGATTCCTTCCGCATCCACGCCTCTCTTAACTGCGCCGGCAACTCTTTTCACAACCGTGTAAACATATGTTGACTCGTCTTCTGGTATGTCGTAGATGTTTTCGTAGTGAGCCTTCGGAATGACGAGCGTGTGTCCGTCGCTCACAGGTCTCACGTCCATAAACGCCATTGCCTTATCGTCCTCGAACACAACGCTCGCCTCCTCCTCTTTTCTCACCAACTTGCAGAATGGACAGGCCTGTTCAGTCATGCCGTCACCTTGTGAGTGATGTACTCAACGGTTCCGTCTGAGTTGATGCGGGCTGTAGCCCTTCTTGCCGCCCAGCATTGAAATGCCACAGCCACCGGATATGACGCTGGGTGTCTATGTGCATAGTCGACTTTCACTCCTAAGACCGTGAACTTGCCGCCCAAGCCCATGGGTCCGATTCCAGTTGCGTTTGCAGCCTCATACAGTTCAGTTTCAAGCTTCGCTAGGTCAGGATCTGGGTTGGGCTGATCCAATGGCCGGAGTAATGCTGCCTTGGCTAGTTTGATAGCGATGTCTGACCCGCCGCCCGCGGCCACGCCTAATATTGTTGGTGGACATGGCATTGCACCAGCTTTTATGACAGCGTCGATTGCGAATTTCTTCAGTCCTCTAACACCTTCGCCCGGGGTTATCATGCCTAGTGTACAGACGTTTTCTGAACCTCCACCCTTCGGAAAAGCTGTAAGCTCTATTGAGTCGCCTTGTGTAATTTCCCAGTTTATGTACGGAATGTGGCGGCCGGTGTTGTCGCCAGTGTTCTTCTGCGTGAACGGGTTAACAGTATTCGGTCGTAGGGGAATCTCTTTTGTGGCTTTTCGAACCGCGTTTTGAAGCGCCGTCTCAACTTCGTCTAAGCCTTTGGCGTTTGCTCCTGCCTTAACATAGAAGATGATGATGCCTGTGTCTTGGCACATGGGCGTGTTCTCTTTCTCGGCCAGCTCGATGTCCTTTAAGATGGCCTCAAGCTGCACTTTTCCGGCGTCACTTGTCTCTTCTCTGTATGCGCGTTGCAGGGCAGCTTTCACGTCGCTTGGCAACTGAACGACAGCGAGTCTGAGAAGATTGACGGCTGTGTCTTCGATGACTTTCTCCGTCATCATACGTATTTCTCCGCGAAGACCATACGTGTTGACGGCTCTACTTCATATATCTTGCGTCAGCAGCAATGTGGCAAGCTTCATCTTGGCTTGGACTTTTCAACGATCTGAAGGTCGCCAGACAAAACTTTGCAAGTGGTTCCGTCTCGAAGCTTCACGATCAAAGCCCCATAACTATCAGCATCGACTGCCCGACCTTCAACCTTCACCGGAGGAGTCCACACTTCGACTTCCGAACCAAGAAAATTCGCCAAACCTCGCCAGTCAGTTAGGATACGACTGAACCGCCCTTCTACAAGAACTTTGTAGTACAACTCGATTTCTTCCATCAAAACACGAAGCAAATTTTCACGTTCAATTTCTCTTTTCAGTTCTTCCTTAAGTGTGGTTGATGAACCCTGCAGATACGCCGGCAAAACATCAACAGCGAAGTTGGCGTTGATCCCAATGCCAACAATAGCAAAGTCTAGTGTCTTTCCTTTGGTTCGAGTTTCCGTTAATATACCGCAGATTTTCTTCATGTTGACTAATACATCATTTGGCCACTTGATTTCGGACTTGAGCTGAAACAATCTGTTGATGGTCCTTGCAACAGCTACCGAAGCGAGAAGCGTCAGCATGGGCACATGTTTTGGATCTGTTTTCGGTCTAAGCAAAATGGACAACCATAGTCCTCCCTCGGGTGAAATCCACTTTCGATTTTGTCTTCCTCGTCCCTTGTTCTGCGTTCTAGCCACAACAACTGTTCCTTCTCTGATGCCTCTCAAGGCAAGCTCTTTTGCCATGTCGTTAGTTGAGGGTAGCTCACGAAAGTACAGTATGGGGTGGCCAATAATCTTGTTTGGCAAGCCTTCTCTGACTCTGGACGGTTGATAAGCCCGGTTTTTGCCCATGGTTATGCACGTCTTGGAGCTAAAGGACTCTGAACTAGCCCAGCGTATTTGGTATATTGATTTCGAGTTCATAATCATTATATTTTCTGCTTCACCAGACGCACATGGAGGTTCAGAATTGGCACCGAGTAATGAGACGTTGAGAGTCATTGTTCTAGTTGTGGTAATCGGCCTAGTAGCAGGCCTCATTGGCGGAGTGATAGCCGCAGCGTTCTTCGCCAAGCTTGGTCCTCGAGGACCACAAGGCGAACAAGGGCTGCAGGGGCCACAGGGGCTGCAGGGACAGCCCGGTGAGCAGGGAATACAGGGCATCCCCGGAGCGGATGGAATAGACGCGATCCTGCAGATACGTCAAAACAGAAACGATACACTGGTGGAACTGGCGGACACGGATAGGTATACGCTGATGCAATGGTTCAACATGTCTGATTTCGATTCCTCAATGAAGATAACAATTAACATTCAGCAAAACTCTAAAATCTTTGTGCAGTTTTCAAGCGGCTTTACACTACCAACAGCATCAATTCTGGTCAAAATAGTTGTAGACAACAACTACAACAGCACTATATGCAAAGTTTCAGTCCCAGCTCCACCAGCCAGTGGAATATATACAATTCCAGGCCATGTTGAATTTCTGACTAGTCCTTTAAGTGCCGGACAACATACAGTAGAAGTGCAGTTCATGCGAGAGAAAGAGGTTCCAACGATATTAGATAGAGCTCTGACAGTGGCTGAGATTACATCACCATGACAAGCTAAGTCTCAACAAGTTCTATCAGCACATTTTTCGTGCTCTTTGGATGAAGGAAGGCTATTTTTCCGCCTTCTATACCTCTTCTTGGCTTCTCATCTATAAGAGCAAATCCTTTCTCTTTCAACTCTCTAAGGTGACTTTCTATGTCTGAGACTGACAGTGCGATGTGATGGATGCCTTCTCCCCGCCTTTCAAGAAACCTGGCTACTGTGCTCTGAGAGTCGGTGGGTTCAAGCAGCTCGATTTTGGTCTCGCCTACCCGCAATATAGCTGTCTCAACCCTTTGCTCTTCAACTGTTTCTCTCTTTTCAAATCGAGAGCCGAGGATATGTTCAAAAACTCCCAGGGCTTCATCGAGTTTGTTTACAGCAATTGCCACATGGTCCAAGCCTTTTATCATCTGATTTTCTCCTTTGGGAACGATCATTATTGATTGACTCTTTAAAATAGATTTGCAGAATTACACTCTTTACTTCTGAGATTGTCCAGACAGTTCCTATCACTATGCTTAAAGCAGGAGACTGCCTACCTCAACACTCAGAGGAGAAACAGAAGAATCATCTTGAAAACCGAGATGACAAGCTTTGACGTCGCAGCTGTAGTCTTTGAACTCAACCAAACCATCAAAGATGCTCGAATTGAAAACATCTACCAGCCTAACGCATCGACACTTCTGCTAAAGTTGCACAGACCAAGCCAACAAGCCATGCAACTATTGATTGAGGCTGGTAAGCGAATTCACCTAACATCTTATGTTCTTAAGAAGCCTTTAACGCCGCCAACTTTCTGCATGACGCTTAGAAAGTACTTAAGAAACACGAAAATCATGGACATCCAACAGCACGAGTTTGAACGGAGCGTTGTGCTCAAGATCAGCGCCAGAGAAGGCCCATTTCTACTAATAGCTGAACTCTTCGGCGAGGGCAACATTGTCCTAGTCAATCCTCAAGGCACCATAACCGCGGCACTCACTTACAGGAGGATGCGAGATCGTAACGTACTAAGAAACGAGATTTTTAAGCACGCTCCGCCAAGCGGCAGAAACCCATACCGGCTTGAGCCCTCCGGATTTGAAGAGCTTAAAAGCTTTGGACGGCTAGAAGTCGTGCGGGCGCTAACCAGGTTTCTCAGCATCGGGGGACTTTATGCAGAAGAGATTTTGCTACGTGGCAATATTGACAAAAAAACACCTTGCCAAGCCTTGACTCCACAGCAACTTGACCACATCTTCGCACAATTGAAAACCATGCTATCACATTTGAGTGAAGGAAGACTAGAGCCCTCAATAGTTCTGGACCAAAAAGACTTATGCGTAGATGCAACTCCCCTCACACTGAGGACATATGACGAACTCAAACGACGGCCAGTCAGATCAATCAATGAAGCCCTGGATGAATATTATTCCCACGCCACACGAGTTGAAAAAGTCGCGAGCGCAGAAAAGGAATACGAGAAAGAACTAGCCAAACACCAGCGCATATTAGAAAACCAGCAGGAAACAATAGAAGATTCACAAAGGGCATTGGAACGAAACAAGCTCTTGGGCGACCTTCTCTACAGGCATTTAAGTGAGCTACAACTTCTCGTAGAGCAAATGATTGACGAGAAGCGCAAGGGCGAGACATGGGTAGAGATTGTCAACCAGTTCAAGAATGAGAAGCAGGCACGGCGAACACCCGCTATTTACTTCGACTCTTTAGACACAAAAAATCAGATTCTCAGTGTTGTGATTGACGGCAATGTTATTCCCATGAAGATCAACCGTTCAGTTCAAGCAAACGCAGCAGAATACTACGAAAGAATGAAAAAAGCGGAGAGAAAGCTGGAAGGCTCGAAGAGAGCCCTGCAAGAAACAGAGACCAGAATCAAAGGGTTGCAGCAATCATGGACCAGGAAAATTGAAGAGACAGAGCACGAAGCGCCCAAAAGGCGTTTGGAAAAGGCATGGTACGAGAAATTCAGATGGTTCCAGTCGTCTGAGGGCTTCCTTATCGTCGCAGGCAAAGACGCAACAACAAACGAGATTCTTATAAAGAAACATGTGGAGCCGCAGGACATAGTGTTCCATGCCGACATTGTTGGTGCACCATTCGTTGTCGTCAAGACACAGGGCAAACCGCCTTCAGACCAAGTCATAATTGAAGCAGCTCAGCTTGCAGCCTGTTACTCGAGGGCTTGGCGTGAAATGCTCGGTGCAATCGATGTGTACTGGGTCTATCCTAGCCAGGTCATCAAGACTCCTCCATCTGGACAATTTCTTGAAAAGGGTTCGTTCTTGATACAAGGCGTCAAGAACTACGTCAGAAAAGTGCAATTGCGCATTGGTATAGGATTGTTGATGAAAGGAGGACGTCTCGCAGTCATTGGAGGCCCGGCTGAAGGGGTCTCAAAACAGACAAAAATTCTCGTGGAGGTTGTTCCCGGACAGGAAGGAGCAAACGTGCTCATTAAGCGTATCCGTCGTGAGTTTTCTGAGAAGGCGCCCAAGAGCTGGCGTGAAGGAGCTTTTTCGATTCCAAATCAGGAGTTTCAGGGTCTTGTGCCATTCGGCAGGGGAGAGCTCACACTTAAATAAGGCTGTTTCTGAGTGTTATGCAACCTTTAACAAGGCTTAATAGCTCAAAAGCAAATCTGCATGACTGAGGAAAGCAAGCAATGGCGGACATAGGTCTCAGACCCAAGATGCTGGTCAAAGATGTCATGACGAGTCCTGTGATAACCATCGATGAAGACGACACGGCTCAAGAAGCGTCTAGGCTAATGGACAAAAACGATGTGGGCTGCATAATAGTGACTAGCAAAGACGAAAAGCCAGCGGGCATCATAACAGAGCGAGACATGATCACAAGGGTTCTTGCAAAGAACATTCTGCCGAGCAAGATAAGAGCGAAGAAGGTCATGACGTCGCCGCTCATAACCATCGACCCGGATGAGACCTTAACTGAAGCCGCCAGAAAAATGAGCCGATTAAACGTTAGGAGACTCGGGGTGGTCTACAAGGGAAACTTAGAAGGCTTGGTGTCAAGCAAAGACATATTGGCTGTGACTCCGGAACTCTTAGAGATTATTCAGGAAAGAGCGAAAATCGAAAAGGAGCCTGCTTCTGAGGAAGTAGAACCTGAGCCTCGCCCCTTAGAAGGTTACTGTGATCACTGTGGCAGATGGTCTGACTCGCTGAAGGAAGCTGAAGGGCAACTTCTCTGCGAGGAATGTCAGATAGAACTGAAAGGAGAATTGTAGCCGCGGGCATGCCTAGAGGTAGATGATTTGCGTGTTCAAGATGTGATGAACCCAAATCATCCCTCAGTCTACCCAGACGCACTCGCAACAGATGCACGGGCAATTCTTCGCAAACTCAGGTTGAGAGTCTTACCTGTTGTCGATGAAGATAAGCGTGTTTTGGGAGTCGTCTCGCGAAACGATGTAATGACCATTTCGTCCTCCGTTTCACCAGTACGCGTGAAGGGAATCATGTCTGAGATAAGGTTCGCGGCAATATTAGATATGGATGCCGTACAAGCGGCACGTGAAGCGTTGCGCATAGATGAATGGTATGTTCCTGTGGTCAAGTCTTCAACAGATTACACTTACATGGGGATGCTGGGCTTAGAGAACGTTATTAGGCCGTTGTATGAGAAGAAGGTTGCAGGACTTTCAAAACCCTTGTCTCAAGTCATGTCCGCGAGGCAACTTATTACATGCTCGCCAGACGAAGAGGTGGACAATGTATGGCAAATCATGAAGAGACGTTCTTTTGCTGCGTGCCCGGTAATAAAAGATGGCAAGCCTATTGGCATTGTGAGTCAACAAGATCTTTTGGAAAGCCGTTCAATCTTTCCGGCATTTGAGGCCAAGAAGGGCAGATTCAGGTCTCGTGCCACCATCTTCGCAGTCATGAAGACTCCTGCCGTGTCTCTCAAACCTGAGAACACGGTTGAGGATGCCGCTAACCTTATGCTGAAAAAGAACATTGGACGTGTGCCCATAATCGACAGGAAGGGAATTCTAGTGGGCATTATTGACCGAGAAGATGTCTTAAGGGCGCTCATCACATAACCAAGCGAGCCGTGAGAAAAATGGCTACACAACCACAGAGACGAGAGGCTTTCAGACGCCGCCTGCGTGATCAGGGACCAGTCGCTTTGAAGACTCACCCACCTAAGAAGAGAGAAGGCGAAATCATGAGTATAGCTAAGAGCCCTGTTCTGTCGATGGCTCCGACCACTCCAGTTTACGATGCTGTGAAGATTATGGCTAAGGAGGGCTTCCGCCGGATGCCCATTGTTGAACCTGGCACCAAACGTCTGCACGGCATTGTCACAGCCAGTGATATAGTCAATTTTTTCGGAGGCGGCGATAAGTTCCAGATAATTCAGCGAAAGTATGGCGGCAACTTCTTCAAGGCTATAAACGAGCCGATTAGAGCGATCATGACGCAGGATGTTATATATGTTTACACAACTTCAAGGATTGGTCAGGCGCTTGAGCTGATGAAGAACCACAAGATTGGCGGATTGCCTGTGGTAGACATGGATAAACGCGTCTTGGCAATTTTGACCGAGCACGACATAGTTTCGTTCTTTACTGGTATGATAAGCGATGTGAAGGTTTCCGATGTGATGACCCGAAAGGTTGTGACTGCGACACCGAGCATGTCAATTTTCGAGGCTGAAAGAACTATGGTGGAACGTGGCTTTCGGAGACTACCGATAGTAGTGAATAGCAGAGTTGTGGGCATGGCTACAGCGCGTAGCGTGCTTCGGTTTTTTGGTTCAGGGCAGGTCTTCAAGCATCTGCAGTCTGGAAATATGGCGCAGGTCCTGCAAACATCGGTTTTGGAAATAGCGATTAGAGATGTCGACGTTGTGAAGCCAGATATTGATGTTGGTGAGGCTGCCAAGATTATGCGTGAAAAGGACGTTGGCTCTGTTCTGGTGGCTCAAAACGAGAAACTGGTCGGGATACTCACAGAGAGAGACTTCTTCAAACTTGTGGCTTAATCACACAGTTTGAAGCCTTATTTCTTACGGATTTCCAGCTGTGAACCTTGACAGCAAATGCCTTATAGGTCTCATTTTAAACTAGGATGAAACCTCTCGTGAGAGATTGTGAGTAAACATGAGTTTCAAGAACATCTTGTATGAGGAAGCAGACGGGGTGGCCAGAATCAGCATCAACAGACCGCCTTTGAACATCCTTAACGCCGAGACCTTACTTGAACTAAACCTAGCACTAACTAAGGCAAAAGACGACCCTTTCATAAAAGTTGCTGTAATTACAGGTGTAGGCGACCGTGCCTTTAGTGCTGGCGTTGACATCAAAGATCACCTTCCCGACAAGGTCACTTCCACACTATCTGTGTTCAACAAGGTCTTTTACACAATGGAAAGTCTGGACAAACCAACCGTGGCTTCTGTGAATGGTGTAGCCCTAGGTGGAGGATGCGAACTCGCGGCTGCATGCGACATGATTGTTGCGTCGGAGAAGGCACAGTTCGGACAGCCTGAGATAACCGTAGGCGCTATTCCACCTGTTGCGGTTGCCCTGTTGCCAAAATTGATCGGGCGAAAGAAAGCTTTCGAGCTGGTTTTGACAGGCGATGCTATATCAGCTACTGAGGCCAAACACATCGGTTTAGTCAACAGAATAGTGCCCCCTGACAAGCTCGATGAAGCCACTACGGAACTTGTGAACAAACTTAAAGACATAAGCCCAATTGTGCTCAGGCTTACACGTATGGCTTTACGTGAGAGCCTAGACTTGGACTTCAAGAGCGGACTTGATAAAGTGACCGAGATCTATCTAGATCTGCTTATGAGAACAGAAGATGCGGTTGAGGGGTTGAAGGCTTTCTTGGAAAAGAGAAAGCCGCAGTGGAAAGGCAAGTAGTTTCCTAGAGTTCCCGTGAAGCCTCTTTGGCCATTCCGCGCCGTTCCTCGGCTGAACAAGTCAACTTTTCATGTGTCATTGAAGGCAAACTTGTTGGCAGCGCCCGATCTGAGAGCGAAGAGCAGCTTCGCTGGCTCAAAGACAACGGTGTTCACGCGATTGTCTGCCTCAACATGGAACATCCATTAAACGAGCAGCAGGTTAGAGGGCTTGGATTTGAGTATGCGTTCATTGCAGTAAGGGACTTCGCTGAGCCAAAACTCGAAGACATAGAAGATTTTGTGAGATTCTGCGATCAGATGCTTGAACAGAGCAAGCCTGTTGTTCTTTGCTGCGAGGCTGGAATTGGGAGAACAGGCACGATGCTCGTAGCATACCTTGTCAGCTATTGTTTCTCCCCAGATGAATCCTTGGAAAAGGTTAGGGAGAAGCGAGGCTGGGGAGTCGAATCAACGGCACAGAAAGAAGCGGTTTATGATTTCGCTCGTAGAATAGGCAAGTCTCATTGATTGCAGTGGCTTTACAAGGGCAATGAAAAGTATTAAATCCTTCGAGCTAAAAAGGGATAGGGCGCGTCGTTTAATTGACGCGTTGCTGTATAAGAGAGACGGATATCCATGAGTACTCATGCAGAGGATCTTAAGTTTAGGCTCATGACTATTGAGCTTTTGCGCACCGCTAAGAGGGTGCCCTACACTTATCGTGAATTGTCCAGCAAGACTGGCTTGCCTGTCACGGTTCTGAGCAGGTATGCGAAGGGTCATGTTTTGCCCAATGCAGAGAGGGCCCGTCAGCTGTGGCGAACGTTGACAAAGATGGTGGGTTTGCAGGCTGAGCTCCGCCGTAGAATACTGTTTAACAACGATGGTTACTTCAACAACACAGAGATCATAGGTGATTACAACATTCTCAGGCAGGCTGCTCATCACGCCTTGGCTGTGTTTGCCGGAAAGAGAGTGACGAAGGTGTTGACTGCGGCTGTTGATGGCATCCCGTTGGCTACGATGGTTGCCAGTTCGTTGGGTGTGAATCTTGTCATAGCCAAATGGAATAAGGAGGTTGGTGTGCCGGCTTTCTTAGAAGAGACTTACGTGTTGAGGGACTCGGGTGTGACGATGACTTTGTATGTGCCGAAGGACGCTCTTAGGAAGAGGGACAGTGTGCTTATTGTGGACGACATGATTAAGACGGGTGAAACCCAGGCGGCGCTTGTCAATCTGGTTAAGAAGGCTAAAGCCGAGATTTCTGGTATTTACTCCTTGATCGCTGTGGGCGATGAATGGCAGAAAAAGCTTAACGTTCCTAAGGAATCAATCGAGGTTGTAACTAAGCTAACTGTTACGCAGTAAAGATTCGTGCGCTCAAGAAGCTGTGCGATTCTGGCTTGTCTTTTTCTTTCGGAGGTCTTTGCCTAAGCGGAGCAGGGCGGTCTCGAGGTTCACGATGGACTTGCCTCGAATGGCGTTTTTGTTCCAGAAGGTCTTCAGTTCTTTTGAGGCTTCTTCTGGATTTTCGTTTCGTGTTATTTTTAGGTGTTTTGCTGCCATGATAACTAGTGGAGTTGGTTTGGGGTCAGCCTTGGTCCATGTGGTTCTGAGTTCTCTGAGGAAGATGCTGACTGTGATGTTGCCTATGCCTTTTCCGAGTTGTTTTAGTCTTTTTTCTAGGTCGTTTGAGTCTGTGGCTTGGCGGTGAAGTTTGTTGAGGCTTCCGTTGTAGTTATTGACCAGGTTGCTCATGACGAGCAGGAGTTTGTCGGCTGTTTTGTAGTCGTATCGGGTGTAGGTTCCTTCGTCTAGGATGTCGACTAGTCCTTGCCAGCCTGTTTCGATGATTTTTCTGGGTGTGAGTACGCTGTGTTTTTCGAAGCATCTGTATGTTTTTGTGGCTGAGGATTCGGTTATTGGCGCTCCGAAGAGCACGGCTACTAAGAACCATTTGAAGACTTCGCGTTCGTTGCCTGAGTCAACATCGATGTGTAGTAGTTCTGTGTAGCGTTGGCCAAGTTTGTCTAGAAGAGTGATTAGTTCTCGTTTTTTCATTGTGCGTCACGTTTTTAGTCTGGTTTCTGTGTAAGCTCATATCTATTAGTTTGGGATTAAGCTGTTGCTTTGGGGGCTTTGTGTTGAGGACGATTGAGTGGGAGAACGGCGTTGTTGTGACTGTGGATCAGACTAAGTTGCCACATCGGTTGGTTTATTTGCGGTTGCGGAGTTGTCGTGCGGTGGCGTCTGCCATTAGGGCTATGAAGATTCGTGGTGCGCCTCTTATCGGTGCTGCTGCGGCTTATGGTTTGGCTTTGACGGCTTTTCACTCTAAGGCTGCGGATGAACAGGAGTTTTTGAGGCAGCTTTGTGCTTCTGCTGAGGTTTTGCGGGGTACTAGGCCGACTGGTTCGAATCTGTTTTGGGCTGTTGATCGTGTGGTTGGGAGGGTTCGTGAGTCGAGGGGTGTTTCTGTTGGAGCGTTGAGGGAGTTGGTTGTTGGTGAGGCTGTGAAGATTGCTGATGAAGACGCTGCGGGCAATCGCAAGATCGGTGAGTTTGGTTCAAGGTTGATTAGCGATGGCGACTCGGTTTTGACGCACTGTAACGCGGGTGCGTTGGCGACGGTTGAGTATGGCACTGCTTTGGGTGTGGTTCGGGCGGCTTGGGATCAGGGTAAGAGTATTAGTGTTGTGGTTACGGAGACGCGTCCGATGTTGCAGGGTGCTAGGCTTACGGCGTATGAGTTGAAGAGTGCGGGTGTTCCGTTCTGTTTGATTACGGATAGCATGGTAGGGTATGTGATGTCGAAGGGCATGGTTAGTAATGTGGTTGTGGGTGCTGATCGGATTGTGCGTGATGCTGTGGTTAATAAGATTGGTACGTATTCTGTTGCTGTTTTGGCTCGTGTGCACGGGGTTCCGTTTTATGTGGCTGCTCCTTTGAGTAGTTTTGATCTGGGGCGTGGGGTTGGGGATGTGGTTATCGAGGAGCGGGATGCGGATGAGGTTGCGTGTTTCTGTGGTAAGAGGGTGGCGCCGGATGGAACTAGGGTTTTGAATCCTGCTTTTGATGTGACTCCTATGAGGTATGTTACGGCTGTTATTTGTGAGAGGGGAGTGTATGCGCCTAAAGATGTGGTGCGGCTCGTAGAGACATCGTGATAAGTGAGTGCGATGCTGATCGGCTGTGGCTACGTGTTGTTGTTGAGATTTTTTGAGTAGCCACAACAACAACTTCTGTGTTGAATGGAATGGGCTGAGAGCTGTGTGGGCGTCGTCGTCAAACTGTTCCTAGTGACATCAACATCCCGGAATGTTGTGGCTATGAGGGTGGCAGCTTGGATAGTTGTAGTTGTCCACGCTGAACTGTGCTGTACGTCTTCTTCTTGGTTGGCTGGGTGTGGGCTGCGGCTCTGAATTTTCATGAGTCGTTAACTTCCGCTTAGAAACAGTAATAATACCGAAGTCTTGAATGGAGCGTGTGGCTGTGCGGGTGTTGATGCCCAATCGTTCCTAGTGGCATCACCAAGCTAAGCTGTGGCTGAAAATGTGTGCATGTTAGTGTCGACCGTGCTTTAGGAACACTAACATGTGTTATGCTGGGGCTGGTTTTCTGTTTTCATGTGTTATTAATTCGCTGTTAGAACAGTTCATAATACCGTGGTTTTTGGGTCTAGGTTAGTATGGGTGTGTGAAAAATTTTTTGTGGTGTGGGTGGGGCGGGTTCTGTTGGTGTTTTGGCATTCTGTTTGTGGTTTAGGGGCTGTTTTGCGTTCTGTCTGAGGTGCGCTTGTATGTTGGTTTCGGTGGAGTTTCATGTTGGTTAGCGTGGAGTTTGGATATTGCTGAGCGTGACGTTTGCGTATGTTGCTGTGGTTGTGCGGGGAAGAGAATTTTCAGTGAAGAAGGAGGTGGTCGCCCTAGTGCCTTCTTCTACTTGGTGTCTTTGTGGAGTCAGTCTTTGTGTGGGTATTAGCTTTTCGAATCTTGTCTCTTGGTTCTTTGGCGGATCATCGCATAGGCTGTCAGCCAGTATGTTATGGCGATGATGGAGAGAATTATTTGGTTTGCGAACGAGCCGGTGTATGCGATCATGAGGACAAATGCGATCATCACCAGATTTTGTTGGAGAATCAAGACGGCGATGCCTCTCATGGCATTCCACAGGTTAGAAATGGCAAAATCCGTATTTCAAGATTTCTGGGTAAATGATTTCGGTATTCGGGCTTTCTATAATTGTGCTTTCCAAATTCGATGGGCAGACATTGAGGCATGAAGACTTAAGAACCTGCACGACAACCAATGTGCCCAAGAGGGAGAAACCCAGTTGGAGGACTTGCCCAAACGATTGGCAGCATCTGGCGCGGTTGAGATGAGGGCTAGACTAGGTTTGATCTCCGGCGGAAAGGTTCTGGATGTTGCAACGGGCAGCGGGGACTTTATCGATGTTCTGATGAAGACACTGAAAAATTATGACTGCTTCGTGGGAATTGACGTTTCAAAAAAGGATTTAGAATCAGCAAAGAAGCGATTCAAAGATCAACCTGTTGAGTTTCTGGAGATGAATGCTGAATCATTGGAGTTTGACGACAATTCCTTCGATACCGTGAGCATGTCCTATTCATTGCATCATCTTGGCAGAGTAGATAAGGTACTTGCTGAAGTGCAACGCGTGTTGAAATCAGGCGGAAACCTAATCATTCAAGAGGAGTTCTGTGATGGAAATCAAACTGAAGCGCAGAAGACCAACCTGCTGCAGCATGCTTGGGATGCGGAGATCGACACGGTCTTGGGCAAGACTCACAGGGCAACTTTCACCAAACATGAAATCAAAGAATTTGTCAGGAACCTACAGCTTGAGCAAGTTGAGATACTTGAATCCACAGACCCTGTCAAATGCTTGTCTTGTGAGAAAAGACACAAATGCGACGATCCGAAAAATGAAGAAAGATTTAAAGATTCAATCAAAGAGATCGATGACAACCTCAAAAGACTACAGGATATTGCTGACCCAGAGATTCGCATCAGTCTTCAAAAGAGAGGCGAGGAATTGAAAGAAAGAAACAGAGAATTCGGCAACGCTAATCCTTTAACGCTACTTGCGATTGGGAAGAGGCTTTGAAGTTCTCAGCCTAAGCGTCTCAATTAGCACGCTGTAGTGCGCATTTTGAAGTATAGGTTGTCTCCGGGCCTTTTTGATTTGGTTTGGCGTTACTGTTATAATATTCTGATGGTTTATGAAGTGTGGGCGGCTCTATCCCTACGAGGGGGCGGGTATAGAAAGGGTTCCTGTCTATGTGGGAGCTTTTCTACCGATGCCTAGCCCGGATAGGGCGCAGGCCCCCTAAGCCTGTGGTCGTGGGTTCAAATCCCACCCCGCCCGCATATAGCACAACCTTGCACCTTAACAGATTTTTCCTTAAAGTCACTTTCGTTCACTGAAGATTCTGTTTTCTTAGTTATAGGTGTACGCAAGCCTGGTTCAGTTAAGCTGGCAGACTCCTTGTTTGGAATGGCTACTTTGGCTGTGTACTCATCGTTCTTGAAGTCTATAAGTTGGGTGTAGATCAGCGTGTTTTGGATGCTTATGTGACCGAGCATTTGTATCAGGTGAAGGATGTCTTTGGTTTTGTGATACTCTATAGCGGGCGCTGTTCAATGAAAAAAGAGAGGGATGGATCTGGATTCTAGCTCATGTTTTTCCGCTTACTAAGGCATCCTAAGGATAGATTGATGTGCCCACACAATCTATTAGCGCAGTTGTTGGACTTGTAAAGACTGCTGAATACGTACCCATTGCGTTCAAGTATGCGAAATCACCTGTGCCCCTAGTGCCTACAAATTTGCCTGAGGCGTACCAAAAGCCTTCAATCGTGCCCCCAGCTACGCCTTCAATGGTGCCTTTGTCGGGAATTGTGACTAGTATTTTTGACCTGCTGTTTCCCTTTCCAGTTGCTGGGTCGAGGCTCATATGCTCAAACCATATCTCAAGTGTTCCTACACCTAAGGAGCCTACGTTCGTTCCCACCCAGTAGGAATCCTCGGTTTGTAGGATACCTTCTTCGCTAATCCATACTTTGCCCGGATCAACCTGAGTCATCTCATGATGAGCCCAGTAAGGTTCTTTGGTAATTGCCTTCACTGGCGAGATTATCA
>Ga0315310_10000131_pt1 | contig 50824 bp, 59 predicted proteins | sample TDP5_MG_FD_203630 | JGI IMG/M metagenome (GOLD analysis project Ga0315310, IMG submission 203630) | Freshwater sediment microbial communities from Lake Towuti, South Sulawesi, Indonesia - TDP5 | ecosystem: Environmental > Aquatic > Freshwater > Lake > Sediment | place: Indonesia: South Sulawesi...
CGTGCTATTTGTTGTGTTTCTAGCGTGAGACTAGTGGCCAAGTTCAGGGATAAGCTTCGTAGCCGCTGAAATGATGTCTAGAGCAATCGACGGGTAGATGCCCAGAATAACTGCAACGATCGCAAGACATAATGCTGGAACCCACATAACGGGCGAGGCCTCTTTGACATCTTTCAGGTTGTCGGGCAACTTGCCGAAGAATACTCGCCACACGAACCATAGGTAGTATGCCGCGGTTATAACTGCGCTAACTGTAGCGATAAACGTAAGCAGGTTTTGTCCCTCAAATATCCCTAATTTGTGGTTGATTCCTCCAGCGAACATCATTGACTCACTGAAGAACCCGCTGAGTGGAGGAGTACCTGCTAAGGTTAGTGCTCCGATCACTGAAGCTATGGCGGTCATCGGCATCTTGCTTACAAGGCCGCCATATTGCCTTAGATCTCGAGTTCCTGTCTGGTGCATCAGAATTCCCGACGACATGAAGAGAAGTGCCTTGCAGAGCGCATGGTTGACGATGTGGAACAATCCTCCCGCCAAACCTATTACGGATCCTGTGGTCAATCCAAACATTATGTATCCCATTTGACTGACGCTTGAGTAGGCGAACAATCTCTTGACATCGGTCTGAGCAATGGCCATCAAGCCACCATATACCATCGTAACAACTGCCAGAGCCAGTAGGTATGTCGAGATTCCCTTGAAGCTTGGGAAGAAGATTCCTAGCGAGATCCTTGTGACAGCGTAAGCGCCACACTTGATCATCACTCCAGAAAGCATTGCGCTTATTGGTGTAGGAGCCTCCGCATGAGCGTCAGGTAGCCACGTGTGGACAGGAAAGACAGCCATTTTGACCATGAAACCGAAAAGCATCAATACGAAGATGACCCCTGCAACGCTCGGGTTGATCTCTTCGATTTTATGCGCCAGCTCCGAGATCTCAAAAGTATGGGTCAGGACAAATGTGGCCAGAATGCCAAAAAGGAGACATATCGCCCCAACATGGGTGAAGATAAAGTACTTGAAGCCGATCCTTGCAGCGCGCTCCGGCGTTCCCCAGAACACTATCAGAAAATACGAAGGGATCAGCATTAGCTCCCAGAAGATGTAGAACTGAAGCAGATTCGATGAGAAGATGACCCCGAGCATCCCGCCAATGAATAGAAGGGTATTGCCAAAGTAACCTGCATGTCCATGCTCATGCTCCATATACCCAACGGCGTAGACGGTCGCGAAGAAACTCACCGACGCGATGATGAACGCTATTGCCACGCTCAAAGCATCGATCTGGAACCCAAAGGTCACGCCGATCGTAGGGATCCAAGGATAGACGCGTCGAATGGCGCCTTTAGCCATAATGTCTGGGATCATTGACCCGACTAGGATGACCGGTGTCAGAGCGGCCAGTGTCGCTAGCCATCCCACATATTTCTCAACGTTCTTACTTGCTTTTCCGACCGCGTATACAGCAATTCCCAAGACTATGGGCAAGAAGACTGAAAGTGCATCCGCGTTTTCTATCATCTCAACTTCCTCTCTATCCTAGAAATCCTCCTAAGTAAAGGGATAAAACAAGGAATGCAATAAAAGCGAATCCCACAAGCATCATGTTGTATGAAAGTATGCCTGTATGCGTCTTTCTGAACCTAGAAGACAACCCAACCGCACCGTCAGCCACCAAGTAGTTGAACCTATCGATACCGCTAAGTTCGGCATACTTGAAAAATAGGTCTGAGAGCTTCCTCGTTGCGCCCGCAACTAGGTAGTTTAGTCCATCGATACTTGCAATGTCAACGTACCGATGGAGAAGAACTGAGAGTTCACGGACCGCACCTGCAGCCACATAGTTAAGCCTGTCAATTATGCCTACCTCAAATCTACGGTAGATCCTGCTGCAGAGCCCGATCACCCCCACAACAAACACCTTGCGATAGGCCGGCCCGAAATATCTTAGGTGCAAGTTGTGCATTTCTCTGAGAACCGGATTTCTCTCAATGGTAGCGGCGAGCTCAGTCTCAGTCTTGCGATAGAAAAAGTAGGTTCGTGTTCCGCCGAATACCAGCACGGCAGCGACCAGTGTGAGAACCGCCCATCCTACCGCTTCGTGGATCGCATGCATTATCTTTTCTGTCGGGCTGGCCGAAACAGCACGAAGCAAATGAGAGGAACTCATAGACAATAACCCACTCCTAAGCAAGAGTTGACGTTGCCAAGGCACTCACTGCTATTTTGCTTCAATCATGGTCGTTTTCGATCATGTGCCCTTAGGCACATCCTTAAGGAAGCATATGGATCAGGTCATCATAATATAACAGTAACTATTCTGATCAGTCCAGCCTAGGCTTGGAGATGGCGATTTATCTCTGTTCTAGTAAGTAGCCGTGAATTTCTGGCGGCCACTTTTCAAGGAAATCGTTCGTCAATAGACTGAGAGAGCTATTACAATATAAGCCCTGACGATGATCGATGTCCAATTCGATCGTCTTATTGTTTTATAAGAAGCTCTGGCGAGAATATGCGACGGGGTTACAGATGAAAATTGCACTTGTTGCGGATAGGAGTACTGCCACGTCCTTCAAGCTGGCTGGGTTGAGCGATGTCAGTGTCGTCAGGAACGTGGAAGAGGCTGAGAAGAGAATTAACGAACTCTTGGGGAGAGGTGACGTAGCGGTAATCCTTGCTACTGAGCGTCTGGTTGATCAAGTTCCCGGATTAGCCGAGAAAGTTGCTGAGCGGAAGTATCCGCTGATCGTTCCAATACCAGAGACGCGAGGACCACTGGTCACGAGGACTGATCTCATAGTTGAGCTTATTAGACGAAAGGCGGGTATCGAGGTCAAACTGTAGCGGGATTGAGGCTGAAGCTTCAAGGTGATCTGAATTGTCTATGGCGGGTTCGGTTTTCCGCGTCGCTGGACCATTCGTTATCGCCAAGGGGATGGCAGGTTCACGAATGTATGAACTTGTAACTATTGGAGAGGCAGGTGTGATCGGCGAGATTATTCGCCTTGAAAGTGAGACAGCGGCGATACAGGCCTATGAAGAGACAGCGGGAATAAGACCCGGAGAGAGGGTGGTTGGAACTGGTAAGCCCTTGTCTGCGGAGCTTGGTCCCGGCGTTATCGGGCAAATCTACGACGGAATTCAACGGCGCCTACCTGTTATCCAGGAAATGGTGGGACCACGTATCAGAAGAGGGGTAATGACGCCTTCGCTTGACCGGGAGAAGAGATGGGGTTTTCAGCCAACGGTGAAAAAGGAGTCAAAAGTTGTCTGCGGAGACTCCATCGGGATGGTGGAGGAAACTCCACTCGTCAAGCATAGGATTCTGGTTCCACCTTGGATCGCAAATGGGATAGTTGAGGAAATCACTGAGGGTAAATTCACGGTTACGGAACCCGTCGCGGAGGTTAAGACTGAGCGAGGCTCAGAGAAGTTGTTTTTGATGCACTCTTGGCCTGTGCGCCAGGCTAGACCGTACAGGATGATGATGCCGACAGATGTCCCGTTGGTGACTGGCCAACGAATAGTTGACGCCTATTTCCCGTTGGCGAAGGGTGGGACAGCAACGGTGCCTGGCGGTTTCGGAACTGGAAAGACGGTTCTCCTGCAATCCCTAGCTCAGTGGGCTGACGCGGACATAGTGATCTTGGTAGGGTGTGGTGAGCGCGGGAATGAGATGGCCGATGTTCTTGAAAAATTCCCTAGGTTGAAAGATCACCGCTCAGAGATGCCGCTGATGAACCGAACTACGATCGTCGCGAACACTTCGGATATGCCGATTGCCGCAAGAGAGGCGAGCATCTACACCGCCGTCACCCTTGCGGAGTATTATAGAGACATGGGCTACGATGTTGCCTTGATGGCTGATTCGACTTCTAGGTGGGCTGAAGCCCTGCGGGAGATATCTGGACGGTTGGAGGAGATGCCTGGGGAGGAGGGTTACCCAGCTTACCTCGCCTCGAGGCTTGCTGAATTCTACGCAAGGGCGGGCAGGGTGAAAACCTTGGGTAGTGAGGAACGGTTCGGATCCATAACGGCGATTGGAGCGGTTTCGCCTCCAGGCGGAGACTTCTCAGAGCCCATTACGGGAAATACTCTGCGCTTGACGAAAGTTTTCTGGGCGCTTGACTTCGCCTTGGCTCACCGCCGGCACTTCCCCGCGATCAACTGGTTCATGAGCTACTCAGAGTACATGCGCACGTTGGAACCGTGGTACGAGAAGATAGGCGCAGGTTGGTCGAGGCTTCAAGAAGAAGCGATGACTCTGTTGAAGGAGGAGGAGGAGCTGAGGGAAATTGTGTCCCTTGTTGGAGCTGAGATTCTGGGCGACAAGCAGCGCTGTGTATTCGAGGCCGCAAAAATGTTAAAGGAATATTTCCTTCTGCAAAGCGCCCTACACCCCGTGGACATGTATTGTCCTTTGAAGAAGACCTACGAGATGCTGCGTCTGATCTTGAAATTCTATGAAAAAGCGAAGATGGCTGTGGATCTAGGAGTATCGCTCGCCGATGTGCTTTCCGTCGGCGTGAGAGAAGACCTCATTCGAATGAAGATCGTCCGACCAGAAGAATTCGGCGAGGTGAGTGCGAAGATTGAAAGTAAGATGAATGAGCAGTTCGACCAACTTATCCAGAAAGCAAAGGAGGCGAAGCAGACATGAGTGTTCTAGCAAAGACTGGAAGGAGATTCCTTACCACTAGAGAGATTTCTGGCCCATTGCTGTTCGTCGAATCCACAGGCGGTGTTGGCTATGGAGAACTTGTTGAGGTGATTACTCCAAGCGGGGAAGAAAGGACTGGACAGGTCATTGATGTTAGCGAGAGAGTGACCGTTGTCCAAGTCTTTGAGGGAACATCAGACCTCGACGTTAAGACAACAGCAACACGTTTTACTGGAGAAAGTATCAAGCTACCCGTTTCCACCGACGTGCTTGGCCGGATGTTCGGCGGCAGCGGCAGGCCCATAGACGGCGGTCCACCCATAGTTCCAGAGGACTATTGGGATATCCACGGCATGCCAATCAACCCATATTCAAGAGCGCACCCAGTAGACTTCATCCAGACCGGGCTTTCAGTTATCGACGGAATGAACCCCTTGGTGCGAGGGCAGAAGCTCCCCCTCTTCTCCGGAACCGGTCTCCCACACAAGCCTATAGCTTCCCAGATCGTGAGGCAGGCAAGAGTTAGGGCTGAGGAAGAAGCCTTCACAATAGTCTTCGCAGCTATGGGCATAACCTCCGAAGAGGCTAGATTCTTCGAAGAAGACTACGCTAGAATGGGGGTTCTGGGGCGCGTGGTGATGTTCGTCAATCTGGCTGAGGATCCAGCTATCGAAAGGATCCTGACTCCAAGAGTAGCTCTAACAACGGCAGAGTATCTGGCATTCGAGCATGACATGCAAGTCCTCGCGATCCTCATCGATATGACGAACTACTGCGAAGCCTTGCGTGAAATCTCCGCTGCCCGAGTTGAGATCCCCGGTAGGCGAGGCTATCCCGGATATATGTACACAGACCTTGCAAGCATCTACGAGAGGGCTGGAAGAATTCATGGAAAGAAAGGATCCGTGACTCAGATGCCTATCTTGACTATGCCTGACGACGACATAACTCACCCAATTCCCGACCTGACTGGATACATTACAGAGGGACAGATAATCCTCGACAGGGGAATGTTCAAGATGGGTCTATACCCGCCGATAAATCCCCTGCCATCTCTCTCCCGACTAATGGACAAGGGAATAGGTCCCGGAAAGACTAGGGAAGACCACAAACAGCTCTCGGACCAACTCTACTACGGATACGCTCAGGGGAAGGTTCTCCGAGAAACAGCGCTCGTCTCAGGAGAGGCAGCCCTGACTAGTGTCGACAAGCTCTACCTAAAGTTCGCAGACCGGTTTGAGAAGGAGTTCATAGGTCAAGGTATAGACGAGAATCGAGACATAGAGAAGACTCTCGACATTGGCTGGGAACTTCTATCGACACTTCCCGAATCGGAGTATGCGAGAATTGATCCAGATATCATAAAGAAGTTCCATCCGAAGTACAGAAAGTAGGATGCGGAAGAGTAGCGTTGTCAGTTGAGCTTGCCGGCATACACCCTACGCGGATAGAGCTTGTAAGGTTGAGGCGTCGGAAGGCGCTCGCTGAGGGGATCGTTGACATACTCAAGAAGGACTTGGACGCGCTAACCGCGTCTCTCTTTGAACTTGCACAAGAAATACCGCCGTTGCGTGGCCAAATCCGAGAAGTGTTGAGGGGAGGCTATGAATTGTTCGTTGAGGCTGAGATGATCGCGGGATCAAGGAAGATTGAAGAAATATCACTGGTGGCGAAACCGATCGAATTCAATATTCAAGTAGACTTGAGGGGTGGCGTCCTCGGAATTCAACTTCCAACTTTTCAATTGGTCGAGGGAGAGACTGACGACGGTGAGCTCCGCTATAGCCTCTTGGACACTCCAGCAAAGCTGGACGAATCAACCTTGAAGGTTAGGGAGATGTTAGTACATGCTGTTAGGTTGGCGGAAATAGAAGCCTCGATGAGAGAGATTCTCGAGGTCATGGCCGTTAAAAGGCGGCAAATCAACAGGCTTCAGTACAAGGTTTTGCCGCAGTTGGACGCAGCCATACGGTATATCGAGCTGATCCTTGAAGAGACGGAGCGTCAGGACGCGATCAGGGTAAGGGTGCTTCAAAGAAAGAGAAAAGAACGTGCAGAACGAGCATAATCGCTGAGAACCGGAAACGGTAGTGAGCCTTTTGGCCAAGAAGGAAGCGTCAAGGGTACTGATTGAGCCATCTGGCAGGGTGGTCGAGGCTCTGAGGCTCGCCATAGTAGAAGTGGGATTGGACGAACTTGTTCGTCGCACTGGCAGTAGCTCAGAGCTTATGGAGAAATGGGTCAATGGGAGCGAATGGGTTCCCATTGGCGTGATCAAGGAGGTCTGCGAAATAAATCGGAACATTCCAGACGCACCTTCTTACTCCAAGGTTCTATCTGAGTGCACATCGGGCGCCCAGTTCAGAATAACCGCGAGAGAGGAAATTGAGAAGCCGACAGCGCCTGTCGGGGCGGAAGCGGCACCTCCAAAAGCTGAGACCTTAGCCAAGAGGTTCGAAAAGCCTAGCACGGTTGCCAGAGGGCCAGAGGTGTCTCGTCAAATCACTAAGATTGCTGTCGTATTGTTCGTTGTCCCTTTGGCTGGGGCGGTCATAGGGTTCCTAGGTGGAGGCCTGTGGGGCGCGGTCATAGGCACTGTGACGAGCTACGCTATCGGAACAGCTCTGGCATTTCTTCTCCTTCTCCCTAGAAAGACGCGCGGTACCTAATCTGGATAGGGCCGCCGGACTATCAATGCCCTTTTTCTGCGAGGCCAACTCGCTTTAAAAGCAAGCGTTACTATGGTTCGCTCCGCGTATCACCAAGGGGCCTATTGTTGAAACCATCCGAAGTTGAGCTCAAGAGAGAATATGACCTGCTACTCAGCTCGCTTGACAAGACGAAAGCTGACGCCGAGAAGACATACAAGGTGAATCTCCTGGTCAAGCTCGATGAAATGAGCAGACTAGGAGGCAAGTATCCGTTGTATTGGTTCTTCATCTTTCTGTTTCATGTGTTGAGGTCGGGGTTTGTCAAGCTCATATTGGAATGCGCGAAGGAACGTTGGTTCAAACCGAAAGACGAATGGGAATACACGACGACTGACGAACATCAATTCGCATATGTCAAGACACTCGACTACGTGAAAGTAACCGACAGGCAGTGGCCATCCGAGTTCTCTATTAGCCTCGTGAACTTTGGATTCAAGAGCATTCGCCTATTGAAGATAGAATGGCGTGGAATATTCTTCCACCCGAAATTGGATGAATGGAAATGTATCGAAGAAGACCTCAAAGATCTGTAAGTGGCGCGACTCCGAATGCCAATAGTGCCACGTCCGACGAACTTCACAGATTCGTTTTGATCTCGGGCTTCTTCTCGATGACATTCTCGACAAGGCGAAGACATCTGTCAGGCTGTTTGATTCATGCATCTCATGCGTCACTCACACGCGCGTTGTACATGTTAGAGTGACCCTCCCCTCAACGTGAATTACCCTCTTATACGCAGGCCGAGAGCACGGATCTCCATACGACTTTACATCGACAACGTGCTGAGTGGACAAGGGACATACATAGAATTTTGGCTGGAACCTGGTACACATAGCACAACCGTCAAGGGTGAATCCGACATCGAAACCTATGTCCAGTGGAGTTTAGAAATCCTGTGAATGAATACATCTTGCCAGCGGGTCTTCTCATATTGGGAGCAATCGCCGTGGCTGGTTATTTCCGAGGACTAAGGAAGGTTGGTGGTAGGCATGGTTGAGAGGAGTGCCGACCGGCTGAAGCAGGCCAAGAGGGATCTGGAGAACGCCCTACACGAGCTTAGGGGCGGATACTACGAGTGGAGCTGTTTCTTGGCTCAGCAGTCAGCAGAGAAGGTCGTCAAGGCGGTTTACCAGAAGCTGGGGGGAGAGGCGTTCAGTCGTTCAGTCTCCGGTCTTCTTGAAAGCTTGCCTCGGGACTTCCAGCCCAGCAAGGAACTCCTTGACATGGCCAAGGAGCTGGACAAAGCCTACATATCCACACGGTACCCCAACGCCCACCCGAGAGGTGCTCCGTACGAATTATACACAGAGCGAGAGGCTAGGAGGTTGATAGGCTATGGGGAGAAAATCCTTGAGTTCTGTCAGGATATACTGGCCAGAGTTTAGCCGCGAGGAGCTACTGCAGCTTCTTACAGAGAGGGTCGGCATGCTAAGGGAGAAGCTTCCTGTGAGACTTGTCTCGTTGTTTGGTTCGTATGCGAGTGGTAGGCAGACAGCAGCCAGCGACATAGACCTTTTTTGTGGTGTACGATGGCCCTAAGAGAGATGATGACTACAAGCTGGTTTGGGAGATGCTGAGGATACCTTGTCTCCAGCTTCACATATACAGCTCTGAAGAACTCGGCATGTTGGTTGAGTCAGGAAGCCGGTTTCCGAAGGAGGCAATCGAGAAGGGCATAACCATCTTCAGAGCATGAATTCCGGACCGCTCACAGACAAGTAAGGCAGCTGTTCCCGGCAGCGTGCTTTATCGTCGCTGCTACCAAGGTCGCCACAATATGACATGATTCATGAATGGAAAGGAATGGATTCCTCTCAACGTGGTAAAGGAGGCCTGTGAAATAAATCAGAGTCGCCCAGATGCGCCAGCCTATTCGAAGGTCCTATCGGATTGCACGGCAGGCGCCCAATTCAGAAAAGGCTAGAGAGGAAGTTGAGAAGCCGGTGGTACAGCGCTCATCTCTTTTTCAGGCGCCATTGGGTGACACAGGTCTACTTGTCTGGCCGGGTGTGTCGCCGAATCGGTAGCGCTCCTATCGTGGAGTGATGTTGTAGCAAGAGCTTTGAAGCTTTGAGGTTGGTTGGCGGTGAGTTTGTTCTCAAAGCGAGTCACCAGAGAACGTACGCATTATCCGAGGCCGCACATTCAACGAGTAGCTTCTCTCCTTTCAAAAGGAGAAGCTACGGTGACAGGTTGGGTAGGCGCCCGGCACTCTATCAGCTTAGGCCGAGGAGGCAGATTCCAAACTCGCTTCGATCCCGCTTCGCAAATCCAAATACTCCATGAGAGCCCTAAGTCTCAATTCAAAAAGTGCGTAGCGATTCCTTGTAAATATCACCTCGCCCTCAAGCGCCTCCAACACAAGCTCTGGCGCCGCGGAGTCCAGAACCAAGAGATCAACTGCGTCCTCCCGAACCCCAAGCGCCTTGGCCGCGTCAACAACTAGCCTACCCATTTCATAGAGGTCATAGGGCCTTCCGAAGAATACGGCAATGTCGTAATCACCCTTCATCGAGTAGCCCTTGGCCCTGCCGCCGAACAGCAACGCGGCATCAACTCTTCCTTCAAGAACCTTCCTCAAACTCACGCATGACTCTCCGGGAGGTGGCGGGTCAAGCACCTTCTCGTTCAAGCTCTGCCTCATCGCCCTCGCTATTCTAGGCACGTCCTCCCTAAGGCTTCTTGACGCATCTGATACGGCATCTCTCTTGACAGTTGCGTAGGCATGCACAAGTATGTTCCTCATCCCAACCATAGACCTCAAAAGCTTGGAATCACTCTCACCTAAGGCTCCGAGATCCAGAAGTAAATCCCCCACCTCTGAATACCCCTTCGGCGTCCTACCGCCTCGAGCCGAGATCACCATCAGCCCCAAGTCAAGCAATGCTTGAATGGCAAGCTGAACAAGCCTCTCAGTCCCCCTGTAGCTCCTCTCGCTCTCTAGCTCTCTCACAAGCTCGGCCACTTGATCTACCTGCCTGTCAATCCTGTCAATGACCTTCAAATTCCTACACCAACCGTGAGATTCTGCGGGGGCTCGCTCGATTGACTCGGCTTGGAAAACAGAGTAGTGCAATCAAGGAGCCTCTCAAAGATCTCATGTTCAAGCTTGTCATATCTCTCAGTTGAAGCCATATTATTGCAGAGGGAGCTCTGATATAGCTTCATATGCTGGCCATCTTGACATGACCTGTAGGTCCAACGAACTGCGCCCGAATGCTCGGTCAGATAGATATGCATGAAGAACGGGGCAGCCAGCACTGGATCTTCAGGTTTTTCAGTTCCTACTCCCACCATGGTGGGCCGGCCGTTATAGAACACCTCTGGAACCGTCAAATTCGAAGGCTTTTTCTGTATCATATAGTAGACGGAGTGCCCAAGCACCTCTGCCCCCTAGCTTGAAACAGAGCCTTCACAGCCTTCTCGGCCGCCTGCTGAGCCGAAAAGCAAACCCACTCGTGAAAAAACCTTTCATGGCGTTCTCCGCGTTCTCCAGATCCCTGACAGCCTGCCTAAGCCAGTCTTTGCTCCGTTCCACCTGGGTTGTTTCAGTATTACACGATTCATGGAGAGACCTGAACCAATGGAGGCGGACGGTGACTTACTCCTACCAATTAGAATGGGGACGAGATCGTTTTGATGTCGTAGCGCGCTGATGGAGGCACATCTAGGCTTCGGTTTTGGGGCTTATGAACTGGAAGAGTCTGCCGCCCATGATCTCTTAATGTGGGCCTTGGCGATTTCAATAAATTCGAGGACTTTCTCGATTTCCGTCTTTAGCAGGTTCGGGTCTAGGACGCCCTCATAGAATATTTCTCCGTGGAGTAGCCTACTTCTCGCCGCATACCTGTCATATATCCCGAGTCTCGCCAGCTCTGGAACCTTTCGCTCGACCTCTCGTAGGCTACTCCTTCTTTCGTAGTGACTTCTAGGCATCAAACCAGTGTACTTCAGTGCCAAGGCATTGGCTGCTTGAACAGCGGCGTTCCAAGCCTTCTCAGCCGAGTCACGTAGTTTGACAGTATTATCCTCCCCTATGCCCTCCTCCAGTTCCTTAACTGCAGCATGGTAGAATTCATAGGAATCCTTGAGGAGTTCTTCTTCACTGCTCATGAGACATCAAGTTTTCGACTGGTTATGCGGCGCCGAACTAGTATAAAGGTTCCTAGGGTTATTTCATTTGAGTTAACCCCACTTCATCAAGTCGATGCCACTTCTAGGGTACGAGACGCGACATGCGTCGCTCAGATCAAGTTATACTGGGTGACGAAAGTTCGTTGACGTTAGCTTGCTTATGAAGCCCATCGTTACGGCGAGTTTGGGGATGTGCTAGGGTTTTCGTGTTAATGCATATCTGTCAATCGGGATATATGATTCAAAACTCGCATCTCCTTCCTAGTCAAACTCGAAGAGCCTTGACGGGAGCTACACGCCGTAGGAAACGCTCTCTCCAAAAACGTTACGTATGCCTTAAACTGTTAAGGATAGCTTCTTTGATCTGGTGTCTGAGGTTCCTTAAGATGAGTGCGTGGAAGTACAAACAACTGATGCCAAAGGTTCTGGTAAGTAAGCTTCGGCTTATTCCGGTGAAGGATATTATTGACTTGGTTGGAAGCCCACTCGATCGAATCTGTTCCCACCTTGCGAAGTCTACCTACGACAAGGAGATTTCGGAGATACCGCCTCAGCAACTCAATTCAACTTCTGTGGAAGAGGCTCTTTTGAGAAACTTCATCAGGACCATTGATGAGATCGCCAAATCCTCCCCTAGGAATATTCGCGCCCTGCTTGCCAGGATCTTGATGAAGTTTGAGGCAAGTGCGCTGAAGGCCATTCTGAGAACGAAATCGGCTGGACTAGAGGCTGACCAAGCCATGAGATACATACTGCCGGCTGGCAGACTGGATGCGGCCAGGTGTACCGACATCACGAGGAATTCGAAGAGCATCGGCGATGTTGTCAAGCTTGTCTCAGACACAGAATACGGACCTGTGCTGAAAGACGCGTTGCAGGAATACGAGAAGACCGGAGCGTTGTTCCCGCTTGAGGTCGCGATAGACAGATACGTCTATAGCAGAATCATGAGGGCTGCCAAGAAACTGAGGGGACTAGACGGAAAAATCGCTGCTACTGTTCTTGGCCTAGAGATTGATTCCATGAACATCAGAGTTCTGCTAAGGTTCAAAGAAGCAGGCATCAGTCAGGATCGGGCAACACAGTACTTCCTGCCTGTATCTGACGTGTTTGGGCAGGAAGTCCTTAACGACGCAATGCAAGCAGTAGATGCTAGGTTAGCAATTGAGCGATTGTTGGAGGCTGCGAAGTTCAATCTAGCTAGAGACTATCAGCAGCTACTGAAAGAACTGATGAAGGAATATGAGGCTCACAAATCATTGTCACGTTTGGAAGTAGTCCTCGACAGAGGTCTTCTCAAGACAAGTCTCAGAATGCTGAAGAGATATACCTCGTTCTTCAACATCGGATTCCTCCTAGCCCTCGTGAACTTGAAGTGGTTCGAGACGCGGAACCTGAGGGCAATCATCAGGGGGGCAGACGAAAAGATTCCTTCAGATAAAACAAAGGAGTTGCTTATAGTTCCGTCCTAGCGAGCTGATTAGCTGGCTTCGACTGGACCGACCAGCTCCTGTCTTTGAATCCTGACCTTGCGCTTTTCAATCCAATCTCTCAATGCTAGGCTTTTGTCTAAGGGATCTAGCGATCTCATGTCAAGAAGAGAAGGCGGAAGTGTTGACGCTCGCTTGTAGCGTGTCCTTCGGGATTGTTCTTGAAGCTTCTTTTGAAGATTCAGATAGAGCCTGCGGATTCTAAGCTGTGCTCTTAGTACCATGGAGGAGACGCGTTGCTTTGCACTCATGATCAGAAAGCGCGTTTTGTAATCGCTTAGACGTTTGCTTTCGCCATGTAGGCGCATCAGCATATCCTGTCGCCTTAATCTGTCGACAATGCTCTCGATTTCTCTGCTTACTTGAAGTCTCCTAGATCTTCCTTTGGCTGTCCGGAGTTCTTGCTTCAGTCTTTCAAATTCCTTTCTTAGTCTAATATGCTCAGAAAGGTGAGGATAACGCGCTGAAAGGGCTTGATATTCAGAAGTCTCTTGCGTTATTGTCCCAGGTGCTGCTCTCATGAGCTTCTCGAAGTAGGAGTAGTACTCGTTGCTTTCTTTCATGGCTTCCACGGATGCGGCGTCATCTAGATAGTGCCAATGACCATGAAGGATATCAGCAGACCGTAGATGGCGAGAGCCTCCGACAGAACCACCCCTATAACGTTCGACGAGTAGGACTCAGGCCTTTCAGCTGTCGCTCCAATCAACGATGACCCCGCATAGCTGATTCCAGCGCCCGCGGCACCTGTTCCTACCGCTATGATTATCCCCGCCATCAAAGCTCTTGTAGCAGCCTCCATGGTCTTCAAACCTGGCAGTTTCGATATGAGCATAAAAGCAATCAAGAGCCCATAGATTGCCAACGCCTCACCTAGAACGACCGTGATGATCAATCTGCTGAGCAACTCTGGTTTTTCAGTTCCAACGCCCGCCATGGCCGTCCCGCAGATTATGATTGCTGCAGCAGCTGAAATTGTTGGCACACCGATCGACAGCAATATGGCGACTAGACCTGTGAGGTTTGGATCGAGCATCCTAATCACTCCTTAGGAATCCTTATGTGAACTTGAATGGTTTAAAAGGAATTCCCTCGCCTGAGTAGAACTTCGAGAACCACTCTATCCAGTGAAGACGGAGCGTATGGACGAAGACAATCAATCCCTCAATGATCATCACAAGCAATGTTCCTGTTGCTATAATCGGGATACTCATGAGCGGAAAATGTCCGTGCTCCACTCCACCGAGCACCAGGAATAGGTAGTTCATTACGCTATGGACGAGGCCAAGCGCCATCAGCCGGCCATAAGATAGAGTATGGCTGAGAGTCTCAGCGAACACTTCTACGCCAAATCCTATGCCTTCCATAAAACCTTCTGCGATGCCTGTGAAGACGACTAGGAGAAGGAGTGGCGCTATGACCAGTCCCGCCACCATTAGAAGGCCCTCAGCGAACCATTTAGAGATGCTTGATATTCCTCCCCAGTAGGACCACATTAAGAGTCCTCCCCAGAGAAGCCATAGCCACGAGATCGGGATCGGCGCATGTTTGAACTCACGTTCCTTGAGGTTGTTGACGAGTTTCAGGATCAGGCCAAGGCTTATGTGAAGTGCGCCCACAAGGATGGCAAATCTTATCATTTTCATAGGCTCATGCATCGGCTCGAATCCGCCGATGTAGAAAGGTCCAATCTTTCCAAGCTTCATCGGGTGCAGGAGTCCTGATGGGCCGAAGAACTCGCCGAAGATAAATCCCCAGACCATGGCGCACAACCCCAACAGCACGAACATCTCACCGCTGATGAGAAGGTATCGCACTATGTCTCCCGCTTTCTCCAGCTTGACCTTTCTTTTGAAATAGGCCAGAAGAGCTCCGATGATTACGAATAGAGCCCCCTGCCCCACATCAGCGAACATTATTCCAAACAGTATTGGAAACGTTATTGCCATAATTCGAATTGGGTTGACCTCGTGAGCGGACGGATACCCAGAAGCAAGAGTCAGTTTTTCGAATGCCTGTATGAAACTTGGCACCGGTTTGAGCACTACTGGCTCTTTTTCGCCATGAGCGATGTGCTCCTTCGTAACCACGCAGTTGCCGTCGGTTGCCTTTCGAATCGTCTCCATGGCCAGCTCCAAGTTGGCATCAGGGACCCACGCCTCAAAATAGATGGTCTTGGCAGTCCTTACGAACTTTTCTTCTGCCTCAGCGACCTGCTTCTCCCTTTTTACCATTCCCTCCAGAGTAAGTAGGTCTTCGCGAATCTCCCCAAGTTTGGTCTTTGCCTCAATTGACTGCCTTGCTGACTCAGCAAGCTTCCTTAGCCTCGATAGATTTCTCGCAAGCGTCAGTCGGGTATCCATGACAGATTTTCTGAGTTCTAGGAGCCTCCTGCTTACTTCGACCTTCTCCTCCATGGTCATCATCTTTATTCTATCTACCAACGCCTTGCGATCTGCCAGTCCTGAAGTTACAGTCTTTTCCTCTATTCCTGATAGTTCTCGCTCGATTTCAGCCAGGACATCTGTTGGTGGCTTCTTTAGGGAAGCTTCTTCGATTGCCACATCACTCAGCTCTACATCTAGTGCAACAGCGAGCTGGTCGATTCTCGAAAGAAGCGTTGAAGACTTGGCGAAAGACTCGATAGGCATCTCCGCGAGTTTTGCTTCGACCTTCGCGAGCACATTTCCTATGGGCTCGTTTGTGACGGGTATTTGTTGAGAGCGGAGCTCGCCCGGCTCCAACTTCAGATCTTTGAAAGACGCATCGATCTTCGAGAGAATGTCCGTGCACTTGGTCGTGACTTCGGGTGGAACCACGTGAGGGACTAGAGACCCTTTCCAAGCATCCAGCTTCTCGTGCATGTCAACGAATTGAACTATGCCCGCCTCCCCGAGCGATCGAATCACGGCGTCAATATTGTCCTCAAAGACGATAGCAGCGATCTTTCGCATCTCTGCCATGACAAACCCCTTCAACGTAGGATCGGCGGAAACCCTTTAAATCCTTCGCTTAACTTGAAGTGCGAATCTTGTCTGAGAACTAGAACGATGTGAGGAGTTCTCACTACTCGAAGGCGAAACGGACTAGTCTAGCTATTTATTGAGCGTCCTTGTGAACAATACATGGCAACTCGCATTAGCTTGTTCTTCATAGCCAAATGAAGTAGGTAAGATTTGGCAAGAACATAGATCTCTGGAAGGGCTGGACCAGAAAGCAATAATATATGCGCAACACCCATCTATGACGACAGGGGACACTTGAAATGTATTTTCTTGTTCTCGTGTTGGTCGGGGTCTGGTTAATTGCTGAAGGGGCCTTGGCGATTCTCTATGTCTATCCGCCGCCTTTCTGGATAGTCGTCCGGCTTGTAAGGATCCTACTGGGCGCAGCCATCCTCCTAGAGACTCGGCGAATAAGGTTGAAGTATCCTTTTGATGAGAAAAAGACAACGAAGTATTGGAAGCTGAAGAACAGTTACATTGACCTCTTGACAATAGTTGGCATGTGGACGGTTCTGGAGGGGATAGGAACAGGCCTCTTGGGATGGGTCTACCCCATAGTTACTTGGCAACTAATTCGGCTAGTGAGAATAGGGATGGGCGCCGCCCTTGTACTTGGGGGTCGCTACTTCACCTCGAAGCTACAGTTGACCTAAGCCATGGGTTGCCTGCCAACAACTTGAATAGCCTTAAGAAAGGATTCATGGAACAACTCAGATACCTACGATCTCCTCAGATTCTCATACCGAGGTCCGAGTAGGCTAGGTCATCGCCCAGCCAGCAAGGGCTCTCAGAACACAGGGCGGCCGTTCAATTCGGCCCGAGTAATCAGGCGACTCTATAGTGACCATGTAGACGCGATCTTTCTCCAGACTTTCCAGAATGTTCGTCCTGTCGCAAAAGGATTAGTGCCTCATGAACATGTGGTGTTGACTCTTTTGCGGAGAATCAATGGAACTGTTAGGTTTACCGACCACAACCTACACAAGTTGCCGTGTCTCTTTGGATCCGTCTCTAAGAACGTTTAGATGTGGTGAGCGTCCCTTTCCATCATAAAACTGACTTCGATTGTGTTTGAAAGTCGTAGCCCCCATCGCGAATACGAGGACCGCACCGAGGCCGTATCTCAAAGTAACCCCGTAGAGGAGAAATTGAAGCTATCGCCACCATCGACGAAGACTGCGCCAAACCACTCAGCTATGTGGAATGGTGAGTACTCGCGTTGCTACGGCATCCTTTGAATCTGGATCAGTTCGACAGAATGCTAGCTAGGCACATCTTGAAGCAGCGAGATATCCCGCTCCTTAGCTGTCACAACGGTGGAAAGCAGTAATATATATGCAGAACCCAAGTCTATACTGCCGGGGACAATTCAAATGTATTTCCTTGTTCTCGCGCTCGTTGGGGCTTGGTTAATTGCTGAGGGTACCCTAGCCATATTCTACGTGTATCCGCCTTCCTTCTGGATCGTCGTCCGGGTTGTACGGATCCTACTGGGCGCAGCCATCCTCCTAGAGGCTCGACGAGTAAGAGTGAAGTATCATTTTGACGAGAAAGAGAGGAAGCAGCTCTGGAAACTAAGGCAGGGCTACCTTGACCTCTTGACCTTGGTTGGCGTCTGGACAGCTGTGGATGGAATAGGGACAGGTTTTCTAGGCTATGTCTACCCAATAGTTACTTGGCAGATAGTTCGACTGATGAGGATAGTGGCAGGAGCAAGCCTGATCATTGGAGGTCGCTACTTCACCTCGAAGCTACAGTTGACCTAAGCCATGGGTTGCCTGCCAACAACCTGAATAGCCTCAAGGTATGGGGGTGGAATACCTAAGACTTCCCAGTCAAAGACAATCTTGGACTGGAACGGAGTTCCACCAGCCTTGTAGAACTTGGAGAAGCCCTCAACCCACATTAGACGCGTAGTATGAATGAACACGACGAGTCCCTCAAGTGCAATCGCTGGCAGAGAGCCAAGCAGAGCGACCACAAGACTATGACCTCCGACCTCTAGGATCATTGAGCTTACTATGCCATGCGCTAGCGCCAAAGCAAGGATCCTCAAGTAAGAGATCGTGTTGCTGACAGTTGAGATGACCGCTTCGACGAAGAAAACGAGGCCGTCTAGTCCTTCTATGCCCATCCGTCCCAGAAGCATCAACATGAGTGGCATAAGTATTCCCCACAACATTATTGGGCTAGCGGTCAGAGCGAACAGGTTGAGCCCAAAAGAGAAGATTGAGTACATCAGTCCAATGTAGAACCAGAGCCAGCAAACTCCTTCAAAGAAGGCTGCCCTGAATTTGCGCACGAACAACTTGTTAGCAATGTTCAAGATTAACGAAAATGAGATGTGAAGGGTTCCAACCAAAAGGGCCATCTTGAACATCTGCATCGGCTCGTCGATCGGGCGAAATGGAAGAGCTATTCTTAGAGGATCAGGTAGAACAATCTTAGACGCCAGAAAGGACACGTGATAGCCAAAGAACTCACCTAGCAAGATCCCCCCCAATATGCCAGACAGTCCGCAGACCATCAGTAGCCCTCCGCTCTGAAAGACATAACTGAGGACACCCCCTACTTGCTCTCCTTTCCTACCTAGAACATACACGGCTAGTCCTACAATCGCAAGTATGAGGCCGTGCCCTACATCGGCGAACATGAAACAGAAAACAAGCATGAAGGAGAGTGCCATAAACCATGTAGGGTCAACCTCATTGTATGATGGGACGCCGAAGGACAGGACCAGTTTCTCGAACGGTTTCAGAAACCTGTGATGGTTGACAAGTGACGGAGGTTCTTCTTCGGGATTTGGATCTGCAAAACTGATATCGCAATACCCTTCCGTTGCCCTGTTCACTCTTTCCGCGAGTTCACGCTGTGAGCGAGCCGGGACCCACCCTGTCGCACGAGCTTCTCCACGAGCCTCATGGGGTAACCTTGCCACGGAGAAATAAAGATCCAAGTTGCCGAAATCTGACAATGTTCTGACAAGGTCACCGAAGTACCTCCTATCCTTCAACCACAGATCAAGCCGTTTCATCCTCAGAGGTCGAATGGACATACAGATTCTTCCAGCGGCTTTCGGCGGCCTTTGTATCTGCTCTGGTATGATATATTTGTTGATCAGTACGTAAACGATCACGAACAGGAAGAAGTCCAACCAGAAATTTGCCAATCCAATAGTCGAACTTGACATACAAATCAGAAGCCGATTCGGAGCCAACATAGCGCCGTGGAGATCGAGAGGATCATTCAAGTCTTCAACTATCCAAGACCCACGAAACTCTTTTAATTCCTTATCTCGATCTAGACCTGTCCAGGTGCTTGTCATGCCTACGGCTCTCCAAGTAATCATGGATGCCGAAAGAGAGGCTGCAAAGATACTCGACGAGGCGAAGGCTGAGGCGGAGAAGATCAAGAAGGAGGTTGAAGCCAAAGCCCAGAGTGTCTTCACGGAGGCCTACGAAGAGGCCATCTCCGAGGCTGAAAGAAAAGCGGCTGAGCTGAGGCGAACGGCGAAAGAGAATGCCGAGCGCGAGGCCAAGAGCATACTGCAGGAGGCAGAGAAGGAGGTAAAGGAGATCCAAGAGAAGGCGAGAAAGAACCTCAAGGCAGCAATCGACATTGCTTTGCAGGAAATCTTGTCAGGATCGTGAGACTATGGAATCCGAAGCACAAAAAATTACTGAGCAAATCCTCGTCGACGCAAGAGAGGATGCAAAGTCCATCATTGTGGAAGCGCGGAAGTCCGCCGAGCTGATGATGGAAAATCAAAGAGAAATGGGCCGACAAAAGGCAGCGGAACGAGTTTCCTCTATATTGAGCAAGGCCACAAGTGAAGCCGACATCGCTCGAGGAATGGTCTTTACTGACATCAGAAAGAAGGCCGGCTGGATGATCTTATCCGAGAAGCAACGACTGATAAGGGATGTCCTAGATCAAGTGAGGTTGAGACTCGAGTCGCTAACCAAGACAGATAAGTATCTCTTGGAGCTGGAGAAGATAATCGTCGATGCAGGGATAGCCCTGGGCGGCGGGAAGTTTCAGGTCGTATTGAACAAACAAGACTCAACCCTTCCATTGAAGCTCAATGCAATGTCGAAGGCGATTTCTGAAAAGACCGGTAACAGGACGGAACTTGAGATCTCTAAGGAGAGAACAGACGCCTCCGGCGGCGCTGTGATCAAAACAGCCGATAGCAAGATCATTTTAGACAACACGTTCGAAGCTATGCTAGAAAGGCGTGAAAGAGAACTACGCCTCAAGGTTGCGAAGATTCTTTTCAGATAGAGAGCTGAGAACTCGTCCACGTGCCCGGTTTGATCAATGTCATGATCGAACTTATCTTTTCGAGTCGTATGCGCCGTTGCCCAGCGCTTTGGCGACCTTAGCTTTCTTCGAGGCTACTTTAACCAGCGGCTGGAACGGCCTTGCAGGTAGCTGTGGCAGCAAGGCAAAGGAATCTTGTCGAGGTCTATCTGATCTGGCGCCCCCGGGGTCGGGCTAGTACGGAGAGATGAAGCTTGATCGATTCGATGTCTTTCTGGCTAGCGGACAGATGTGCATCCACAAGTACGCGGCTTAAACTCGGGTAAGAAACAGAACCTAGCGGCTCGGCTGACCAATCAACCTATAAGCAATTTGTTTGGGCAGAGGTAAAGAATCCAGCTGAAGTTCCTCCTACTTCTCGCTCAGAGTCTTCGCAACCTCTTTCATGCTGCTCTCCGAGAGCCTCCTATAGTCGTCTGGGTCTAGGATCTTGGCGATGAGCATCCTAGACGCAACGCCAACAAGTTCCTTCCTAGCCTCCACAAGCGCTTCTCTCTTCCTGACTTAGTCCTTCCTTGGCGAGCCATTCGACTAGACGCTTGTCCATGTCCTGTAGCTCTTCAACTACTTTCATAGACTAGTCCTCTGCTACCGTCCGGTATCATATTCGCTCGGCGTACAAGAATGGCGCTAGGTAAGTCTTTTGCGGGCAATTCCGGCTCAGAAAACCCTGATATGCTTGAGGGGGAGGCGCGCCTAAATCAGGAGGGCCCCTACGTACTTTAGCTTTCCTTCCTTCACGTCCAGAGTGAAGCCGGCCAGTTCCCTCACGCCTATGATTATGTCGTCTCTGAAGCCTAGCTTTTTGAGAGTTTCTCTAACTTCACTTGAGAGTCCAGCTACGATAGCGGTTGTTGATCCCAGCATCTTCCCCTCAACGAGTATGCGTCTGATAGATGCGAGCTCGCCCTCGACGGTACAGCAGTTTCCTCTAACATGAACTTTTTCCGCATCTATGAGTTCAACGCCTATGGCGTTGGCTAGAGATTCGTCTATCACTGTGAATGAGGAACCTGTATCCACGAGGGCCAATCCTTCAGCCTCCTCCTTCAGACCTTGAATCCTTACTGATGCGCCTATATGCGGCATACGACACCCCTCATCGTGAGAAGTCCCCGTGAAGCTTATAAATCATGAAGCCCACGCCTGTTACATTTGGACCTGATATTCTCTCCGGTGGCATCCGGCAGCTGGATGGCAGGACTGTCTCATCGCCTGAACTCTTGCCGATGCGAGCCCTGTTCAAGGGTTACTGCATAAACAGCCGTATCACACCTCTCTTTTCTTGAGATGCGTACAGCAGATAGAGCATCTTCCATTTAGCCTCGACTCTCGCAGTCCAAGAAATATGGCGCGGCTGTCGCCCGGCACACAGCCTATGTCGTGGTCTTGGGCTGGCAAAGCAACGAAAGTTGAGAGCATTCAAGGCATCGTCAGTGCTGAGCGTGCACACGGCTCGTACGACATGGTATTGAAAGCTGAATTGAAGTCAGGTGACAAACTAGACAACTTCATCTACGCATTTTTTGAGAAATTGCGTATGACCCCTGGAGTGAAAGACACGCTCACTCTCATCGCGGCCAACCCCCGTCGATGAGTGAAATGCTTTCGAGATCACAATTCATAGCAATATCGGCGCGCAATTCGCGAGATAACTGAAAACTGCACCGAACTAAGCCAAGCCCAAAAACGAAAGTGTGCCAAGTCGAGTTTTCAGTTAGCGTGCATGATGAAGAGTACCCTTCAAGAAACACAGCCCGATGTGATATGTCTCGTTAAGAGAGGGAAAAGCTTGACCCGTTTTTCCAACGAAGACTACAGTCGTCCAGTACGTGAACTCGGATCTATTTCTTCTATGTGTCTAGCGCAGTCGGGAGCTTTACGAACGAGTTCTTGATCTGCAGTGTAGAGGGTTGCATGGAGATGGGAGGCAAGGGCTACGTATGACGCGTCATAGATGGAGATGTCGTATCTCAGGCTTGTGTTGGCAGTTTCCTCATGAAGTCTTCCTCTGGGCTCCCAAACGTCGAAACCGTATTTGGAGAGAGATCTTGCGGCAGACGCCAGCTCGTCAGAGTCGTAGAGTTGGGTGTATCTCAGGGCGTTGATGGTTTCGTAGAAGAGAAGGCTAGGAACGGATATAGTCAGTTCTTCTCTGATGAAGGAGTCTCTGAGAAGTCTCGCCCTATCTGAGAGTTCTTCATCGAGGAACCATTTCGCTATGACTGATGCGTCGGCTACGACCTTCTCCTTCTCCAAGCCCTTATCACTTTTGCGCTATCCCAACCCTCCGGAGCTTTTCTTCTAAGCCTCTCATTCAATAGGACCGCTTCGGAGACGTTTTCTTCACGTCCGTAGTCGAGCCTTCTTCGTATGGCTTCCCTCACTACGGCGCTCCAATTCACATCCACTTTGTCCATCTCCTTCTTCATTGAAGGCGGGATTGTGACACTTGTCCGAGTCATCTTTCTAGACAAGTTGCTGTCTCCAGTCATAGAGGTCACTGGTAGTATTGATATTATTAGTAATACTTAAGCTTGGCTACGAATCGGTTCTGCAAGCATATGATGTTCCCTAGAGGATTGACCACAGACATAGAAGTTAAGGGTTTATGCGGGTAGTCAAGATGCCATTAAGCCTGACCAACGAAGAGATGAAAGAGATCTGCCTGACCGTGAAGGCTTTGGTGGAAAACCAGCTCGTTTACCCAACCGAAGAATGGGAACTGGAGCATTTCGATGAGAGATTGATCAATAGAGCGAAGATCAACCAAATTGTGAAAAAACTGCGTTGGTCAGTTTCCTATGTGGCCAGAAGGGTCCTATTACTCGATGATGCGAAGAGCGAAACCTGACGGAGAAAACCATTCGACATGTGCTCAGGTTAGCTTGACCATGCCTAGCTCGTTAAGGATTCGTGTTGATATCTCGCTAGCCTTGCGTGCTTTGTCAACTGCGTCGGAGGCGTGCTCTTGCTTGTAGATATCGTTCGGGGTTAGTCCCGTAGTCGGCTCACCGTAGCTTGACCTGCCATGCTCAGGAGCCATGTTACCAGCTAGGAAGGACAGCTGTTCAGCTATACCTCTGGCTCCTGAGGGTATCCTATCTCGTAAACCGTTCAGTTGGCTCGATGGATCATGATCCCACGTTGGGACCTCGAAAAGTGCTATGACAGCCTTCGCAAAGTTCTCGACCGCGAGCTGAGACGCTGAAACAGTGCCAGCCCAGTCCCCAATTGAAAAAAGAGCCTCGGCCCGTTTCAGGTGATCCAGTGCCAGCCTGCGCCTATACTTTGCCTCACTCACCGGGTTGAGGCTCACAGCAGTTTCACTTCCTTCATCGGCTCAGGAAGGACCCATCTGTATGTTCTTCCGTCTCTAACCCTTTGCAACCTACTCTTCGCGATGTTTTCTCTGACCGTCTTCAAAAATACTGGAAGGGTTCCGGTCCTATCCATCACGACTGAAGCATCCCAATATATATTCAAGAGTAGAGCAGTGACCCTTTCAGGTTGTAGGAACTGCCGTAACTCCATGTCAATGACGGTTAACGCTTTCACAGATCCTTCAAGCATCGAGCGGACGACGCCGTAGAAGTGCCTCCTCCTGGCTACAGGATCTTCGATCCGGCATCCATCGTGTAGGATAAGTAGGTCCGTATCGCTCCGTTCCTTGACTTCACCTCTCGCACTGGACCCGAAGAGTAGTATCGCCTTTATGGATGGGTCTCTTATCTCTCCGACGGATATTGAATTCATCAGGGCGGCACTAACCGTTGGGGTGACCATACCTCTTCCCCTAATGTCTTCATGATGGGGTAAATAACGGCTACCTCTAGGGCATATGTCGAAACCATATGAGCCTCGCTTAGAGCCTATCCCAAAACCCTCTGATTTCTTGATGTTTTGGTTCAGTGGGCTCCAGTCTTTTTGTTAGGAATGTTGAAAGAAGGGCTAGGAAGGGGTTCTGAGATAGCGCTAGCCGATTGCTATGGGTAAGAGTAAGACTCGGAAGCAGAAGAGGAAGACCCTTGAAACGATCAGGCGTATTCCAGATGACTTGTGGATGGAGGTTCAGCCGTTGCTTCCGCATGAGAAGAAGCCTGGAGGCGACGGGTCCCAATCCGACGGATAGAGGTAAGCTCGGCACGAAGAGGCATCTCCTGACAGATCAGAGAGGCGCCCCGTTGTCTGTGGTTATCACGGAAGCCAACATGCACGATATGAAGGCTACAGTCAGAATCTTGAACAGCATAGTGACTCGCAGGCCGAAGCCTACGCCTCGGAGACCACAGAACCTCTGCCTCGACAAGGGATATGACTACCCAGAGATAGAGCGGGAAGTCATCAAACGCGGTTACATACCGCACATCCGTCACAGGGGAGAAGCTGATCCTTCTCGCGATGGAAGATGTCATCAAGCCAAACGCTGGGTAGTAGAGAGAACTGGGTCATGGCACAACAGATACCGGAAGCTTCTGATCCGCTGGGAGAACAAAGCCCGAAACTACCTAGGCCTCATATAGCTCGTATGCTGCCTCACAATCTACCGACTAACAGTTTTGGGATAGGCTCTTAGGAGGAAAGGTGCCCTAGACTTTAGGTTTTGAGTATCTCCTTTTGGTGTTAGACGATCTCATTCACTCTCGAATGGTTTCTTCGAGAGCCCTCTAGCGCTCGCAGAAGTAGACGCCAAAAACTGGACGACATACTCATGAAAGAGGTTCTCTAGGCTAGGCTTCCTCGGCTTTCCTTGATGGTTGTTGTTGGAAGTGAACTTATCGCGTATGGCGCATCGATCCCTTATGGTTGCTCTACTAGCCAGCCGAGACATCCTGCAAAACGTCTTCTATAAAGTCAGAGAGATATTCTGGTCCGATCTCCTAGGATGATCGTTCTGAGTTTCACAGTGGCTTAATCCTAATTCGAATCGTTATCCGATGAGGGTGCATAGATAGTCACGGTTTCTGAGGGCCCATCCAGCGTCATTCTAAGCTTGTTAAGGATATCTCTTCCAATGATGGCTTCCTCTCCTATCTCTGCGACGGCCACACCAGCCTCCAGTATTTTCTCTCCGATTTTTATCTTGAGAAGGATTATCGGCGCCATTCCGACAAAATCGGGGCCAATCAGGTACACTGCACTAACCGGCGGTTTCTTTGAGACATCAGACTCCACCGCCTTGCGATAGGCTAGGACAGTGATGTCAGCTCCGGAATCAAGCAAGGCGGCGAATCTTGTTTGCGAATCGTCCTGTAGCGTCAAGTCGACCAGGGGGGCGGGAGGAGCGTATTCGCGGCTGTACCGCCAGTTACCGAGCTGCTTCAATTCTTTCACCAAGAGCTTTTGGTGAGCGAATCATGTAGGGTGCAAGCTCTTCGCCGACCTTTGCCACGTACATCGGCCTCGACCCAACCTTCCTTTCAGCCTCTCGCGCCGCCTCCTCTAGCGTGTCGGCTACAGCACAGATCTCTTCCCCGCATATCGCAACAAACTGGCCCGGGTATTTTCGGATGATTTGATCGCGAAGAGCCCAGTATGAGTTCCATTCCTTCATGAATGATTCGTAGGATTCGCCCATTAGCCTCTCGAGGCCTGCTCCAGCCACCTTCTCTACGGCTTGGGCTTTCGCTGCAAGCTCCAAGCCTTTGGGCGTGAGTTGATATTGCACCCGACGGTCGTCAAGGACCTTTCTCGATATGAAGCCTTCCTTCATGAACTCTCTGAGACGTCTTTGCAACGTATGAACATTGACAAACTTCGCTAGTTCAGTGAAGGTCATGGGCGCACGGCGTAGCGCCTCAAGAACCTCTGTTGCGCCTGCCTTTCCAATCAAACTGTTCCGACTCAACCACGTTCACGTTCAATTCGTACTTACATATTGTATTTAAGCTTTCACCAAAGAAAACACCAAAGCAACTCCGGCTCTCAGCAAATCGGTCTCAAACTCCTCTGACATAGCAGCCTCAAGCATCTCGAGACGCCTCGACAAGTTGGAACGCATTGCCAGAGATCCTAATCACAAATACAGTGGAAGCTGGCCATGGCGTACAGTCACCTCGTCACTGCTCGTCCTCCTAGAGGACCACAAGCAACAAGCGACTGAATTCTTCCAAAACCCGGGCTGGGGGTTCTCAGGACAGTAGTTTTATATGAACTTGTCATATAATATGACCCATGGCCGACCAAACGCACCACGTCAGGCTAAGCTTAGAGAAACGTGACGGAGCCCGAGATGAGTATCAGAGTAAAAGGTATACCAATGTTGGCGATTTGGCCTTGAAGGCCGTAGAGCAAGCCGTGGAAGCAGTAGCATCAAGAGATGGTCTTCACTTTCACGCAGATCCTAGGTCAGCTCATTTCGAGCGGAGTAAGTGGCTAAAGGGGAATTTTCCAGAGATCGCCGCAGATTTTGATCTTCTGTGGAGCGTCTACGGAGATCTTGGCTACGACGGTCTTGATGGAAGAAGGGCCCGGGAAGCCCTAGAGTCCATGGAGAAGATCTTGAATGCAATCGAAGCGAAAACAGGAATTAGATTTAGAAAGGATCGTTGACTCCATCGCATCGGTTGACGGGGTCGTGGCAATAATCCTCTTCGGAAGCCGAGCGAGACAAGAATACGACAAATACTCAGACTATGACTTGTTGGTGCTTTTCAGAGACGACGAGACATTGTGGAGGAACAGAAGAGAAACTTTCGAACGTATCAGTAAGACCGGGCTGTTCGTTCAAGTACTCGCGAGAAGCCTTGCGGAATTTGAGCGGTTAACTGAGCCGTCCTTCAGAGATTCGATCCTAAGTCAAGGAAAGCTTCTCTATTCTCGCTATCCTATCACCCCCAGCCCATTCTCAATCGCATACAAGCCTATGGTTCTGGTCACATTCTCCATGAAGGAATTGGAACAGCGACAGAAGCTACGTTTCAACTACACACTATACGGAAGGCCAGAACGCCAAACCCGAGCAGACGGTTTGCTCAGCAAAGTCAGGGGCTTCAAAGTGGGTCGGGGCGTCATAGTAATCCCAGAAGAAGGATCAGAGCAACTCTATTCCTTGTTGAAAGAGTATAGTGTTCCATACGTAGCCAAGAGGATACTAGTATTCGAAGGAGGGAAGGCGCAAATCAGGACTCAGCTAGGGATATGAGCTGAACCGACTACTTGAAATGTGTTGCTGCGATGATGGTGATCCGCATCGAAAACAAGACGCCACCTGCTCTAGCGCTCAGATGGTCGTGCATGTCTTCAAGCCGCCTGTCGATATGCTCCAAGGCCCCCCGACCCGTCTCGCCACACAATCCCTGACGTTCATATAGGTTCTGTTTCAATTATGGAATGCCTGTAGTAGGGAATGAATCGTCTTCCGGATGAACTCATTTTCTATCGAAGAGCCTCCTAGAAAGGCGACATCGTCCATGAGCTGCACAGCTGCTCGTGTTGGAATAACATCGGAAACTTGTCAGAAGCCACAAATGCAATGGAGCGATTCTACTTGAGGATCATCTGTGTTCGGTCTGTGCCAGCGGACTCGTACAGTGCCGTGAGCTCAATTGCCTTGGTAGGGCATACGTCTTCGCATTGGGCGCAGTGAGTGCATCTATCAAGGTAGAACATAGGGCGCTCCCCCTTCTCGTCATCAATCATCTCAATCACCTCAGCGGGGCAAACCCTAAAACACATTGAGCATCCGATGCACCGATCTCTATAGAAGGCTATCTTGCCTCTGAAGTCGCTGGGTATGTGCACCTTCTCCCTATCCTTGAACGGATACCTGAGAGTAATTGCCTTCCTGAAGATGTGTCTAAGCAGCTCTCTCTGCATCGCCATTATCTGTCCCTCCCTCTCCCATATTTCTTGAGCTGATTCCAAGTCCACACCCACTCTCTACCCTTTGAGGGTTCAACGAACCTCGCCGTTCTATCCATGCAACACATGCACGGATCGATCCCCGCCAGCACTATGGGGATATCAGCAACACGAACCTTGTAATCTCCTTTCGACGTTAGCATCTCAACGAGCGCCGTCAGATTTCCGAGAGTCGGCGCCCGCACCTTGTACCTTGCCGGTCTATCCGTACCATCAGATCTGACATAGTGTATATCTTCGCCGCGTGGGGCTTCCACCCTGCTAACGGATTCTCCTCTGGGGGGCGTATTTGGTAGGCGGATTCGGATTGGTCCATTTGGCATATGGTCGAGGCAGTAGCGAACCTGTCGAATCGCCTCGATGGTTTCATAGACTCTGACGACGACTCGGCCGAATAGGTCGCATGTGTCGGTTGTTATCACTTCGAATGGAACCTCGTCGTGAGCCGCATATGGATCGTCAGCCCTAGTATCAGACTTGACTCCTGAGGCTCGCAATGTCGGGCCAACAGCGCAGTGCTTTAAGGCCTCTTCTCGTGTGAGTATGCCTACACCTTTTGTCCTTGCCAGTACAGTTGACTCGCTTGCCACAACTTTCTCGTAGTACTTCGTTCGCTCTTCTAGGATGTCGAGACCTTTTCTCAGCTTCGTGACCAACTCCGGGGCAATGTCCCGGGTTACCCCTCCTATGGTCATGAGTGCCGTTGAGACGCGGTTCCCCGTCATCGCCTCGATCAGGTCCATAACGACTTCGCGATCTCGCCAAACATACATCAGCAACGTGTCAAAACCAATTTCGTGGCCTGCGATTCCAATCCAAAGGAGGTGGCTATGGATCCGATTCAGCTCCTCGATTATAGTTCGAATGAACTCTGCACGTCTGGGAATTTCACGTCCGTAGAGATACTCAACATTTTGAGTGTAGCAGATCGTGTGTGCGACATTGCAGATCCCACAGATGCGTTCAATAAGCGGTATGTTCTGTATGTAGGTCCGAGATTCCGCAGCCTTCTCTATGCCTCTGTGGGCGTATCCTATCCTTACCTCGGTACGAACCACATCCTCTCCATCAACCCAAAATGTGAAACTCTCGGGCTCTTTCAGTGCCGGGTGCTGTGGGCCAATAATCACACTGAATTCAGGCATATCCCTCACGCTTTCCTGATCGGTTCAGGTCGTACAACCTTGTACTCTTTCCTTAAGGGATGCACATCGCTGGGCCAATCATCTGAAAGTACTAGTCTTGCTAGATTCGGATGCCCCTTGAATTTGACCCCAAGGAGATCGTGTACCTCTCTCTCATACATGACGGCTCCGGGTAGTATATCAGTCAAAGTATCAATCTCGGCCGCTGTTTTTGGAACAGCTGCTTTAAATGTTATCTTTATTCCGGCACAGGATAGGTGAGGCATCACGTCTATCGTCTGCCCCGAGTCCGCGCCTGTGATCGTCGATACATGAGTTATCCCATACTTCTCCATGACCTTTCTTATGGACTCCTTGTAGTCTTCTGGCTTCACCATGACGAAGATGCTTCTCCTTCTCTGCACCTTGATCTCCGAGACCAGGTCACCTAATAGTTCCTTGATCTCCGATGTGAGTTTCTCTTCTTTTTCTAGGCTCACTTCTAGCCGCCTCGAATTTTACCGAGGAGTGTAGCCACCCCATGGATTATGTTCTCTGGTTTTGGAGGGCACCCGTAGATATATGCCGCCACAGGAATCACAGAATCAAGTCCTGGGTAGGAGTTGTAGCAACCTCTAAAGACTCCGCCGCTCACGCAGCAGTTACCTACGGCAACCGCAAATTTCGGTTCGGCCATCTGTTCCCACACGCGGACTAAACGGTCTCTCGTCTGCCTAGTAACGGTGCCAGTAACGACCAAGACATCGGCGTGGCGCGGGCTCCCCTTCAGCAAGGCGCCGAACCTTTCAAGGTCGAACCTCGGTGTCAGTGCCGCTACAACCTCTATGTCGCAGGCGTTGCATCCAGCAGAGTTAAAGTGAATCAGCCATGGGCTGCTTGCTCGCGCCCAGCCTATGATTCCCAAGATCTCACCGATAACCCAAACGAGTGGAATCTTTGAACCTTAAAGGTTTCGAAGGGATCATGTAGTTTACCTAAACCCCATCCGGCAGGCAATTTTAGGCTTGTGCCCCCTTCCTGAAACGTATCGTTTTCTTGAGAACAGAGGAAGTCTTAAGTAGAAAACGTTCAAATCGATAGAGGAACATTCAGTCTTGGAGTTCGAAGCTACGGTGCAAGAGATTCTGACCTCCATTCCGTTTGGATTCTTCATTGCAGTGTTGCTAGCGGTGTTTCTATACTGGTGGGGAGGAAGAATCTCAGCCAAAGGAAGACCATCTGACGGGAAACTTGCTTCATATGCGTGCGGAGAAGAGCTTCCAGCCGAGAAGCTTCAAGTCAATCTCCAAACGTTCTTTGTGTACGCTGTTTACTTCATGATCTTCGACATCCTTGCGTTCATGTTGGCGACCTCTCTCACAAGTCCTGGAATACTGCCAGCGGCTTATGCCCTCGTCCTGCTCCTCGCAGTCGCCATGCTGCTCCCTCTCATTGGACGAAGGTGAATAGGAATGCGGAATGTGAAACAGACTCCAAGCTCAGGTTGCCTACGATTTCTTGTGCCGTCACGTTTTTCTTGGGGCCCGAAAAGACATCACAGTTGAGGAGGCATCAGGATAGTGGCTTGGCTACAGAGTTTGACTGCGATCATCAGCGTACTCGTCTATCCCGGTGTGACATTTCTGGTTCTTCTCTCATTGTTCTATGAATGGGTCGATCGCAAATTCGTTGCGAGGCTACAGAACAGGTATGGACCATTGTACACAGGACCGAGCGGCATCTTGCAGCCGTTTGCAGACATCGTGAAACTGCTTTCAAAGGAAGACATAGAACCGAGAGGTGTTGACTACGGCTTATTCAGGGCGATTCCAATACTCATGTTGGCTCTTCCACTGCTGGGTTTGTTCGTTGTCCCAGTAGCCAGCCAGACAGCTCTCATAGCGTTCGAAGGTGACCTAATCTTCATCATTTTTCTCTTGACATTGGTTGCTGCCTTGGTGTTTCTGGCTGGGTATGCATCCGCCAACAGGTTCGGCACGATCGGCGGATTGCGGGCAGCCCTTCAGATGTTGGGATACGAGGTTCCGCTGTCAGTGTCTCTAGTTGGTCCAGCAGTGATGGCAGGGTCACTTTCCATAAGCAAAATTGTCGAATGGCAGGCACGCACTGGCTTGTGGATGATCTTAATGCAACCGATTGGATTCGCTATTTCCATCTTGTGTTTCCTTGCAGAACTTGAAAAGATTCCTTTCGACATACCTGAAGCCGAAACAGAGATTGTGGCTGGGTGGATGACGGAATACAGTGGGAGAAAGCTAGCGCTTCTCAGACTCGCTAGCGATGTGGAGATGGTTCTCGCCTGTGGCCTTCTGGCCGCTCTTTACTTGGGAGGAACTGCTGCACCAACTCCTTGGCTCAGCATCGTGTGGTTCCTGATCAAAGCCACCGCTGTGCTCTTGATTCTCTCAAACCTAAGAGCCCTTTTTGCTAGGTTCAGAATTGACCAAATGATCGGTGGATGTTGGAAATACTTGGTTCCTCTAGCGATGATTCAACTAGTTGCTGTGGAGCTTATGTTGGGGCGATAGGCCATGATTGCTAGAGTCGTAGACTGGATCATAGATCGTGACTGTGCATTCGGTTCATAGGTGAGGCGAGATGTGGATTGACGTAGTTCAAGGGGCCCTCCTGATCATTGTGTGTCTTTTCGCCATTCTAGCGATCGAGCTGCCTGACTTGCTCTACGCGATAATCTCGCTAGGCGCGATGGCGGTCGCTGTAGGATGTCTCTTCTGGTTGCTAAACGCCCCGTACGTCGCTGTTTTTCAGATCCTAGTCTACGCAGGTGCACTGATCGTCCTTTTCATAGCTACCGTCATGTTGACGACGAGGAGATCATAGAATGAAGAGAGACCTAGGAAAAATCATTGGAATGATAGTGTCGGCTTTCGCCATTCTTTTGCTAGGTCGATTGGTGCTCAGCTACGGCTTGACAGTCTTCGAGTACCTGAGGACCCGAGTGGAGTTTGTTCAATCAACGGCTGCCAACATCGGGCAGCAAGCCTCAAGCTTCCTCTGGACCTACCGAGTCTTGGACGTATTGGCGCAGGCGTTCCTAGTATTCATAGCGGCAGCATGCTGCATTGCGATGCTCAGAGAGGAGAGGAGAGAGTCCAGCAAATGATTGAACTGTCAATCAATCTTCTCTGCTCAGTGGCGCTGTACATGCTGGGACTGTACTGCCTGGGCACTACGAGAAATATGATAAGACTCATTATTGGGGTTGAGATATTGACCACGGCAGCTAATCTTAACTTCATAGCTTTTTCATCGTATGCACGTCCTGGTTACGTCGACCCTTATGCTCACTCAATAGTAATCATGTCAATAGTTATTGGAGCATGTGTCATAGCTGTCGCTCTAACAATGGCTGTGCACGCGTACCGACACTATCAGACACTGGATATTAGGGAGCTACGAAGGCTGCGCTGGTAGGCTTCTCGGCAAGATCAGATAACGTCAACCATCCAACTGAAGTATTATCGGCTCGTCAACTTTCAACGTTAATCTTATCGCTCCTTATGAGAGAACGTCGGTGAGCGTCTCAGCGATGGCTTTGGTGGCCATCTTCAACTCCTCGGTTAGACCTTCCCCGAAGTCTAGACATTTCGGCTGAACAGCGAGGAGAGCTATCTTCGCTGCAGTAGCCATAGAAAGATATCTTGCAATGACTCTCAAGGGAGGTGCATGCGTCGACAACACAAAACCCTCTATCTCCTCGGCCTTCAAAAGTCGAGATTCACCAGCAGGAAGGCCCATGTCTGCAGCATCAACCATCAATATGTGGGTTGGGTTGAGTCTCCTTATGGTTCCAGTGTAGTTCTCCGGAACTGTTTCAGCATCTACGACAGCTATGTGCTTGGGGACTCTCCATTTCAACTCTCTTGCCAAAATAGGACCAAAGGCGTCGTCTGTGCGGGCCCGGCTTCCAATACAAAGAACCACGACTTTCTTCGCTCCTGATAGCCATCGCTCAAGCTGAGCCCTCACGGCAACTTTTTCCGTAGACCTCTCCTTCAAGGAGTGAGCACGGCGCAGATCACGATTCAAGTTCTGCCAACCTTATTTTTCAAACTCCTTGCAGAATCACACCAAGTAATCCACAAAGCAATCAAGGATCTCTCTTCCCTTTTCCAGTGTTGCGAAGGAGAAGTTGGTTGTTGGCTTTGAATCTTCCGTTTCGGTCATAGACCCTTCCCTCGCAACATTACGCGTCCTCAGAAACAAGTGTATTCATCCGTCATGGAACTCAAGTCGGTTAATCGATATTGTTCTAATCTGATCGCTCAATAGTTCTGGCAAAGGATTGATGGCTCTTCGCAGGTTCACAAGTCAGGCCTAATGCCCATCATTAACACGTCTCAATCATTCCTTCATGCTCCGTTGCTTTCCATCCATCAACCTCATCGAAAATGTCGAACAATTGCGCAACCGCAGAGAGAGCTCCAAAATCCTCTCGCGGCTTCAAGCATATCGACCGAAGAGCAGCTATTTTTTCGCGGTGCCCATTCGGGAAGAGAATCTGTTTGATCCCCCATTTAGCGATCGATCTGTATATGTCAAGCATCACCGGCAGCAATATGCTTCCCGTTCTCTCAGAGATCCTCCTAGCCAACTCCGGAGCAATGATCCAATCTGTTCCCAAGGGTAGACGCTGACCATATTATTCAACACTGCCGAGGGGAATTATTGCCGTCCTCGCCGTCTCAAAGGTCCGTTCCACTTCAACCCACGAGATCTCAGACCAATTGACCATAAACGCCACCTAAACAACGTTGGAAGTGGTACAATCTATTTATCGTTTCTAACTATGCTCTATTAACATCGTCGACGCTTCGTAACGTATGGCATATTTCATGGCTGTTAGATACTATTAGCTCAAGAAGATCATGGCTGAATGCAGGTGTATCCGTTCCAATGCCAAACATAGTCTTGCAGAGAGTTGGTTGCATCCCAGAAGATAGAGTCAGAAGCATCAGGACCACAGTTGAAGAGTGCTACCGAAGGCTAGAGCCCCACGGCGTGGAGCTTCTAGATCTTCTACTCTTCGAGAACTCAGTACAGATGAACGCCTTCTATATGTGCGAGAAGGAAGCGTCCGCAGTAGCCTCAGAGGCTCTGAGTGAACAGTTCTTTGCCGTCCACGACGCATGGAGGGGAACACCTAGAGTAGGGATATGCCTCGAAAGGATGGACCAGCTCCCCCAGCTCGTCCAGATAGGCGCCTTGAGACATGAGGTTGGCCACTCGGTTCTTCATGGCTCAATTGAGAACTACGTGTTCTCTATCACGCTGCCGCTCCTTGAAGCGTCTAGGAGGTTTGGACTCGCGAGGGATTATTTGGTCTCCATTCTATACTTGATTTCGATCGCTGTGAAGGACTTCGAGGTCACAAGGCTCCTTGTAGATAAAGGATATGTTGAAGATCAAATCGCATATTCGCTTCATGTCTTGGCAACATCGCAAGATGATCTGACGGCTTGGAGGATGGCGCAAAGCAACGCGGCCGCAATGACTCTATGTGCAGCTAGCCGTCTCAAAGATGCTGCGTGCACGATGGCGATCGGACAGATGTTGCAGGAATCACCTGTTGACAAGTTGAGGGAAGAATTTTCATACTTTCCAGATCCCGTACTAGACCGCGTTCTTTATCTCGTCAAGGCTATGCCCCAACATATGACGGGCGACACGCTACACAACGTCAACGCCACGGTCAGATTGTTCGTCAAGACGTTCCTTGAACCTGTCTTCGCGAAGTCTTCAAACTAGAGCTTAAGCTTCTAAGAGGAGCTATCCAGTTCGATGGTTGGCCGCCTAATGGATGCGTCATCGATGAACTCGAAACTCAGTCTGAAGCGGTGCGTCAATTCCGAAACAGAGGTGAAGCTTGTAGGTCTGGTGTCAGATACGCATATCTCCTCTAGAGCCGTTAAGCTACCGGAAAGGGTTCTAGATGGCTTCAGAGGGGTGAGTCTGATAATCCACGCCGGAGACCTAGTTCACCTCAAAGTAGTCGAAGACCTTGAGAAGATAGCGTCCGTCATGGCTGTTCACGGAAACATGGATCCACAGGAAGTTCGAACACGATTCCCCGAGATGAATTCAACATGGATATTCAACTGGAACATAGGGGTCGTCCATGACGCTGGAACACTCTGGGGGAAAGAGAAGATGAGGAGAATAGCCAAGGAGAACGGGTTCGACGTACTGGTCTTCGGCCATACTCATAGGCCCTTTCTAGAAACCGGTCCGGTTATCTTCATCAACCCAGGCAGCCCAACCATTCCTCTCCCGCCATACTTCGTGAAGCGGTCTGTAGGTCTGCTAAAGGTGGCACCCGAGAGAATAGAGCCTTCAATTGTCGAACTCTGAGCAAACTTGTTGACGAAGAGCCCAAAACCTAACTCGAATCATTTCGAGTATCGGCTGAGAAGCGATGCAAGCACCCACGCGATTGATATTACTATGAGTATTGGAGAGGTAGCGAAGTAGAAACCATTCCGACGATAGACATACAGTAAGATCGGAGGAAGCTTTTCGATCTCCGGGGCATATCTAATTAGGTAAGGTATCAGCACGAATAGCAGTCCTAGCAAGATCATTATCACTCCTAGCCAAGCGAAGGAACGATACCATTCATCGATCGCCATCAGGGCTCACCATTCTTAGGACCGTAAATGTCTCGGCCAGTCGAATATCCCGTCTCAAAATTTGCTCTAACGCACATAGGAAAACGCCATGGCTGCAGCGAACGCAAGGATAGCGGGATAGATTATCGCGGTCTCGAAGGAATAGCTGTGGCGATACTGTTCCTGTATCAACTTCTCCAACGCTCTGTCTTTCTCAGTAGGCTCGTCTTGGCAACTCAGACGAGCAACGTAAGGGTCGAGAGATGCTTTGCACTTCTCCGCCATCACTTCTATTCTCTCTCTGTAGGCTATCTTTATCTCCGGTTTGGGCAACTTGGACTCCTTGACATCGAAGCCTTGTGACCTGAAAAGTGAACTCAACTCTTCTACGTTCTTCCCTGACCACGAGTATCTCACACGTTCCATGGCACTGTCAACAATCTAAGGCCTACCGCAATGTCTCTACTAGCTTTTTCGCTACGAGCCAAACAACAACCTTGACAAACGTCATATGCTGATCTGAGTAGCTTCCGGCGCTCCGGCAGGCGGCTTGAGACATGAAACCGTTGATGAAAATCGTTAAATGCTAATGGAGTACACTTCGATCTTTTCTATGCTCCGAGGCCGTTGCCACTTATAAAAGCATGATGCAAGCCAGTACCGGGATAAAACTCATGCTATGGCGCTATGCAAAAGATAGCGTCAAGAGAAAGATCATAACGAGGGACCTCACTGACTCCTTGATCCAGCTGACCCTTTCGGATCCGGATTCAGTTATGCGAGGAAGGAGGAGCAGACTAATCGCCCAAAAGAAACATCTGAAGGAGGGGTTCGAAAAGCTACTTATAAGAGTGGTGTACGAGCAGATGGGTGAAGAGAAGGTGGTCGTTTCCGCCTACTGGGCAAGGCCAGAAAGGTATGGAGAGGATGAGAGAGAATGAAGGTTGAGTATGATAAGGACCTTGATATCATGTATATCAGGCTCAAGGAAGGGAGATACGCATTCAGTGAGGAAATCAATGAAAATACAGTCATAGACCTTGACTCCGACGGGCGGATTCTCGCAATAGAGATCCTTGATGTTTCAGACTTTCTGGGAGAGGAGCTACTCCGAAAGACTCTCAAGGCTGAGGCCGCGATCTTGACGTAACTGGTCTTGCTTACATGGAATCCTTCTGATGCTGTGTCTTGATGCAATCGCGTCGCAGAATCGGCGGTGCTCCTTGTGCTTTATGCCATGTCTATTTTGTTTTCGAATTCGCTGCTTCAACCCGTCAGCTTGCTTTTTCGTATACGAGTAGGTTCCTCGTCTGGGCTTTTCAGTTACCTTTCCCCTAATCTTTTATGTCATGTCTCAAAGATGAATTTCGGAATCCACATAAACAAAATCCCTGCCAAGAAGAAGCCGAAAGATAACATGGATTTCCTGGCTTCAAGCTCTTTATGAAGCTCTGGGATCAGATCTGAGCCGGAAATATATATGAAGCCTCCAGCTGCAAGCGGAAGGAGAAGAGCCGTAAAGTTCTCTACATATGACGAGACAAAGTAACCGATGAAGGCGCCGAGAATTGCTGTCAGCGCTGACAGCAAGTTATAGAACAATGCCTTAGTCTTGCTGAGGCCTCCATAAACTAGGACTCCAAAATCACCCAGTTCCTGAGGGATTTCGTGCGATATCACAGCTATTGTGGCAACTATGCCCAAATGCATATCTGCCACGAAACTGGCTGCGATGGTTAGACCATCTACAAAGTTATGGATGCCATCACCAATCAGATTCAGATACGTGAAGATATGAACGTCACATCGTCCATCATGGCAATGGCGCCAGTAGAGTAGCCTTTCCAAGAGAAAAAATAGTATGAATCCAAGGATAACATATGAAAAGACGATCGCACTTCCGCCCCGCTCTAATGCCTCAGGCACCAGATGCAGGAAAGCCCCTCCCATTAGCGCACCTGCTGAAAATCCGACCAGCCCTAGTAGAACTTTGTTTAGGAGTTCGTCTCTAACCGTAAATGTGAGAATACCTATCAGCGACAGTATGCTCACCAGACAAGCACATCCAACAATCCAAAAAAGCAGGGCAACCATTTTCGAATCACTTTCGCAAAGATGGGAAGAGCTCTGGTCTTCCTGGGATGCTGAAGGCTGCGCTGTACTCTTCCATGAAGTCCGGGTCAACCGTTAGATCATAGTACGTCATCGTCTCAGCGATCTGCTCCGCCTCCGTGCGTTTCTTCACTGACAGCAGGGCGAGATATGCGCCTGCCACAGACCCATTTCCAATCTGGATGATCTTCGCGTTGGGGAATTCTGGGAAGATACCAATGGTTGTAGCGCTCGTTGGATCAACGTAGTTGCCGAAGGCTCCAGCCAAATAGAGATTTCCAATATCCGCGATGGTTACTCCGACCTTCTTCATTAGGACGGCTACTGAACCGCAGACGGCCGCCTTAGAGTCCATAAGATTGTTAAGGTCTCTCTGAGTAATCACGATATCCTTGTCCAGATCGTTCTCAGATGCTGGAGACACAACATATTCTAAACCGTCAACGCCTTTGCGTACAAGAGGCGTTATTCCCTCATTACGTATTTTGCCGGAAGAGTCGACTAGGCCCGATCGATACATCTCCGCTAGGGCGTCTATAATTCCCGATCCGCATATACCTCGAGCTTTATACTGTGCTCCTCCGATAACCGTGTAAGTTGACTTCAGAGTCGTTTTATCCACTTTGACGTGTTCAATAGCTCCTTCAACAGAGCGCATTCCAAACCTAATCTCCCAACCTTCAAAAGCCGGACCCGCTGCACATGAAGTCGAGAGGAGCCAACCCTTACTCCCTATGATGATCTCACCATTCGTCCCCATGTCGATCAAGATCGATATTTGAGGTGACTGATGCATTCCAGACGCCAAAATGTCGGCTACAGCGTCGCCTCCAACGAATCTGCTGACGTTGGGTAGGCAATGTACAGAAGCGTTTGGGTTGATTGCGATCCCGAACTCTTGAGCCCTTCTTCGAATAGGATCTCGTGAAACCCGAACGTTAGCGTCAACCAGATGTGACGGATCCATTCCTGCAAGAAGATAGGTCATCACAGTGTTACCTCCAACAGAGACACTCATTATTTCGCCGGGACCAACATGATTCTTGACGCTGAGAGCCTCCACAATCCTATTGATCGTACTGACCACAGCATTCTGTAGTCGAGATAGGCCTCCCTTGCTTCTGAAAGCATAGTCGATCCTTGATAGCAGATCTTCTCCATAGATCAACTGCTCATTATAACCTGACTCCGTCGCTATGATCTCACCGTCTCTAAGGTCCACGAGATAGACCACAACCTTAGTCGTGCCTATGTCCACAGCCAAACCGTAGTTCCGTAGAGAAGTGTCCCCAGAATCGATGTCAATAACCTCACATCCAGTCGCGCACCTGTCCACAGTCAAAGTGATCCCGTCGATATCCTCAGGTAGTTTCCCAAGCTTCAGCAGTGCCTCCTCGCACAGGGACGACTCACCGCCTAGCGCGTTCCTTATCAGCCTCGATAATCGTTCGACTCGACCTAACTTGTCTTCAAGCTCAGCACGCCCAACTCTAAGAAACTGTTTGGTACAGCAAGGATCAAATTCAACTCTTGAGAGGAGAGCGTTCACTAGAATTTGTTGCCCTTCGATTCGGGTTTCAGGCGGAACCGTGACTCTAGTATCGTTCAAGATCTCCGTCTGGCATGCAAGATGAAATCCCTTAGAAGCGTCATCTTGGTCGATAAACTTCTTGTGCAACTCTGATCTCTCCGCCACCTCCCCCTCCTCAACAATGACCTTGCATTTACCACAGGTCCCAACGCCCCCGCAGACGCTTCTGATCTTTATCCCGCCGAGTTGCGCAGCCTCAAGAATCGTTGAGCCTCTCTCAACTTCAACGCGTTTTCCTTCGGGTTGGAACTCAACGACCACCGTCATGGGTTGTAGCACTCCGTTTTGATCAGACGGACGAGCTGAGCGCCATTACGTTCTGCTAACGCATCCAGTCGTCCTTGGCTTTCCACTCGGCGGGTTTGACGGTTGGCTAAGAAAGAAGTCCAAGTTAAAACATTTCGGTTACATTTCCGATTCAAGAATGTTCGTTGTGATTCAAATGAGAAGGAGGAGGCAGGGATGTCGCATGTTGTTCCGGCATGACGATAGCTTACCTGTTCTAGCGCCACAAGCAACCTACGACGCCCACCCACTCTATTCCAAGCCGACCACGCATTGAGCTGGATGACCGCCATCACAGTTTTATTTGACATAGTTCCTTCTAAGGCAGCGAAACGCCAATGAAGATCATCGTCTGCGTCAAGCAGGTTCCAGAGATAACAGAGGTAAAGATCGACCCGGTTACACACACTTTGGTTCGTGAAGGCGTCCCGAGCATTCTCAACCCGTTCGATGAGTTCGCCGTCGAGGAGGCGTTGAGGATCCGTGAGAAACATGGCGGAGAAGTAACTGTTCTGACCATGGGACCGCCACAAGCCAGAGAGGCGCTCGTCAAATGCCTTGCCATGGGTGCGGATAGAGCCATCCTACTGACAGATAGAGCCTTCGCAGGCGCGGATACTTGGACAACAGCCTACACGCTATCTCTAGCGATTAGACGATTGGAGTACGACGTTATTCTGTGTGGCAAACAGGCGATAGACGGTGATACTGCCCAAGTCGGGCCGGAGCTTGCGGAAAACCTCGGGATTCCTCAGATAACTTTTGTCAAGAAGGTTGAGGTCGATGAGAAGGCTAGGAAAGTTCTGGCTCACAGGGAAACTGAAGACGGTTACGAGGTTATAGAATGTCGGCTCCCTGTCTTGCTCACTGCGATCAAAGGTCTGAACGAGCCGCGGCTGCCTTCACTCATGGGGATAATGGGTGCAAGCAAGAAGGAGATCAAGACAGTCACAGCTGCAGATCTGGCTGTGAACGCGGAGGAGGTCGGCCTCAAGGGCTCCTTTACAGAGGTCGTGCAGGTCTTTGCACCGGAGCCACGGCAGAAAGGAGCTGTTGTCACGGAAACCGATCCTGACATGGCGGCAAGGAGGATAGTCGAATTTCTGCAGTCTCAAGCCATCATCTAAGGAGGAGGCAGATGTGGCGATAGAGGTCAAGGAGACCTGCACAGGCTGCGGTGTCTGCGTACGGGCATGTCCCTTCGGAGCAATAGAGGTTATGGAGGGAAAGGCAAGGATCGGCGACGCTTGTACGCTTTGTACCGTCTGCGTCAGATCCTGTCCCTACCATGCGATCACGATTGAACGCCCCGCAGTTCCTGTGGAACGCTTCGCAGACTACAAGGGAATCTGGGTCGTTGCCGAACATGAAGGGGGGTCGCTCAAGAGCGTATCATTTGAGCTTCTTGGTGAAGGCGGGCGGCTCGCCAAGAAACTGGGCGAGGAGCTCGCGGCTGTACTGGTCGGTAGCGACGTAGCCGATCTAGTGAAACCTCTAGGCGCGTATGGAGCGGACAAGATCTACTTGGTCGAACACAAGCTGCTAGAGCCATATACTACAGATGCCTACGCAGATGTCCTAGCAGCTGTGATAGCACGGTACAAACCCTCGATAGTCCTATTCGGGGCGACCATAAATGGGAGAGATCTCGCTCCGCGCGTCGCAGCCAGGCTACGAGTCGGACTCACAGCCGACTGCACGGGGCTCGAAATAGACAATGAGAGGCGACTGGTTCAGATCCGGCCTGCTTTCGGAGGCAACATCATGGCGTCGATAATCTCACACAGTCGGCCTCAGATGGCCACAGTTCGGCCCCGTGTGATGAAGATGCCTGAGCCCGACGAGACCAGAAATCCCAAGGTGGAACGTGTCGAGATTCACCTTGACCCCATTACTGTCAGGACCAAGGTGCTAGAGAAGGTGAGAGAGTTGACGAAGCCCTCGGAGAAGATCGAGGAGGCTCAAGTTATCGTGTCATGCGGGCGAGGAATCGGTAAACAAGAGGAGCTTAAGCACATCTACGAGCTGGCTGATGTGCTCAGCGCAGCAGTAGGAGGGTCACGCCCGATAGTGGACTGCGGATGGCTTCCGCATCAACAACAGGTAGGGCAATCCGGTAAGACTGTGAGCCCGAAACTATACCTCGCTGTGGGAATTTCGGGAACAATTCAACATAGAATCGGCATGCAGAGCTCCGACACCATCATAGCCATAAACAAAGATCCAGAGGCCCCTATCTTCAACATCGTCGACCTTGGCGTTGTGGGAGACCTACTCCAAATTGTACCAAGGCTAATAGAGCAACTGCGAAGTCTCCGTCAACCAGAGGAAGGGCGCTAGGACGCTCAGCTTTCGCTCAGCCCCACTTCATGGAACATTGGACAACGATCTTTAAGGGCCGGCAGTTAGATATAGATTCGTCATAACCCCTTTTGATGGGGCGACACACATCTCCAAGAGGGTCAGATCCCTCTTCGCGAATCGCAGAGACAGTCTAACTGGACCAACGGCTATTAAGCTGCTTTGCTTATTGCGGGCAAAACTTCTCTCGAAAAGAGCTTAAGTGCCTCAACTTGATCGGGCATCTGGAAAATCAGTATGAAATAGTTGATGCCGACATCGACGTACTCCTCGAGCTTCTGTGCACACTCCTCCGAGGTTCCGATTATAGCTCCCTTTGTCTTTTCTTCTAGCAGCAATTCGTCCTTGCTCATTCCTCGGCTCTTAGCCATTGTGGTAATGTTCTGTTGCAGTTCACTTTGAGTTTCCGCAAGGGTCACATATCCTTGCCATGACTTCGTGAAGTGCTCTGTAGGTCTCTCAATTGTCTTCAAGTGTTGCTCGATGAGACTGATCTTTTCCTTGCATGCGGGCGGAGGATTATGAGTGAAGTTTACGGCATCAGCCAAGGTGGCTGCCAGTCTTGGCATAACCTTCCTCCCCGTCATTATTCCCACCCAGAGAGGTGGATGCGGCTCTTGAATCGGTTTGGGGTTACACACGGCTTTCTCGATCGAGAAGTATTTCCCTCTGAACGTTGGCTCGTCCTCCGTCCACATTGTCTTAAGGATTCTTAGCGACTCTTCGAGTTGTTTGATTCTCTCCCGAGTCTTAGGGAAGAACATGCCGTATGCATCATATTCTTCTTGACGCCAGCCTGCTCCAATTCCGAGATTGAGTCGTCCTTGGCTAATGACATCAAGCGTTGCGCTCATCTTCGCCAAGAGGGCTGGATGTCTGAAGGAGTTGCACAAGACAAGGGATCCTATCCTGATTCGTGAGGTGGCTGAAGCCAAAGCGCTGAGGGTTGTCCAACATTCCAAACAATCCTCGTTACGATTCCTAAGGGCCCATAAGTGGTCGTATAGCCACGCTGAATCAAAGCCAAGAGCCTCCGCCTCCAGCCACACCTTCCTCAGAAGTTCGAATGAGTATCCCTCTTGGCTAGTCTTTAGGCCAAATCTCAGCAAGGGCTTTTCCTACCTCAATGACCGGCGATGGTCGCTTTGACATTTGCTAGCTACCGAGAATCTGCTCTTCGGCCCGCTCCAGTTTCGTCAGGGCCTGTGCAAGCCAGTCCTGTCTGTCGGCCAGCCATTTCTGTTCAGCTTGTACAGTCTGGCGTAACTCGTCTATCATCTCTCTCACGTGTCGCGGGTTTACGCTTCCTACAGTCACTCTGCTTTTCACAAATTCTAGGGGATCCAGTGCCTTTGCAACGGTTTCGGGCGATAGTCCCAGAGTCTTTCCGATTGTCTCGATCGCAGCCTTGTCAACCATCTCCGAAGTGACCTCGTTCGGGTGCTTATTCTCTCTAATCGCGTTTCTCACTAATCTTCCTGCGACATGGTGGGCCGTGCGGAAAGACAGACCTTTCAACTTCACGATTTCGTCAGCAAGGTTGCTAGCCGTACTCCAGTACGCACCGGCTCTCTCCGCCATCTTCTCTTTGTGAACTATCAATGTTTCAACTACGCCAGTCAGGAAGTCAAGGGCGTTGACCACTGCCTCTGCTGCTTGCGGCAATCCAAGGTCGACGAAGACTGTGTCGCAGTCAGAGGAAGTAGCCATCTTCAAAGCACCGAGCGCAGCTGGCAGGTATCCGGTCGCAACGCCAGCCAGAGCCCTGATGGTCTCAAGCGGGTACGGATTCTTCTTCTGTGGCATTATGCTACTCGTACCTGCGTAGCTGTCATCTAGTTCTACGAGGCCAAACTCGGAAGTTACCCAAACATAAAAGTCTCCGCACATTCGTCCGAGATTGGACATCAAGATGGACCACACCGCAAGGATCTCCGCTACATAGTCAGGTGCGAATACGCCAGCATCTTTCGCATGTTTGACTAGGCCGTCGAAGCCTAGCAGTTCGGATGTTCGATCCCTATCGAGCGGCCAAGAGGTGCCTGCTAAGGCTGCGGTTCCCAACGGGTTGAGATTGGTTTTGTTGTAGGCTTCTCTGAGCCTTTGAAAGTCTCGTGCGAAGACGTACGCTTGACCTGTAAGGTAGTGGCCGAACGTCCACGGCTGAGCGTGTTGCAAGTGAGTGTATCCCGGCATAACCGTTTCGACATGTTTCTCAGCCAAGTCCAAGACAGCTTTCTGTAGTGCGGCTATTCCTTTCAATGCTTCCAATAGTTGTCTTCGGCACCAAAGCCTTATGACACATGCGTGTAAATCTATTCTGCTTCTGCCTGTGTGCATCCGACCAGCCGCATTTTCTCCCACAGTATCTGTCATGAAGCGCTCAATCTGAAGGAGTAGGCTACCGAAGCTCGGGTCAACTGGGAACTTTTCCGGCCCCAAATCCCTCATCTCCAACAGACATCTGACAATTTCCCGTGCAATGCTGTGATCGATGATCTTCTGTTCTGCCAACATAACGGTGTGAGCTCTATCGGTCAGATTGAATTCATAGAACATTCGCTTCTCCGAGTCTATCTCGGGCCTGTTCACGTACTTGATTAAACGTTCTGACGGCGTCTTCTGCAGTCTTGCATCCGTGAATCGGATCGCTTCACCATTTCTATCTTCGTTCACAATTGCTTCCTCCCACTCACAATATACAAATCCCAAAATATTGTCTCGCGTGTTAGTTAGATCTTGTGGTGAAATGTCGATACCTTGTGATCTCTGATTGCAATAAGGCGTGACAGGCCGGGAAAGTCTTATCTGAAACTTATGTGATACGCAACCACGTGGTCTGCGATGTCTAAGAGTGAAGTAAGTATAGGCCCCGTGACAGCAAAGGCAGGAGAGAAGAAGCAAGGATTTCTCACGATTACACATGGTCCGGCGGGATCCGCAGTCAATATTCCAATCATAGTCGTGCATGGAACCCAGCCAGGACCGAACCTACTGGTCGACTCTTGTATTCATGGAGACGAATATGAAGGCCCAGTTGCAATCATTAGGCTTTGCAAAGAACTTCTCCCGGAGAAACTGAAAGGTATTCTCGTCGGAGTTCCGGTGATGAACCCCTATGCCTTTGAAGCTGGGAAACGTGAAAATCCTCTTGACGGAGTCAACTTGAATAGAATCTTCCCGGGAAATCCTGCGGGTACTATCAGTCAGCGACTGGCTCACAAGATCTTGACGGAGATCGTCTACAAGGTTGAGTATGTGGTGGATCTTCACAGCGGAGGAAACATTCAGATACTTCCCAGAAAGGGAATGACCGTAGTCCCCTTCGGGACCCCACTTGACAAACAGATCAAGGACATGGTAAAGTTATACAACCCAGAGCTGATCTGGAAGAGCCCTCCATGGACAGGAGGAACCATTAGAGATAACGCCATAGCAAAGGGGATCCCTGCGATAACCGGTGAGAGCGGGGGAGAAGGAAGATGCCGAGAAGAGACTGTGCAGAAACATTACCAAGGCACGGTCAACATTATGAAAGGACTTGGAATGCTAGAGGGGAAGCCTGACATACCGGAGCACAAAGAAATCCCTGTTGTCGAGGCTGCCCCAATAACAGCCACTGAAGGAGGAATTTTCCTTCCTGAGGTTGACGTGATGCAACAGGTCGGGGGAGGCCAAGTGTTAGGCAGAACGCTCGATGTCTTTGGCAACGAGGTCGAATGTCTCAAGGCCCCCGGAGACGGCATAGTTGCGCTAGTTAGAACCTTCCCAATGGCGCATGCTGGAGATTGGCTGTGCGTATTCGGGAAGCTCGTTGACCACATGAAGTGGTGATCCATCAAGCCTTTACCGCAACAGGGACTCAACCATCCTGTTGAGTTCCCCTCTCGCTTTCTCCAGACTCCTCTTTCTGTTTTCCAGCCTTATCTCCTCGGCAGCTATCCTCTTCTCCCGGTCTGCGATCATCCGTTCAACTTCTTGAGGAGCTGGGCCGCCGATGTGTCTTCTCGTCTCGACATTTTCTTTCGGATCGAGAGCTTTCCTGAGGCTTTCTTCTGAGAGGTTAAGTCTTCGCCCTATCTGCTCTTGAGCCACATCATCTATCATTTGGGAAGTTATCTGGTTGGCGAGTTTTCCCTCATCTATTGCTCTAGCGACGATCGCACCTACTATCTTGTGTGCTGTTCTGAATGAAAGCCCCTTTTCCCTGACAAGGGTGTCGGCAAGATCCGTAACCGTTGAAAATCCTTCCAAGGCCCGCTCGGCGAGAAGGTTCACATTGACCTTGAGGGTCGAGACTATTCCTGTGAGGATTTTTACCATACCAACTGAACGATCGACCGCATCCCAGAAGGCGTGATCGATGTAACAGATGTCTCGGTGCATGCCGATTGGTAACGCTTTCAGAACCGTTAATGCTGATGTCAAGGTGCCGATCAGGAAAGCCGTTGTTGCTCGTATCGACTCCAAGGAGACTAGGTTCTTCTTCTGCGGCATAATGCTGCTTACAGAAGCATACTCGTCAGCCAATTCAGTCACAGAATACTCAAAGGTGCCCCAGGTCAGTAGATCCATCGCAAATCTGCTAAGCCCGGACATCATTACCGCCAACTCGGAGATCAACTCCGCGGCAACATCTCTGGAACTCACAGCGTCCAAGGTGTTCTCTAGAACACCCTCAAATCCCAGAAGCTCTGCCACGCGGGCCCTGTCTATTGCGAAGCTTGTCCCGGCGAGTGCACAGGCTCCCATCGGGCTCAGGTTGGTTCTCTCGTAGCAGCATTCTAAGCGTAGAATGTCTCGCTCGCTTTGATCGGTGATCGCCAAGGCATAATGAGCAAGGGTGATGGGCTGAGCGTGCTGCATGTGGGTGTATCCAGGCATGATGGTGTAGGTATGTTGCTTGGCCAACTCCAAAAGCGCTTTCCTTAGTTTGATTATCTCAAGTATTATTGAGTTGATGGCTTCTCTGGATACCATTCTCAGGTGGCAGGAGAATAGGTCGTTTCTGCTTCTGGCCGTGTGCATTCTTCCGCCGATGTCTTCTCCTATCCTCTTGATGAGATACGCTTCCGTCTGCGAGTATATGTCACCCTTCTTTGGATCCACTTCAAGAGTCGCTGCGCCTCCCCTTTCGATCTCTCTTATAACTTCGAGAATTCTTGATGCCTGTTCCTTTGTTATGATCTTCTCTTCAAGAAGCATGATGACGTGAGCCTTGTGAATCTCCAGCTGAGCTTGCAGCATTCTGACATCGCTTTTCAGATGCAGCTTAGTGAAGTACTCGATCACATCTTCAGCTGGCGGTCTTCTTAGCCGCTCGCTAAGTTTCACTTCTTTTGAACTCATCGGTTAACCCTTCAGACTGCACCTATTGGCTGCGTATTTAGCGTTTTCGCGATGATTCAATATGCTCTGAGAACCCAGATTTGGCGCTCTTCGCGGCAGCGGAAAGAACTCCACTAACCTAGACTCTGACTATAGGCCAGATTTCTATGAGTCGGATAGATGATGTCCTCTCGTTCCAGTCCTAGTGATCTAAGAGAACCCATCGTTGGCTATGTGTCAATCACTGTACTCTTTCGGCGTCTTTCACTGCCTTGCTGAAGATTTCCAATCCTTTGTCTACTAGCTCTCTTGTTATCGTAAGCGACGGAAGGAACCTGATGGTATTGCTCCATCGTCCAGCCTTCCAAACTAGCAACCCGCTTTCGAAACATTTCCTCTGTATATTCTTGGCCAACTCGGTGGCGGGCTCCTTAGTCACTTTGTCTTTGACGAATTCCAAGCCAACCATTAGGCCCCTTCCTCTCACGTCTCCTACGTGCTTGCTATCATCGCCAATCTCTTTGGCCGCCTTGAGCATGTATTCACCGAAACGTTGCGCCCTTTGAACCAGGCCTTTCTTCTCCATATAGTCGAGAACAAATGCCCCCACTTCACATCCCAGAACGTTTCCCCTGAACGTGCCTACATGCGCACCTGGAGCCCAAGTATCCAAGTTCTTCCTGTACATCATGCCTGCCATGGGTAATCCTATGCCGCCTAGTGCCTTTGCCATTGTGATCACGTCGGGAGTAACTCCGACATGTTCGCATGCGAACATTCTTCCTGTTCTACCAAGTCCGGCCTGAACTTCATCAAAGACTAGAAGCGCGGAGTTTTCTTGGCAGATTCTCTTAAGTTCCTTAAAGAAGCCGTTAGGTGGAATTACTATTCCCGATTCTCCTTGTATCGGCTCAACTATGACCCCGCCAGTTTCCGCTAGTCCGGAATCCGGATCCTTGAAAAGATGCTCTATGTATCTGGCGCAAGTCAATTCGCATGGAAGTTCCTTTCCGAAGGGGCACCGGTAGCAATATGGGTAAGGTACAATCGTCACGCCGGGCATCAATGGAAAGTACTTGAACTTGAACTCCTTCTTCGAAACAAGTGAGAGCGCCCCGGTCGTCTGTCCGTGATATCCTCCTTCGAAGGAAATGAGGCCAGGCTTGCCGGTGTAAAACTTGCATAGTTTGATTGCTGCCTCGTTTGCGTCCGCACCTGCTGGGCTTCCGAGAAGTATTTTGCAATTGCCCTTTAGATCGCCTGGGGCTATGGCAAAGAGTTTTTCAAGCAAGCGAATTCTCGGTTCACTCGGGATGTCCAGACTGTGAATAAGCTTTTCAGCCTGTTTTTTCAGAACTTCGACCGCTGCAGGGTGAGAATGACCAATCGGCAACACAGCTATTCCCGCGTAGAAATCGATGTATATGTTACCGTCTACATCCCTTAGAGTGGAGCCCTTTCCGGACTCCCACGCAGTCGGTATTGAATGCGGATAGAGCACTGCGTTGCTATCAAGCTCTTTCTGTCTCTGCAAGAGACGTCTCGCAGCCGGACCCGGCGGTCTGACCACGATCTTGGGGGCGTCAGGAAAGCTAAGTCGCGCAAACTCTTGTTCTAAATCAGCTTCCAACATCGTTCACCAACGAGCTTCATTGTTGACCTCTGTTTAGGCTTATTAGTTCTGCCATTGAGGTGCTCAACCTATATTGGCAGACTTGCGTACTGTGATGCGGCCTATGAATCGGTGGGATAGATGCCGCACAGTTATAATGGAAGGATCGCAAGGATTAATCTTGGAACTCGCTCGGTCAGTATTGAAGAGCCTGACGAATCCGTATACAAGAAGTATCTGGGCGGGAGGGGTCTTGGTGCCTACTTTCTTCTTTGCGACCTAGCACCTAATGTGGATCCTCTTGGACCAGAGAATGAGCTCATCTTTGCGACGAGTGTCATCACTGGGATTCCAATTGCTGGCATGTCAAGGTTTAGCGTAGTAGCGAAATCTCCACTCACAGGAGGCTTCGGCGAGGCCGAGGCGGGTGGGTTCTTCGGATCGGAACTCAAAGCCTCCGGATTTGATGCGTTGATCTTCAGTGGCGTCTCTGAGATTCCACTTTATGTTTCTGTGCAGGATGGAAAAATTGAGTTCAGAGATGCCTCGTCTATCTGGGGTAAGACTACGAAGGAGGCGCAAGACGAGATACGCAAGGATCTCGGTGATCCGCTAGTACGCATCGCGTCGATCGGACCCGCAGGCGAGAACCTTGTTCGCTACGCATGCATAATCAACGAACTGAGATATGCAAACGGACGTGGCGGCCTGGGCGCCGTGATGGGTTCAAAGAAGCTTAAAGCTATCTCAGTCAGAGGACGCGGAAAACCGAAGTTGAAGAACCCTGGAAAAGTGCATGAGATTGCGACGTGGATGGCGACTCATTGGAAAGAGTTTCCGGGCGCGGTCTCTCGGAGCACTTATGGAACAGCGGACGTACTACTGGCGTTGAATGCCGCAGGGCTGTTGCCAACTAGGAACTTCCAAGAAGGATCCTTTGCGAAGGCAGAAGAAATCTCGGGGGAGACTATGAAGGCTAAGATGCACTCTGGGAAAGAAGGTTGTTACGCATGCATGGTGAGATGCAAGATGAAGGTTACCGTACCGGAGCCCTATAGAACAGATCCAGCGTATGGCGGCCCTGAGTATGAAACGATCGCCGCCTTCGGCTCGCTTTGTGAGATTGCTGACCTAGGCGCAATAGCGAAGGCCAGCGAGCTGTGTAACGCATACTCATTGGACACGATCAGTACTGGAAGCGTAATAGCCTTCGCCATGGAATGTTACGACAGGGGCATTCTGACGGATAGAGATAGTGATGGCATCGAGCTCCACTTTGGAAACGCGGATGCCATGCTTCAGCTCATAGAGATGATAGCGCATCGCCGAGGCTTGGGCAACCTCCTAGCTGAGGGCGTCAAGAAGGTGGCGGAGAACATCAGTGAGGGCTCAAGCAGCTTTGCGTTGCACGTGAAGGGGAAAGAGCTGCCAATGCATGACCCGCGTGGGAAAGCAGGAGTCGGATTGGCCTATGCTTTATCTCCTTCAGGCGCCGACCATATGCAAGCCGCACATGACTCTGTCTTCATAAGGCCACCCAAATCTGTGGAATCACTCGGAATAGTTGAGAGT
>Ga0315310_10000132_pt1 | contig 50638 bp, 85 predicted proteins | sample TDP5_MG_FD_203630 | JGI IMG/M metagenome (GOLD analysis project Ga0315310, IMG submission 203630) | Freshwater sediment microbial communities from Lake Towuti, South Sulawesi, Indonesia - TDP5 | ecosystem: Environmental > Aquatic > Freshwater > Lake > Sediment | place: Indonesia: South Sulawesi...
TCATGCTCACAATACTCGTAGTATTCATCTTCCAAAACTATCACTTTCCTTCTGCAAGTTTACAGTTGGAACAATTTCTCCTCGGGTTGGCGCCGTCTACAGGGTCGAATGAGTCTTTACACTTTTCACCTGTTAAACGGCAATAGGTGAGCCAGATTCTAAACTTTCTTGACATGCTTCGCCTCAATTAGGCGCTTACATTCTGGGTTTTCCCCGCAGCTCATATGCATATAAATTGTGTCGAACTCGTTCTCTTCAGGTTTACTTGGAGTAACCATAAAAATAAGACAGTCTTCGCCTTTTTTAATAGTGTCTTGGCAACAATAACATTCATGGTCTACTACCGCTTTGACCTTCAACATCGTCACCAATAATCAATGTATTTAGCGAGGGGCGCCAATTTGCTGAGCAATTTTTTAAGCTTCTCCTTTAATTTACCCATTAATCTTCACATTAAGGATTTTCTATAAGCTCCCTTTTAAAGTGGTAGCCTTTTTTGCATGGTTTAGATGCACGAGAGAAATTGAACTCATCGAAGATTGCATTAATCCACTTCAGCTGATCTCCATAGTAATTCTTTGGAATCTTCGTATAGCCGAAGCGAGTTTCATAGTTTAACCGCCCAATCACGTACCAATCTACAAACTCATGTGTGGATGCAATAATCTGCGTTGGATAGGTTGTTCCTGGAATCCACGGTTCGATGCTGACCCATGTGGGTAAACCTAAATTGTGAGCACGTTGTAGTGTAACTATTCTGTGCGCGTTTGTATGTTGATAGGGCTCGTCTGCAATTTGTATCACTGAAGTTAGACTAGTTCCTACCCATAAGTCAAAGCCGTGATCATGCCACTGTTTAAACATTGGAAAATCGGCTTCCATTAAACAGCTTTTACTAAGAACCATGACTCTGTGGGAAGTCTCGGCGTTGGCTAAAATTTCTAGCACTTTTCTAGTTAAATGCTCCGTCAACTCTCGAGGCTGATACGGATCTGTAGTGAAACTTACAACTATTATCTTCTCAAAATGAGTTCTCGCAAGCCTTCTAGCTTCCTTTAAAGGGTCAGCATCTCTAGTTCGACATATCCAGATTGGCTGGTTACTCCAGCAGTAGCGACACCTCAGAGGGCAGGGAGCCGGGTACACAGTTATGTTTTCATCCGCGTACTCGACTCGTGTTTTTGTCATCTTCCTAACCTTTTAGAGCTGAAGAAACTTCTACACCTGCTACTGCGCCACCAAGCCAGCCGAAGACTACACTTGCTCCCTCTAGAAAGAGGATAGGAGCTAGAACGATGACTACTATGTAGGGGATTGCAGAAAAGATTATGAAGAGCACGGCAGTATCACGATCGGTTCTAGCGAAGAAGTATGCATAGAACATTTCGAAAGATGCGATTATGACCCACAGAATGAATGATGTTATAGGTGTCAACATTTAAGATTCTCTCCATGGTTCTATAATTATGCGCCCGGGGCTCCGTCCTGGATGGTATGGTTCAAAACTGACTTTCACAGACATAGCTTGCACTGCAGGAGATCTCTTACCTGGTCCAAAGTTAGTGAATGGAAACAACGAGTCCCCACTGAGGCCTTTAGGCAGATAAATCAGCATTTTGCCATCCTTTCTTTTAAATAATGTGCCCTTAGCTTCTTTAACCATCCTTCGTCACCTCCCTTGTGACCTCTCCCAAAACATTCATGGTTATACCAGCGTTATAAAACCTATGAAACATTACTCTAGAAGATAATTACACCCCAGAAGAAAAAAGGGAAGTTAATGAGGAATATGTTTACCTCAGTCTTTAGTCTCTGCTGGAGTAAAGCTTTCAACGACAAAAGTGCCGAACCAGCCTCTATGTTGTGGTCGATAATCTAGCAAGCCCATCCTTGTGCCAGCATCTTCGAGAACTGTTTTGAGTGTTTCTTCGATTCCTTCTGGTAGTCGCTTGGAATAGACAATCTGAAACTTGGCTGCCCATTTCAGTAGTTTGGCTCTGCCTTTGAGAACGCGCTGTTTCTGAATTACAACTGCTCGCTCGTCAACTACATACTTGTCTGTGCCTAATGGAATTTTCTCAGGTTCAATTCTCATCATTCCAGCAAGTAGACTTGAAAGGCTTACTCTTTTGATGCGGTACTGCTTTGCAGTTTGGATCATCATGCTGTATATGGCTTCCATTGGAATGTATAGTTGTTTCTTGCCATCTATCTCCGCCATGTATGCACTTTGTTCCGCATCTTTGGTTGTGCTGTATTGCTCCATCTTCATTCTACTCTTGGCTTTCAGACTTTCAGGATTTAAGCGGTTCATTAGCAGAGGTGTCAAACCTCTAATTTTTACCTCTATTCTCTTGTAGTTTTCTTCAGTCAATGTTTTCACCTCCTTGCGTTACCATACATGACCTCACCCCACAGAGCCACAATGAAACCAAAGCTTGCCTAGCAGCACGCAACCGTACCAAACAAGACTGAACAGTACCATACCTAACAATGCGAGACCTCGCAGGACCTCGAAATACCTTAGCTTGCAGTGGTGCACTTGACCAAACACCGCTCCACAGAACCTCGCTAAACCAAGCCATGCAGGACACCACTCAACCAAGCCTCAATAGTGCCTTACCTTGGCAGGCGCTACACCGCCCTGCTAAAGAATACTTTGCATCACCGAACCACAATAAGACCTTAGCTGACCTTACATAGCAGTACTTCACAGGACAAAACTTCACCATTCTGTGCAGTACCTCACGATTCCAAACCACGCCACAATAAGGCCTTGCCTTGCAGTACAGAGCACCAACCCGCCCCACAAGACCAAGCAGAAACCTCACCAAACCATAATAAGACCTTACCTTGGAACGCAGTACAGAACCCCGCCCCTTCTCCACACCACCAAACAGGACATCACCAGACCACACCAGAATAAAATCCTTACCGTAGAAGGCAAAACCATGCCCCGCCTCACACCTCGCAGCTCTACCGGACTTCACCAGACCACAATAAGAGCTTACCTTAGAGTGCAGTACCCCAATGAACCCCGCAACGCCAAACAGGACATCACTAAACCATACAAAACCTCGAAACACCTTACCATGCCAGACAAAACTCCGCCCCGCTGATCCCCACACAGCGCAGCAGGACCTCACCAAGAAACACCGAACCCTACTATACCGAACCTCACTTTTCTCCACCCCACCCTGCCAAGATGATGCCTTGCCAAGCCCTACAGAGCTTCGCTTCACACGACCGTGCAAGACTTCACTATACTGTGCCCGACCACACAGGACTGTGCCTCGCCAAGAAAAACCGTGCATCACCTCACCATCCATCACCCAGCTTCGCAGGACAATACCTAAGCACGAAGTACCTTGCCCTACAGAACCAAGCAGGACTTGACCCAACAGGGCCGGGCTCCACTCCGCTAGACCACACCATGCCTCGAAAAGCCATGCCTCACAAAGCTTAACAGGACAGGACAGAACCGTACGACACAATGCCAGACCTCGCAATACCGTAATAAAACCTTGCCGAACTCTACAACGCCAAACAGGGCTGGACCTTAGACCACGATACCATACTGCTCCTCGCCAAATAGCGCAATGCCTTACATTACAGGACCTAGCTGGACAGGGCCTCACGAGGCCTAACAATGCCACACCTCAATAATACCTTGCCTTACCAAACATGACAGGACAACGCTCCACCAAACATCACTGTTCCGCACCTTAAGCATTAAACCGCACCTTTCTCAAAGCTGCGCGAGCTTGAGCAACAAGTTCTCTGAAGGTAGGTTCGTCTGGGATCTGCTGTTCTTCCGCCCAATTCGTCACTATAATCAGTGCGTTTTTCAAGCAGATTAAGCCATGTCTTCCATGTTCACCTGGTTGGACTTTGACGCATGAAAGCTTTTTACCGCTGGGCAGCGTCAATATAGTAATTGGTTTTGTAGATTCGCTACGAATTGCGGAAGCTGGCATATGCACTATGGATACAATGTCTTTTACGTCGAAATTATATTTCCGTAGACGTCTGATGCTGGCGTTTATTTCAATTTCCGTGAAGGTTTTTCCGTGGCTGCTGTTAAGTCGTACAGCTTCAGCAAACAGTTCCGCTTCACTTTGAAAAGGTAAGATGCTGCATTCGATATAGGCAATCTTTAAGAGTATCCGGCTGTGCGCTCGATGAAATCCATCTATGACAATTTTCTTTCCTTGGAACAATCCTACTCTTATGGGCGGAAAGACTGAACCTGCCTTTAGAGCCTTAGCGTAAGCTCTTACAACTTTACTGTCGACTTCTTTTCTAGGATAAATGGTCCAATCAAAAAGCAAGTCAGCAATCTTCTCGAGTTTTGTCGGAGCTTTGTCCCAGTTTTTTTGCGCATATTTTTGTACTTCTTCTTGCATAGATTCACCCCAAATAGAAAAAGGCTAGGGACTCACTTCTTGAGCCAATCAGGAACTTCAGCATCTCTGGTGTTAAGTAATGTTTTAAGTATTGATTTGGCCATTTTAATCTCATCGTCACAGACTTTTGTATGAATATTATGATCATCCTTGATATGTGGCAGCCAGAAATCTAGATCTTTGGTTGTCTCGAGTAAATTAAGGTCATGGTCTATTATCTCAAGAATGTATCTTTCTCCACCGTGCGCCATAAGATATCCTACGATGAACATCTCCTCTGGAGTCTTGAATCCTTGTATTTTGAGAAGGTCGAATATTTTCATCAATTGATCTTGCTGCATTTTCTCACCCTGTAGAGTGCATTATATCAGTGAATATTTGTCCCACCCAAGCTTCCCCTCGGGTCTTGGCTATGGCAGCAAAGCATTTCTTTAAAGTATCACATTCATCCAAGTCTATATCTGGTAGTGGTAGAGAAGCAATAACTCCTTGATTCTTCTCCACATCTGTTTGTTTGTGCAGCAGGTCCCAGTACCATACTCCGTTTTCCTTGGTAAACCTGAATTTCGCTACTCCGCCCATTATTGGATGCTTCTTCATCTCAAAGAGTTTTTCGTCTTTCTTTTTGGATAGGTTTTCGATCTTAATCTTGTTCATGATTCCACTTCCAGTTCCCAATGTAGAACTTCATTCAGTTTATCCATCATAGCCGTGTCCAAAGGGTCTTTACCAAACATCTTAAACTTCAAATTTGGCAACATAACCCCCACGATTTTACTGACAGATTGCGCCACACAAACTTTACCGCTTAGATGTTGACGAACTGTGACATTTATAGCATATCCATTTGGTAAGTTAATGGTGACAAGCGTATAGGGGATGCCCTTAATCCAATCCCTACTCAATGTTTTACCTCCCACATTTCGGGCATGTGGACTTCTTATTATCTGTTTTTATGAGTTTGGCTCCTAAGCCCAAATTTGTGGAAGAGCCCGAACGAATGACATCTGTAAATTTAGTGCCGCAGTATTGACATTTTCGTGTCCCTATGATGGCAATGCCCCCACTATAATATGGTATTCCCATCAGAATACAACATTCGCAGCAGAAGTCGTGATGAATACAAGGTCCGCACCAGTATCCACCGTAGTCTTCGTTTCCACACACTTTACAGTGAACCAGCTTTCCATGCATGAAGTACGATTTTATTACAGCCCATTGGATGTTTCTATTTATGAACTCCCTTGCTTTAACAGGATCAGCATCCAAGACTTCTAGTGCGAATTGATATGCTGCCTCTCGTTTGTCCGTAAAGACTGCGCTTCTGCCCTTGTCCCAGTTGTTCACGCGATTCCTGAATTCTATATGTTGTTTGAGCCACTCAGGCATTTCTTGTGTCAATATTTTCACCCCATGTAGAAAAAGAGGGACTTAGAACTTGATAGTAAGATCTTTGCCATGTTTCTCGAGCCACTCGTCTATGGCCATTCTTCCAATTTTTGTTTTGATGGCGTGCGGCATTCGTCCCTGTTTGTTGGCAACAGCTAAACAGTAGTCGTTGAGCAGTTTGGTTTGTTCTGGAGTAAGTGAGAGATTTAACCGTTCACCCTGGAGCATTTCGGTCCAGCCACTCGAGGATTTTTCCTCTGTCTTTTTACTGTTACGCATTTTCTCACCCCATTTTTGCACAAAGAAAAAAGGGTTATAGTGTTATTTAGCTTTTATGGCAATCAAGGCATGCAGAGAAAACCGTGGTTTACTAATTGGTTTGCCGACGTCTTTTGACTGGGTTTTACCTTCAAGCATGCATGCAAGATAGTGTGAGAGAGCATATTCTGCGAGATACTGTTCTTCAGCAGCTTTCCACTGGTCCATGTTACTCTCTGGATCAAAATCTGGAACGAGAGATTCCAAGTATTTTTTATTCTCACTATACGTCAAAGTTTTGTCGATGTAATGCGGGTCGAGCTCATGTTTCCGACAGAATTTCAAAAGATGACGCATCTGAAGATTATTCACTGTCTCAGGTCCTTTTTAGTTCCAAGCCATATTTCAAGCGTTTCCAGAGACTTCTCTAGTGGCAGAAACAGTTTTCCTTTCCATTTGTTTAGAAACTTACCTATTTCTTGACATAGATGCTGCGTATCCTGGCTAAGCTCTTTAAGCTCTCGGTCGTTCATTTTGCACCCCGAACAGAAAAAAAGGGATTTCAAATTTGTGACATGACTTTATATTTGTTACCACAGCCTTCACATGTTACTACATAATTTGCGTCAGGTTCTACGGTTCTTGTTTCTCCACACTGAGGGCAAGCGACTTCGCAAGTGTCGTCTAGGCTTAGTGGAACTTCAACTATTGGAACTTCATCTGTTGTACCTGCATCAATTTTTACTTGAACCTCAAGTTTCTGTCCCTTTCCGAGCCCTAAACCTACGCCATGTTCATCAAAGTGTTTCTGGCACATGTAAGCCCAATTACCCGTTTTTGTTCTACCATCGTACTCTGCTAATTCTTCTACACCGTCTTGTTTACAAAAATCACACATAGGCAGCTCTTTTACTTTAGCAACCGTATGGTCAGGCGTTTAATTCACCCCACAATAGAAAAAGGAGGTTTATTTTCTTCTCTTGACGGTTATGTTCTCCTCTATCGGCTCTACGATTACCTGCCGTTTGACAGTCTGCCATTCTGTTATGAAAATCTTAATGATTTCGTTGCCATGATCGTCTTTTACTGTGATATAGAGCTTGTCTGAAGTACTTTTAGGATCTATCTCTGCCCTCATACGTTCACCCCGAGAAATAGAAAAAGAGGGAATTTAAGCGTGGCGTTCTTGGTCGCCGATAGCTCTTTTTAATGTAAATCGTGGTTCTATCTGGACACCTGCCATCAGCTTGTCTATGAAGTCTAAGACTGCTTGCTTGATTTCTGCTGCTCTCTTTTCGTCAGTCTCATATTCGTATGTTCCAGGCTTCGGCTTAGTCATGTCAGAGCCATAGTAACTTATTTTGCTGCGGTGATTGCTAGTTGTATATTCTTTGTCTTCTACGTCAAAGCCACACTCTGCTACGGTGTAATCGTAATCATGCCGATGCATTTTCTTATTCCTTTGGAAGGAAGCATGCTTGGCATAGAATCTAATTGTGAACTCTGCTGTTTCGATTTCCTGCAATCGGCGCCCGTTCATTATGATACGAATTCTTCCATGCTGCTCAGGGTCACTGATGACGTCACAAGCTAACTTGTACGCATAGTTTTGAAGTCTCTCTTCAAATTGTTGAAAGCTGAATTCACTTCTTACCGTGGGCAATGTTTCACTCACCCCATTAGAAAAAGGGTAGGAATTGAGCTATGTACCTAGCGTAGGTTGTACTACAATCATTCTAAGGTTACATTCTCTGCATCTGTACTCATTTTCCCATGGTATAGGTTTAATGACTACTGCATGATCGCATGGCGGAGGTGGAGGTTCTGGAACGTGATATGACCTTTGTTCTGCACAAGCAATTTCCCATTCCATTTGCTCCTGTTCTTTGCGAGTTAAGAAGTCATAGCCATACGGGCATCGTCCATACAGCCAACACTTACTGCATTGAATTAGAGTTATCTCCTCTCCAGTCTTAGCACACGTTACTATTGGTGACCCATCTTTACCCATTCTCACCTTCATTTCACCCCCGTAGAAAAAGTGGGAGAATAAGCTACTTCGTACATTCCAAGCTCCTCATAGAGTGTGTTGAATTCCATGGTATTCTGTTCGCTGAAATTCCATGTTTTGATGAGTCTGAGCATCTGCCGGGCTGTGTGGATCTGTTTACCCATTATTTTGTAGGCCCACTTTGCGCGGTCCAGAATGAATTCTACAGTATTCTCGCCTGGCACGTTCACGTTGCCATACTTCTCATAGTGCTTGAGCTGTTCCCAGTATGAGCCTATGTGATAATCTCTCTCCTTAGGACAGTCAGGGTATTGCTCTTCTAGATACTCGTTGTTTTCGAGGCAGAGATACCATGTTGAATGGTTTCCTAGATATCGTTCGACATCTAACTTAAGTAGTACTCTACAAATTCGGCAGCGAGGTAGATGCTCGATATACTTCACTTCGCCTCTGAGATAAGTGATAGCCTCGATTAATTGTTCTTCGACAAAATGGAGCCATTTACGCATCTCTAACCGATATAATAGCATCAGTACTTCCTTGCTTGTTTTTCGAGGAGGCTTTGCTTTCTTTGGAGGGTTGATTCGGTCACGTAAAAAGTGTGGTTGTCGAATTCTTTCGATAAGTATGGCCACTTTACTGTCTTCCATGACTTTCCACCCACAAAGCATATTTAGCTAGTGAAAATCTCCAAGGTGCTTTACACTCTGGGATCTGTTGATAAGCAATTTCCTTCGGTAGCCCTTGAAGACAGAGACACGAAGAAATTAGCATTAGCACCCTTTTTGTCGATTGCTTATCTACTCCTTCGGGTATATGCTGCAAGTTCACGTTTGCTGGTCCTACTCCCGCCAAGACTCCGAACTGAGTGATCATGTTGAACATCCATAATGCTGTACCCATAAGTGTAACAGCATTAGTGCTGCTGTCCCATCCTTTCTTCTCTTCTTTTAGCAGTTTGTCGTACCATCCGTCTATTACGTCCTCATGTTTTTCAAGCCAGTCGTGAAAAGCGTTGAATAATCCTTCCTTGAACATAATAAGTGTAGATTCCAATTTACACCCCGATAGAAAAAGGAGAGATTAAGTTTTCTTTTTTGCCCTTATGTATTGCATTAAGGAGAAAGCTTCAGGTGTTTGAGGAACAGAAGCTGTAGGAGTCACTGGCTGCTCTTTCATTGTCTTTGCTAATTCTGCTAGCGAGAATTTGAAAGGCGGCTTTATTCTAATATAGAATGGTGTCATGTCAGGCGGATTCCACTGATTACCTAGGCTCCAGATCTCGCCTCCAGGCATTGAATACTTAAGGTCGAGCATAAGCGTATCGGCGCAGACAATGCTGTAAGGGTGATTGCTGAACAATGCCATGTTTACTAGACATGCACGATAGAGGGATAGGTCTATTTCAATTCCGTATAGTAGTAATGGCGCCTTTGGATACATCTGCGAAGCTACAATGAGAAATCGACCTGTTCCGACAGCTGGATCTAGGTCAGTTATGGGCTCAGGATCATATTTTACCAGCAGCGGCCTCATTCCTATCACTGTGTGCCATCTGGCTCTTTCCGCTTGAAGATTAATTGAGATCTCGGCTAGCTTATCGTTAAATTTTAACCCTTCTGCGGTAAGCCATGCCAACGTCCAAAAGTCAGGCTTCTTAAAAGAATATGGCTTCTTCAACACTTCGGGTTCCAAACAAGCTTTCACCATGAATTCAGCTATGCCACGTGGTGTCAGACATTGCCCAAGCCTGTTAGCTCTACCTGCTAGTTCCTCTTCTACAAAGATTTCTCCAAGATGGTCCCACGGCTCCTCTCTCGCTTCCCTAATGTACTGTTCTATGAGTCCCGTTTTCTGAATGTACTGCTTAAGTTCCTGGAATTGAGGATAGTTCGGCTTACCTTTTGGACCATCCCATTTCATGTTTGGAAAGCTGTATTTCCAAGGATTCTCAATAATACCTAAGTGATCAGCCAAGAGCTCGATTGTTATGTTCCAGCATTCCTTCCTAAAAAGGTGAACTTTCATCTCAACTTCGTGCATAAGGTCAGCTAAGACTCTTTTTGGACCTCTGTAGGGCGGAATCGCTCTCATCTCCCTCAAAGAGAAGTGTGGCTGTGTCTTGTCTTCCGAGTCTGGAAATAGCTTTTTCAATTTACACCCCAAAGAAAAAAGAAGGATTATTTATGTTTCCAACCGTTTGGAAACATTTTCTTGAGTCTATTGAAGCATTGCTTGCAAAGAACTCCTTTTTGTAATTCTGGTATCACATACTTCTGCCATTCTTCAGATGGAACTTCAAAGAATTTGGGGAATCGTTTTCCACAGAGTGCACAAAGAACTGGGATTTGAACCCAAGGAATTCGAAAGTCAGGTAATTCGTCATCATTACACTCGCAGGAAATCAGTTGTCCACCACAATTTGGGCATCGTTCCATGTCACATCCTGGCTTGTGAAGTTGCCCTTCCTCTACGCCGCAGTCATGACACTTAGCCAATAGAACACCCCAATAGAAAAAAGAGGTTAGAAGTTTGCTGTCCAGCCTAGTTTTCGCATGGCCACTCTGAGAGCATCTCTAGCATCGTGTAACTGAGAAATGTTATATTGTTTAGACTCTATGTACTGCTGAATCAAGTGGGAAAGATTTCGTTCCACATCGTAGAGCTGCCTAAGAGATTCCATGTCTACCAAGCCTGCCACTTGAGCCATTAACTGCACTTTTCCAACGCACATAGGACTTCCAGTGAAGCTCTCCACTGCCACAAACTCTTCCTCACCGTCTTTCCTTGCTCGGATGATCGCGAAGTAACCTGAATTGTTATCGGCAATGGTCACTTGTTTCACTTCGTATCCTAGCTTGTTTAAGGAAGTGGCAAGCTCGTCGCTGCCTATGTACTGCCCTGCATACTCGTTTAAGTCAACCAAATTTTCACCCCGAAAAAACAGAAAAAAGAGGATTTTAGAGAGTCTTACTAGCCCGCTTCAAGTAAACCAGCATCAAGCTTCCACAAATTAGAAGCAATGAACCACTTAGAACCCCAACAATCACTTTTGTTTGCATTGACTGCCTAAAGACCGCTGGAAATGTTACTGTAATTTCTTCTATGTGAATTATTCTGAGATAGTTATCAATAGCAACATAGAAGCTGACTGCGGCGCCTATGAATAGGATGAGTATGGCAATTGCCCTAAAACTCGATAAAAACGACGCCAATAGTCTTCCCTCCACGTCCATTTTTTAGGATAACTAGGTTTTCTGTTCTGTAGATTTCATATGGCACATAGTTCACAACATATGGAAAGTCGTAAGTTATGTGTCGTTCGTACGGTGCTGAGGGATTAAGCCACCAATGGATGAAATCGTTGGGATAAACCCATGAAGTTGGCTGATAGAAATCTGCATGTATCACATCGTTCAATGAGCATGTCTCAGATGACAACATCATCAGCACATCCGAGCCTTGAACTGTCACGTTTTGCTCGAATTTAATCCCGTTTTCTATGAGTCGTATGTTCCAAAGGTTCTCGTTAAGCTTAGTAAGACAGACAAGCACTGCCTTATCCATCAGAATGCCACTTTCCCACAACTGATAAGATTGCGGTGAGTCGATGTAATGGTCTATGAAAAGTTTTGGACCATCGCCTTTGTCTATTATGCCTGCAGTGACCCACTCGATAGGTGTGAAGCCTATTCCGAACCAGTATGCAACTCCAGCGGATTTGAAGCTACTGCTAACGTTGGTGATGTAGACGTGTCCACCTTTAAATGAGCCTGTAGGTCCAGATAGGTAAACCATGGCGTATCCACAGGTTAGGGCATGAACATCACTTGACATTATTTTATCAATTACCGGCACATCTTCTGCTACGCATGGTTGCAAAGACATCAGAGGCAAAAGCAACATAGACACTAGGATGCTTAGTTTTCCTTTTTTGTTCATTCTAATCACCCCTTCCCCCACTAATTATAGGCATTTTTTAACCTATAAATTACACTGAAGAAGAATTCTAGAACACTATTCTATTCACCCCGAAAAGAAAAAAGAGGATGTTAGTTTTTCTGTTGACTTTTCACATAAGTACGAAATGGGAAAAGCCGTCTTTCAATGTCATTAACGATTCTCTTAACGTCTGTTTCCCACGGTGGAATATATTCGGATACTGGTTTGCCATGTTCGTTCTTCAAGAAGAACTGCTTTAGGTCCTCGAGTGTTGGGTAGATTCCGATCCAGCCTGCCTTGTTATAATGTGCTATGCTCCCGCAGCATAGTGTGAGAAACTCGTAGAAATAGTTAGAAAGTACTGGTTTAAAGTCTGCTGGTGTTGCAGGTAAATAGAGCATCGAGCCTAGCCGCAACCATCTGACGCGCTTGTTACCGTAGAGAGTGCCTTTCTCAATGATGCGTTCCAGGTTATTTAGAATCTTCCTTCGGCTCCAAACACGGTTTCCTCTGTAGAGTATTGATACGTTCAAATGGTGCTCATCTATAACATCCTGAATCACTATTCGAGCCTTGTTCTCTAGAGGAGGCAGGTCTAAGTTATCGAGTACGTCCTTTACCTTCTGAATTCCTTTCTTGTCACCAAGAATACTGATGTCAAGTGAATACTTCAACTCTTTTTTCACACATACACCCCAAGGGATGTCAGCATCGAAACCAGAAAAAGAGAGTTGGGATCATGAGTTTGGGCATCCGCAATCAGGACAGCATGGATGAATATATTTGTTATACCGCTTTCTACAGCGACGGCAGACTATAAAATTAGGCATCTTATCGTTTTTATGTCTCTGCATTCGTATCACCCCGAAAAGAAAAAAGAGGTCACTTTTTAAGTTGAGCATATGCCTTTAGTGAGAAATGTGTTTTGTCGATTGGATCTGGAGGAAACTTTATCGCTTCTGCAATGAAGAGGTCGGCGTAAATGACCTTTCAATTTAGTACTTCCTCACAATACAGGTTTTGCAGGGCTCCGTACTTTTAGGGTTATCAATGCTTATTCCATGTGGGCAGCCGTTTCCTGTGTGAAATTGCTTACAAGCGTTCTTATTAAGCCAACCATTACGTTTCCATTCTTCATATTCACTTTCGGTTAATACCATTAAAAGCACCCCGATAGAAAAAGGAGAAATTATTTTACACGTCTTAGAAGTATGCGGTCAACTTCAAGCATAACATACTCGAGTGCGCCTTTTGGTCGAGCTAGAGCTGTGGCCATTGCGAAGTGATGTCTCTCTTGTGTCTGCATATTTTTGCTGAAGTGAAAACACGTGAAATCCCTTGGAAATTTCAGCATCCATATTGGTCTCCCGAAAAGTTCATACTTTTTGATATAGCCTTCCATGTATTGTTTAGTAGTCTCATTTTGTTCCCACCAACGTTTTCTAAATTTAGGCAGCTGCTTCATCATGCACCCCAGATAGAAAAAGAATGGGTAGTTACTGGGCTTTGAAGTTTGCAACGTTTTCTAGGGCTTGCCGCAATGCTACACCTTTAGGCGTCGTTTTGAAAACTATTCTATGCTTGCTATTGATAATCTCTAGAAAGCCGTTGGCGGTTAAGAACTTCAGATACCTTGTAGTCAGCTCTCCACTTAATACCACCTTCTGCATTATATGCGTGTATAGATCACCGTCCATGCAAGTATCCAAAATCTGCGCAATTATTTCATGTTTGCATCTCTTTTGAGCTCCCAATTGAACCACCTGGGATGTTAATGGACTTTAGTGACAAACTCCACTATAACCAATACGTCTAACATAACAACTATAACCACGATGAAAATCCAGCCCTGCCAAAGAAAACCTGCTGCATCACCGAAGCCCCCAGCAGCCTCGATCTTCGTTGCGCAGTCGGAGAAAAACATCCACGCAGGCAAAAGCACGGCTACAGCAAATAGTACAGCGATAACGATACTGGCCAAAATAGCTTTAACTTTCATTATGTCACCCCAACAAAAAAAGGAGGAAACTATTTATGTCGGCATGCCGACAGGAGCAGCAGTATAACATGAAACTATTGGTCCATCTCGCTCGCGATTTTGCGCAGGCATTTATAGAGAAGTTTACCTAAGCTAGTAGTTTCATACTGACCTCTTCCAACTTTTCTAATCAGGCCATGATTTATTAGGATGTCAATATGATGCTTGAGGGATGCTGGATTTAATCGCAAATCAAAGATTAAGCTTGAATAATTCTGGCGCTGCAAACAGTATTCAAAAATCTTTAAGCGGGTAGGATTTCCCAAAGTCTGTACGGAACTAACGAGATCTTTAATATCCATTCTTGATACCTCACTAAAAGTTCAGCGGGGCTGCATTGGATGTAACTTATTTACCGTTTTCTCCGCAGGCTCGGAGGGGGAACTGCAAGATGTTGCTGCATCCAACATCAGCCATTCCGCACTATGCATGCTTTATTTGGCTACGTATTTTGCTACTAATGATCCGCCACAGTAAGGGCAGGAGTGTGCCTTTTGTCCTGCCACATTTTTTACAACGCTTAACCTCTATTAGGGCTTTCAGCATGCTTTTCCCCACTTTCAGTTAACATATTTTGCAGGGCGGCGTACACTTTAAGGAATTCTTTGCCTTTTCTGCTTGTTGTGTATATCATGCTGTGGTTAGTTTTAGGTCCAGGCGCATGCTTAGTGTTTACGTTTGGAAACGCGTCTAGAAGGCCTGCTTCTGCGAGTTTCTGGATGTAGTGATGTTGTTGACCCCCTAAACCACATTTTTCTTTTATGTGGCTTATGAGCTGTGGCTTCTCTGTAAATGCCAAGATGTCAGCTATTGTTTCCATTGTTATCGTTTTTGCTTTTCTTCTCATTGCGTCACCCCAAAAAGAAAAAGGTGGAAGTTAGATGTTTGATGCTTCTTTTCCGATTATGGGATGGTGTGTTTCCTCATCATCTTCGTTTCCAACCCATTTTCCTTCTCTTGCGTCTCGATGTCCCATTGCATATGCTTTAGCTGAAACCCATGCACAGAGAAGAACCATTATGATAAGCATTATAATCAGAGTAACGATTGCTCCGATAGCCGCACTCAAGATGTCGAAATTCCACACTGATGTTTCACCCCACGAAACAGAAAAAAAGAGGAAGATTAAGTTTTATTGTTTCTTCTTTTTAGTTGGCACGATTAGTGCTTGCACTGGCGGAAGAGTCTTCAGCGTCGGGACTTCTCGCACAGGTATCTTGACTTTAGACGGGATATCCCTCAAATGCTCGTACTCGTCTATCGTGTCTGACAGCTTCACAAGCCACACGAATTTTCCGTCACATAATATCGGCACAAGGAAGGCGTAATACTGCACGAAGCCATTGCCAAAAGAGTATGTTGTGATTCCCACCTGATCAGCCTTAAGGCGCCGCTCCGCCTCTTCATACAGCCGCTGGATTACATCATCCTTCTCACCGTACAACTCGTACACGTTTATTATGCGGAACTTCTCAATACTCGTGTACGGAACCCAGTTCTCCTCTGGAATGTCAAAGATTTCAGTTCTTTCAAATGGTTTAACCTGCACTTCCGAGCCGTCTGGCTGCACAGCAAAATATTCAATGTTCTCCCTAGAAACTTCGTTTCCCTTGGCATCCAAGAATTTGTATGAAAAATGTTGCATGACTTCAAGAACTTCGCTACTCGGCACTGCTTTCTGCGTTTCAGGATCGATGAACTTGATCTCAGCAGCTAAAGTCTTTCCCATCCACACAAACTTCTTGTCCATAACTATCCGTACTTCCTCAACTGGAACTCCTGAAACCTTCAGTTTTATCGGAGGCTTAGGTATCAGTAGCGCGTTTCTAGCTTTCTTCAGTTTCACTTCAACATCTATGTTGGATGTTTTAAACCGCATTAAAGCACCCCCAATAGAAAAAGGATGGAATTTAGCGTCTGTTTTTGTCATACCATGCTTTTGTTACGTAGCAGTAATGATCTGGTTGGTCGCAGAGCATTCGTTCTAGTCCTTCGCCTTTGTCTTCTGCAGGTCTCAAGAGAGCGATGGTTATCGAATGCCATTTGCCGACTTCCTTCATATGGCGTCCACAGATTGGGCAGCCTTTCTTCGGCCATCCATTTGGAGGCTCAGTCTTAAAGCTGAGGTAATGGTCAAACTCGCTTCGCAGGAGACGGGCAGAGCCACAGTGACAACTATCTCCAACTCCGCGAACTGTTGGTTTTCCGCAAATTGGGCATTCTGGCATTTCCATTATCAGTTCTGACATAAACACCCCAAACCTTTATAAATCTCGGCATGCAGCTGGGCAAGCTGGCTTTCAAACGACATGCAGACACTCAGCTAACATTCAAACTGACACTCATTCACCCCGACTAAAAAAAGAGGGATTTTAGCTGGATGTTACGAATATTGGAAAGCGAAATACCCCTGTGTCTGTTGTTTGATAGTATTTCACGAGAACTTGGATGTCTACTTTTACGGCTGTGTAGGGCTCGCCCACTTGCATGTCGCTGTAGGGTTTCGGTATTTTTGGAGCATCTGAGAATATGTCTTTGAGTTTTCTTAGCTGCCATTGGCTGAGTCCTGAGCCGCAACAACCTGTGTATCTCCCTTCTTTAGCTAAAACGAGACTTCCGAAGAAGGGACTCCTCGCATTTTCTCCGACTGTGAAGCCTACGACGTCGCAGACTTCAAATCTCCAATTTTTTACTTTCAGCCAGTTGTAGGATCTCTCATGTTCGTAAGGGCTGCTAACTTGTTTAACGATTAAGCCCTCTCTATCTTTTTCAACAGCTTTGTTCCAAGCCTTCACAAGGTCGTTTTCGTAGTTCACATACTCTACAGTGCCTTCGCATCTCACCAAAAGTTTGTGGAGCAAGTCCTTTCGTTCATAATATGGCTTTTTCTCAATATTCATGCCGTGTACTTGCAGAAGGTCAAAAGCTTTCAGCGTCATCGGAAATTGCTCTCTGAGATATGGATCTGGATAATGTGTTGAACATCGCCTTTGGTTTGGTGTGAATTCCTCATTGCCTGTTTTAGGGTTTACATAAACAGCTTCACCATCGATGTTATGTCTTCCTCTTATGGATTGTAGGGCTTTCACTATCTCGGGAAGCCTTATAGTGTATATTATCCCACGTCGGTTCTGCAAAATCACCATCCCGTCATCGAGGATGGCGAGAACCCTGGTTCCATCCCATTTACGGGAGGTTCGAGGAACGCAAGCAAACCTCGAAGAGGGCTCTTATGCGGTTAGCCCTCACAGGTTTGAGGAGTCCATCTATAGGAAACAGACGCCGCAATCCCGCCTCTTTCCGCTCGGCGACGAACCCTCTCACCATCAGATTACGGAGCCCTTCTACTACTGCTTTTCTGTACGCAGCCGTAACTCTTTCTCCGTCTAATCCGTTTTCCTTCAGCACAGATCCGTCGACTTCAAAATCATGACAAAGCATTGGATGAATCATTTTACACCCCCGAGGATTGTGGGCAGATGCCAGAACCGTTAGGTTAGCCGCCTATCCTTTGCCAAAGCAAAGGGAGAGTGACTGTCCCGACACCTACCTTCCACCCATTGTAGGGCTGTGCCAAGAGTGGTTAGGCATTTCTGCCGTTCCTTCTCGAGGGAGAAAGAGCCGACAAAAAAAGCCCTCCTGACATCAGCTTTCCACGGTGCACCCCGAAGGGTATACTCCGAGAATCGACGGCTTATAGGAGAGAGGCTATAAAGACATCGGCTCGGAGTCACCCCCCAAACAGAAAAAAGAGGTTATTTCCACGGTTTAAAGATTTTCAGTATGCGGTCTACGTCTTTCGCGTTTTTGGCTACGAACCGTTTTCCTTGCACATGGACTTCAATCTCAGCCATACTTTCACCCCAAACAGAAAAAGAGGGATATGAGTTTAACTTAAGTATGGTGCATCGTTTGCTTTGCGTACATTGTCATTGTTCGACGGTTTCTTCCAGGTACCCATATCAATTTGTCCATGTTCCTTTACATAATCCTCTACTTCTTTCCCTAAATGCTCGTTAAGGACTGTGGCGCCTGCTGGGCTTATGATCACGTAGACGCTTTCCTTGTAACCGTCTGGGCTTTCGAACCGCAAGATAAGAATGACAGCTTCTTTAGTGTGGCCAATCTCAAAAGAGTTGCAGAATAATGATTTACCCAAAACAATCACCCCTAAAAGAAAAAAAGGGAGCCAAGGTTCTATGGTCCGATTCCTGTATTGTGCATTCCAAACTTTATTCGCTGTCTTACTAGGTTTGTTCGATGACGTTTTAGTGTTATGTCCCAGAATAGGAATAACAAGTCTATTAGTCGTTGTTCCATTAGCCAGAGTCTAAATCTTGCCTTGGCTTGGCGGAATCTAACTTCCATGTACTCTCTCGAAGCGGCACCTTCTATCGTTAAACTTCCCATTTGAATCACCCCCCAAATAGAAAAATTAGGTTAGAGGATGCATCCTCTACATTCGTAACATTCATTTCGGTTCTTCCATTGCTGTTTGTTTATAAGACATCGCCTACAACGTCTCGGCAAACCTCGTTCTTTATACATCTTATCGAGAAATTCCTTTCGCTTATCCTTCACAATTTCACCCCACCTACTCTCCTTCGTCAAGGTACGGCGTCAGGCTGAGAGACGCTCAGCCGCTGGGGTTCTGCTGCACAGCGCCCTGTGCTCTTGCCGCCTACAATACGAAGGATTAGCGTTGAGTTATTTGAGGATTTCATTGATGGGCAGAATTTCCTCACTTCTAAAAGAAGCTTCCAGCCCTCACCCTTACCTTACGGTAGCTCTGGTTTGTTATCTAAGGGGTGTTTCCCCCAGAGCATGCGGATGAAGTAATCTGCCTTCTGTGTGTTAGCTGGTAATTCTTAGCGGATCGCCTTTCGGCGGAGCCTTGCTATCTCTATCCTCTTGTGAGTAGGTCGCTAATGTCGTGGGTTTGTCTCCAGCCCTAGCGTTACCGCTACAAATCGATTAGGAGAAAAGAAACAAAAAATATATGGTGGGCTAATCTCCAGCCCTTTCCCCACATCCCCTTTCTAATCCAACGTCGTAAAAGGCTATGCCTTTTTGTTGATTAGGTGATGCACTTAGGGATAGCGTTATTTAGAGCCTTTAGAGAACCCACGTTAATGTGCTTTATTCTGTCTGACAGGGTTGCTGACTCTCAGGGGTGAGCCTTTCCATGCCGTCGGCAGGCTTGCTGCACGACTGTAACATGGATAAATCAGAAAAAGGAGGGATGTTGGTCAATGTGAGCCTTTTAGGCTCTTACTCTTTCTTTTTCGGCTTTATTGCTTCTGTCGCCCAATCAGACAAGCTGAAGCGTGGCGCAACGGGATGACCTAACTCTTTCAAGGAGTCAGGAATAGCCACGTTATCGCAGTATCGCATGGCTTTGGCAAGAGGGGTTATCTTCTCCATGAACGGTTTTCGGGCTGTTTTGAGGGTTTCCCTCGCTGATTTCAGGCTCTTGCGTGTATTGAGGATTGCGGTCTTAACCGCTTCAGTTGGTTTTTCAATGTATTCCTCAATGCTCTTGCGTTCTGTCTTGGCTAATTCACGGGCTGTCTTGGCTTGTTCTTTGGTTTTCTCAGCCATCTCCTGCACCTTCAATTTGCGACCTAAGAAATAACCCCATCTCTCGCCGATGAGTGAAATGAACGCCTGTTCTAGTTCCACTTTGGTTGGGGCTACGGCTTGAGAATTAGCTGTCTGAGATTGAGCTTGTGCTTTCTTTGGCAAACACTCATTCTCCTTTCAATGTGGAAACTAACCCCGTCGGTTGTTTTCCCGTCAGATTTCAGAAAGCCATTCTCCCCGCTACGCAGACCAGAGAAACAGGGTTATTTACGGCTAAGTAGTGCATTCCAAAACGCCGAGAGCTTTGAAACATTAAGCAACATACCGTAATCCGTATGCGAAAGAACAGCAATAGTCCAGCGAGAATCAAGCTTGTCTTTGTGGCTGTCGCTGTCGTGATCCTCCATGTGAACGTTAAGCATCTTGCGTGTGTTGGCGAGAACTACAAAGCCACATCTGATGCATCTAGCTGTAAAAGGCATACCTGAACCTTCTGTGCGTAGCGGTTTAGAGAGGCAATTAGCAAATAAATTTTAAAGGGTTTATTCTAGCTTCAAGTCGTTTTTGTATTGCCCTTTCCTATGCATACGACCTTAGCGTTATGGGTTTAAGGTCGCACAGCTTAACCGTGAACGACTCAACCCCACGATTAAGGCACACAACAACATAACGGCTCATGCGACTCGGAGACTTTAACGCTAAGTTTCCGAGTCGTTAAGCACACAAATAAGGCATTAAACCCTTAACGTGCCTTAAAAGTGTGCGTAATGGTTAAGAGAAGCTTAAACGTGGCTATTTTTTGCGGATAACCTAACCGTTAAACTGCGTTTGCTTCTCCTTTTCTCCTAATCTTCCGCACATCAGTTTAAGGCACGTATCGAGCTTTTCATTACGCCCGATTTGTGCTTATTCTTATTGCTGTGCGTTATGCATCATGCACTTTTGCACAATGCACAAAAACCCAAACACATCCAAACTAATAAACATTTCGTTTAGATGAAGCTAAACGAACTCTTTGAAAAATACGTTTTATCACAAATGATTTTTTTGTTTGTTTTTTAAAAAAAATAATGAAAATAATTATCTTCTCTTATATTCTCTCTCTAGTCTCTCTGCTATTTCTCCCGCTCTCATTCTTATCGTCTCTGGAACTTCCCTAGGACTTACAAGGCGTCTAGCTACACGGCTAACCTCTTCTATTTCTACGGCTTCATGAATTACGTAGGCAACTCTTTCTTTGAATGTTTTGTACTCCCAGGCTTCAGCACTCCAGTCTGGAATAATTTCCTCTAATTGCTCTCTTGTGAGTGTGTATCCGTGTTCTCTAAGAAAAGATTCTGCTCTTCGCCAGACACGATTTTGTTCTTCAGGCGTAAGCCAAGCAACTGGTGGCGGAACTGCAGGAACTTTAGGAATTCTAGGCTTCTTCTTGGGCCGGGGAAAACCTTTCTCATATTGCCTTGTCCAAGAAGAAAATGGCTTGTAGGGATTCAGCCAGCGTGGATCTCTTAGAAGACGAGTGTTCACCCGGTAGTATTGGCGGAAAAATTCTGGGCTGGTTGTTTTTGCTCTTTCCCTTCTAGTCGGAATGATTAAACCGTATTTCTTAAGAAGGTAGACATAGGTTCGGAAGGCTGCATAAGTGCCTAACTCGATCTCTGCTTTCATTTCATGAGCGATACTAATAAAGGCACTCCACCGCTGCCACATGCCATAAATGAAATCTTCCTTCACATCTAGAAGGTGCTGCTTGATCCATATTCCCTTACGTGGAATAGCTTTTCCGCCGCCCCGTTCCCAGGAGAAAACCTTAAAATTGTTGACAATTTCTTCCTCGAATGGTCGTAGAACAACTTCTACTTCCATCCGAAACTTACTCCATCATTGCTTTCTTCCATCGCTCTACAATTTCAGCTGGTCTAAGGCCACTAGGACTCTTCGCATGTGCTAGACGCTTCTGACAATAGTTAACCTTACGCTGCGCAGATTCAACACGACGCTGCCAGAATGCTTTTAGACTTTCAGTAGGTGCAGTAGCCAGTCTCTTCTGAGCAACCTCAAGTTTCTTTTCATTTATTTTTAAGCGTTCAAACCAAAAGGTGACAGGCGAGTCATACATCGGTGACAGATTTTCCCGCATCTTCTTAATCATATTCTCAATTGACACGGTTTAGCCTCTCTTCATTCTATTTCTCTTTTTCCTTAAAACCCTTTTCACTTTCACTAGCCTGGGGGATACGTTCTTCTATGAGACGCAACTGCAGGAACATGGGTGTACCCCAGGTCCTTAGCTGCATGAATCCGATGCATCCCATCTTCGACCATGTATATTTGTGTAGTGTCATTAAAATGAAGAAACACAGGCGGCATCTTTCCAGTATCACTTAACCTTTTCTTGTTATCCTCATAACGGAGGCGATTCCAAACTGGAGTCAATTCTATCTGAGCTATCGGAACCATAGGCACAAAGACATACTCATACCACTCACCAAACTCTCGGTATTGCCGTCTTGCTTCTTCTATGTCAAGTCTTAATCTCGAGCGAGCTCTTGGGTCAACATCCATCAAAGCTTCAGGCGCAGGAGGCAATATAGCTTTCATATAGCAACTACATGACTGTGATATGGGACCATGCATTCTGATTGAAGCAACAAGGTTTCTCCACAGTTGGTCCATTTCTTCATCGGACCAACTTTTTATTCCGCCATACTTTTGGTAGGCTATCTCACGTATTCTGTCACGCTTATCCAATTTCTCCATAAACTCCTCAGACGTATGACCTCTTCCCATAACGTCCTCTAGATCTCTCTGTGCTTGGATGACACTTGGTTCACTCTCTGCCCTTCTGTCATTCTCTATAGAGCCTGTCTTTGGAAGTTCATAATGAACTGTGGGAATGAACATCATATAGAGGCTTAACTCAGAGATCCAGTTCACCAATTCACCAGCTCTGATCAAGCTATCAATGTATATCCTATTCTTTATCTGTGAAGGAAAAACCTCATGTGGGGTTCTGCCAAAGCCAGGCGTAACTACATCTTCAGGTAATTCTATTGACAAGTATGGGCTTTCTTCACGTCCATAATGGTCTCTTCTCATTCCAGAGCAGGAGGCCACAGTTCTATATCCCATTGCGTTGATTTCGTTGATGTACCCTACGATGCTGATGTCTGCAAATCCTCCAGCTTTGAGTGGTGCTGAGATGCTGAATTCTTCTGGTCCTTGTCTATACACCTGCCCCGAGAGTAATCCTAGGTTGTGTCTAACTTTCATGAAAACTTGTACTCTTCTCTCCCACATCACGGTTCTTCCTCTTCTTCGTCTTCTTCTTCCTCTTCACCTTCACTTGGCTCTTCCTCTTCCCTCATAGTCTCACCTCCCCAGAAGTTTTACCAATTCTGGTAAATCCGATACTTAGCTTCTTAGCTGATTGGTGTTAAAAACTTTTCATACTGCTTGTACAAAGCTCGCCATCCGTCACGTGACCGGCAATGATAAACACGGTACTGCTCCGGTACTGCATGTCCCATCCAAAACTCAACAACGTCACGGTCTGCCTTTGCATCTCCCAGAAGTGTTCGGAAGGCAGCCCTCAGAGAGTGAGGCCTGCACGGATTATGCCCTTTATACTCACCTAGCCATTCTCTTGCCTGGTTCTGGAAACAAATTTGAACTGAACGTGCAGATACGGGATATAGCCTAGTGTCCAAATTAAGCCGTCTGCCCTTGAGGGCTTCCTTTAGTGTGTCCACACCCCATGTGCTTATGAAGGACATGTAGGGAACATCTGTCTTGATCCTGGCCAAGTCAAAGCATAATGGTACTATGCCCTCTTCGTACTCATGTTTAATGTCGCCGTAGGTCTGTGCGAGAACATCTGATATGCTCAAACCTGATTGGAAGATCGCTACGCCCACAGCCTTGATAATTGGACGTTCTATCATCTCAATGAATTCTGCTACTTTCTCTAAGCTCCAAGGAAACTTTTTACTCATAGGCTGTGAGCTTGGAAGGTCCACATAGCGCGTTGTAACCTTAATATCAAAATATCCAGCGAAGGATTGAACGGCGCCAGTATAAACTCTGACAGTCTTTGGTTTCCATCTTGCATTACAGAATCGAACAAACTCCTTCAGAACGTTTCGCGCCACACGCTTCCTAGCTTTTCGTGGCAACCTCATGTCAGCTTCAATCGCATCTAAAAAGTCAGTAAGAGTTTTCCCATAACCGGCATGCTGATAAAAGACTAGGAATGCCTCTAAGGCTGACCTGTAAACTTTCCGTGTACTTGGAGACACAGCATCAAGGAATTCTTCAGCATTCTCATCGAGCATGGTTAATAGATAACGCTTACGGTTAGATAAATCTAACGCTGATACTAAAAAGAGAAAACCTATAAGTCAAAACTCAAAACATCCTATCGGCGATGAGGCAGTATTTTCCTTTCTCCCCTCCTTTGGCGCCGAGCCCCTTTAAAAAACAGAAAAAAAGGGAAAGACACTTCTAAAATACTTATGCAGGCGGCGTTCCTTCTTCGAGATCCACCGTCAAGATGCCTTCATACCCTCTTGGAAGGTTAATGAGTAGTTTGAGCGTGGCTGGTTCCGCATCGAATCCGCCTTTCCAACTAGAGAAGATACCCTCAGGCCACTTTAGAGCTGTGGTCGACACGATAATCCACGGGTACTCTCCTTTCGCATAAGTCTTCTTTTTAGCTGTATATTGCAGATAAACCCACCCCGACATCATGCGCCGCACCCCGTACTGGTCAAAGCCTGGCGTGATGGTTTCCCAGTTAATCACTATTCTGTAGAATTTCTTCGGGTCAAAGCCTTCCTTACTGAATATTATGCAGCACCCCTTACCATCATCGGGTGCTTTGACTCTAACAGCGTGTGGCGACTCAACATCACAAGTTCCTGCTTTGAAGTCATACGTTACCTTCCAATGGGACGGCCAGTCAGTCCAAACAATCCAATCGTCTTGAACAACTATCTCAGTCTCAAACGACGGCACTTTAGACCCATATCCCATACAATTCCCTCGAAACTAAATAAACCATAGACTATTTAAAACTTCACATGGAAAAAGTCAAGACTCTACTAACAGAAGCAGCCACTCCTCCAACTTTAAGCATGCTCTTGGGTCACATTTAGACGGGCTTACGTCACTTTTCACTAAACATTTAAGGCATGGAATTGCAAAAAAATCAGGTGATTGCATAATTCTATGATTTTACGATTTTCTAATAGATTTAACGATTTCTATAATTCATAATATAGGGAGGTTGTAGCCTTCAAACGTCATACCTTTTGTGGAGGCTCTAGCTTCTATGAGCCTTCTCCACGCATACCGTACAGACTATGTTCAACATAGTCGTCAACAACGCTGTGCACGTCTATGTTCAACATACTTTGCACGGCTGGCTCCGTGGGACTCCCTGACGCCCTTTGACCCGAGGGTCAATTGCGTCTTCAGGTTCCGAGCGCCTCAAGACCCGCGTTAAAGGTCTTTAGTGCCGGAACTACGGCACACAAGTTCCCTCGAGAAGGAACTCGCAGCCATCGCGAATGGCTATTTGGCCTAGTCTGTTTGAAGACACCAACCTCACCATGAAAAATAGAAGTCGTGACTATTGAGTTTTATGGTTACGGGGGCAGGACTTTCGGGAATTCCTTCCTTTCGAACCTGCGACCGCATGGTTTCTCAAGGTCTAGAGGACTCTTATGCGGTTAGCCCTCACGAGGGTTTGCTGAAGCGGCTAAACCAACCTAACATCCGCAATCTCGCCTTATGAGCCATGCACCCTAACCTTGCTAGGCTACCCCGTATTACCTCAACACTTTTACTCCTATTTTTTTCGCAACAATTTCTTTAAGTTTACTATAAGCTTCATCTTCCTTTTCTGGATTCAGTATTGCAGTTGAAATTATGTCCGATGGTGAAACAGGTTTCCGACGTCGTAGCGAATCTGGAAACTGTTGGTCAACTTCCCAACCATCACCTTCCTTAAAAGTTATGATTAATCCATAGTCATCCTCCTGTTGAGCTCGAGCAGTCGCAAAGATCGCAGCGATCACAGGATTAGGTGTAGCATAAACATAAGAATCAAGTTTCGGAAGTAGCCCTCTCTTCTTTATGGATTGGCGCCTGCGAGCTCCAGTCCCATGAAACAGCAGTCTTTCCAGCACTTTCACTTTAACTGATCTCTCTCCCTCTATCCGCCAACCAGCGTTACTTTCGTCTTTACTCCGTATGGACATTTTGGAAAATGATAACCTAGTTTATGGCACCATACTTCTCGACCAGGCTCTCTTTGTGGTCCATTTGGAAAGCAGTAGACACATTCTTCAATATCTTTCTCTTCTTTCACCCATAGTTCCTTGGGAGGATAGTTCCAACCATAAGACGCAACAATTGCATTCTTGACTGTTCGAGCTTCAAATGTTATCTTGTCATCAACAAATTTCATTGGTAAAGTTCCGCTGCGAGCACGCGTAATAGCCTCTTTAAACAGCTCCTTTAATTTCTCGAGTTCTTCTTCTGAAGCGTTTCCGTCAACCCAGATTCCTTTACCCATCGTTTTTCCTCTTTCTTCTACGTTTCTTGATAGCCCGGTTCTTTTTAAAGTCATAAACTAGGGGCATTTCATTACCTTTAACTTATTTAACCGAAAAGTTATATATGTCTATCGATATAAGAGTCTGATTCAGAGGGGAGAAAGGTGAAAATTGCAAAATTCAGGTTAGGTCCCGGAGATATGGCTGAAGCGGAAAATATTGAGTTAGCACTTGATGAGCTCCCAGAGTTCGAGAAGATTCTACGTGCAGCAGCAGATATGTATCGAGAGGCTCATCATCCACCCGTGGTAGTTCCAGCAAAACCACGACTAGACCTTCTAATTCCAATTCTTAACGACATGTTTGAAACATGTAAAGACCCTCAAATTCCAGGCTGGCTCAAGGAACGTATCGAAAACTGGAGGAATCAAATAAACGATAAGTTGATGGTGAAAGGGATATGAGTAATGCTGAAATCACTTACACCGTCGCTCGAGGCAATCTTGAGCCCCTAATACTATGCACATTGAATATGGAGCCAAGAAAAGCTCAAGAAATAATCGAACTCCTTAGAGCTAAAATCGGAGTTAGGTTCTCTCCTGGAACGATCTACCCTAAACTTTGGCAACTCGAAAGAGACGGCTGCATAAAACAAGACAAAAAAGAAAAGAAGTTTATGCTAACGGAAGACGGAAAGCGTAGGCTAAAACGGCATAACGCCTCACTATTACTAATCTGGAAGTTTTGTAGGTGAGCTGTGAAATTGAGACAACAGGTTATTCTAGGCCACATTGTAGGCACAGGTGAGCGCTACTATCTACCAATTCATCATACAGGCATCACGGGAATGTCAGACCTTAGCGGAAAATCAACCACAGGAGAAGCCATTCAACGGCGCCAACCAAGTGAAGAAGTTAAGTGCCTAGTATTCCTAACAAAACGAGGCGAAAAAACTTTCATGGGCGCAGCACAGACCACACCTTACTACCGCGAACGAGCTGACTGGAAATATGTTCGAACATTACTTGAGGCAGCATGGCATGAAAAGCTAAAGTTTGAAACACCTTGGATATACAGAATCTGTAAGGGACCACCACCGACAAAAGACTTGAAGGAAGTCCGTCAACGCTTAGGAAGAGCTATAACAGTAGAGAGAATGAAGGATTTTGACAAGAACATTTACACGTTGCTCATTGCCTATATAGACGAAGTTTTACCAGTCCTTGAAGAAGCCCGAGATACATTAACTGACACGTTGACACTTAAGCCAGGCATAAACGTAATGGACCTAACACGTTGGTATCACCATGAAGCATTTCAAATGCTCATTATCCGCGCCTGTATGGAAGAAATCTTAGCACACTATAACGACGTCATCGTTGTTCTCCCGGAAGCTTGGAAAATGCTACCGCAAGGAAGAAACACACCAGTTAAGATCTTCTTTGAAAAGTTCATTCGAGAAGGCGCAACAAACAACAACTTTCTACTCATAGACGCACAAGATCTCGGCGGAGTCGACAAGGAGCCACTACGCCAAGTTAGCCTATGGCTAATCGGCAAAATGATGCAGATGGACGAAGTTAAGCGATTACTCGACCAAATTCCAGGAGCCCGAACGTTCAAGATCGCAGCTCAAGACATTCAAACACTTAGACTTGGACATTTCATCGTCGTGAACGGCATAGAGAACACGGTGAAAAAAGTCTACGTGTGGCCACACGGTGTACCAGAAAATGTTAGTATTGAAGTGGCAAAGGGAATTCGAACTCCCGAGAATGTACGTGACGAGTTTCTTAAACCGAAAAAAGTGGAGGATGAAGATTTGGTGTATAAAGAATTGTATGAGAAAGTGAAACAAGAAAGAGATGGAATGGCTCAAGAAATTGAGAAGATTAAGAAGGATGTCGAAAGACGACTGGAAGAAGTGAGACAAGCAGCCTTTAAGGAAGCCATGGATAAAGTGGAAGAGATCAAGAAAGAATGGAACATTGAAGAACTCCAAGAAACCATAGCTACGTTAAAGGATGGCAAGATAACGCTAGAAAAAGAACTCCAAAAGCTTGAGCCTCTAAAACGTTTTGGAGCAGCCCTTGAGACATTTCTGATAGAAATACATGCTGTCACCCCTACTACGAGTACACCCGCTCCAATTATGCAAGGCATAACTGTTGCCCAAGTTGATGAACGAATAAAGCAAGTAATAAGCTCAGGTCCTAGCCCTATTCCAGTAGTTCAAGTCGATGTGGACCAACGCATCAAGGAACTAGTGAAAAACGAAGTTATCAACAGAATAGTGACAAAGATTCAAGCATTGCCAGATGTAGCCAAGAAAGCGGCTTGGTGGATACATGAGAAAAAGCAAGTGAACATTAGGGCACTCTACAACTACATTTTCGATAAGCCATTGGAAGAAACAGGGCGCATCCCAGGTACGTTCTACATGAACGTGGTAAATCCGTTACAAGACGCTTGGCTAATTATCAAGGAAAATGGAAATATACGTTGGGTTCTGCAAGAGAAAGTGGCAACCGAGCTTAAGGATGTACTCAATGAAAGTGACCTCGAGAAGGTCCCGAAATACTTAGTCAGCCTCCTACTGTGAGTTGATAAGAATGGGTATAGGAGTAAGTCAAGCTATCTGTCCAAAATGTGGCCATCAAGGACTTTTCATCAGTACAGAAGAATGGAAGCCTGTCATTATCAAATGTCCTTGTCGTAAATGTGGTTGGAGCGTATACCTCAAACAATTTTGGCCAAAGGAGGAATCAAAGTGAAGAAAGAGAGAACGCTGAAAGAAGTTGAAGAAATATACCGTCGGCAGGCTAGAGAGTTTAAGGCTTTACAGAAAGTGCTTTCTAATCAGGGTAGTTTTGAGTCTATGCAGCGAGCTACGATTTGTGCTGGGCTCTCTGAAGTAGCTGAAACATTAGCAGATGACGTAAAGAGGAGAAAAAGAGGCTAAACTCATGGTATCTTGGGAAGAATGGGCAAACCAAGTTAATGAGAAATTAACAGAGCTTTCAAACCGTATTGACTACATAACACGAAACATGGCACTAAACACGCAAATTCAATCATTACGTACAGATTTTAACTGTCTACGGGATGAACTAGTCAGAGACATATACCTTGAAAGGATAGAAGGCCATATCAGTCTAAGTCTTAGAAACGGTCCCAAAACACAACAGGAAGTCGCTAAGACCCTACCAGACTTTACACAGAATCCAATGGTTTACCACGCATTCTATCTAGCTTGGAAACAATGGGAGAAGCTAGGCATAATCCTACCTATTTCTCACGGAAGAGGACGCCCACGAACTTGGGAGCTCAATGTTTTGAAGAAGGAGGAGGAAAACAAGTGACTCATAATCCAGACGATGATGGACTTGCAAAAATAGGTAACGCATACTTCATGGTTCGCTCACCCGTAGGCGGCGCCACGCACGCTATCAACCCTAAAACGAAGAAAACCTACTGCGGCAGAGATATGGTGAAGCTGTGGGATAAATGGCGCCCAATAGATGTACTACCTGACAGCAAGCATGAGCCAACTTGCCAGATCTGTAAGCGCCACTACCATGACCCAATCAGAGAAGAATTAAAGGGTTTAGTGAAAGACTTGAAAAGAATGGTCTCTGAATACCTAGATACACGTTTAATTATCGAGGATGTTGAAGGGATAGGACGGTTTACCACAAACTTAGCCGCTTTCATGCGGTCGGAAAAAAAGCGACTCAAGGAAGAGCTTGAGGAAGAGGAGAAGTTTGTTAAAGACTTTAAGGAAAGAAGACTTGTGTGTCCCAGATGGACGGGAACCGGATGTTCACTACGTTATAATGGAACGAAAGAGTGCGGTGCTAAAAATGTTGTATGCCCACTTGATTCTGCAGAGAAAAAAGACCTTTAAGAAGGGGGAAAAATTGGCTCAAAAACTCTGTCCCTTCTTTTACGATAAATGTCTTTGCAGATCGCCAAGTAAAAGCTTAGAATGGGCTTGTGGCAAAGAAGGAAAAATCAGACTTCTAAGCTGTGCAGTTTTTTGTGCTCTCATTTATAGAAAAAACCCTCGAGACGAGCTATGGGTCGAAATGAAATGAGTCCACGTAAATTTGAGTGTTTAAAGTGTGGGTCTTGCTGCCGCAATCTTCGTGTTAAAATGGGAGAGTGGACATTAGGCCTTTTCCTATTACCTGACGAAATCAACCTTTTCCCTGAAGACAAGATAGTTCCAATGTGGGCAATAGGACTTAAAGGAAGAAGCAGACCTAGACCAGCAACAATCGGTGTTTTGCAACTAGACTCAGAGACTTGCGTTCACTTAACCAAGGAGAATACATGCCAAATCTATAAGAAAAGACCAGTTATTTGTCATGCTCACCCCTTAAGCCTTACTATTGAACAAAACTTGGTAGTCTCAGCATCTGTCAACGGGTCTTGTCCAGGTGCTAAGAAAATACCTTCAAACGCGCAAATTAAACTCGGATATTACTTCAGCGATGACATAATAAAAGCAAGTGTGACAGTCTCAGCTTACCTTGAACGCATGTTCCGTGATTCTGATGGGTTTATTTGGCTTTTCGACCTAGGCAGCCATAAATGGAAACGAGTAACAGAAAACCGTTATCCAACAACAACATAAAAAGGGGAGAAAGGGCGGAACCGTTTCAGTTTTCTAAGGCTACTCAGCCATCTTAGCTTTCCAGTTTGTTGCCCACTTGTCTACGTCCACTCTGTGTGTGGCTGCATCGATGGCTGCTTTATAGTTCGAAATTCTTGTAGGTCCGAAAGGCTGAGCTGCGTATGCTGTTTTCATTCTTTCTTTTGCAGCACCGTAGCTCTTAACCATGCTCGCGGCTTTTCTTGTCATCTTGGCTTTTCCAGCGGTAACCATTTCTTCAAGGCTTCGTGGCATACTAACACCTTGAAATATGTTTCCATAAATTCATACTTATAAATCAAACGCTTATGTTGCACAGTGATTTTGGAGGGAGAGGGGTCAAAAAATATTAATCAAGCATAATAGATAGTTCAGTGGATGACTCTAGTGGAAACTACTACAAGTGAAGTTTACGCTACAGCCTTAACCCTTCTTTCTCATGATTCAGATGGTAGTCTCAAGAAGCTTTTTGAAACTATAGTTGAATGGGAGAAGCAACATCCACCAAAAACTGACTACGACGGGTTTGAATGGCACGTCGTCTTTGCCGATGCTAGAACTCTCAATAGTTTAGTTACACGGCGGATCTTGAAAGTTGTCTTTAAAAGTAATAAGTATTGTTCATATAGGGCTCTTGATCCAGCTGCTTTAGAAAAGGCACTAGCTGACTATGAAGGCTCATTTACACAAGAAGCTATTAGTGAAGAGATCCCAGTAGACCTATTCAACATTGTTACAGGGCATGAGGAAAAAAAGGATATCCTTCAAAGAAGTTTGAATGCTGAATACCCTGTGCATTTGTTACTCTGGGGAACGGTTGCATCAGCAAAAACACTCATACTCGAGGAACTAGTAAGGCTGCCTCACAACACGTTTGTATTAGGAAGTAATCTGACACAGGCAGGACTGTTTGAAGTACTATTCAATGAACGCCCTCGATACCTAGTCATTGATGAGCTTGACAAAATTAAGGATAGCGAAAACCTAGCCATTCTCCTCAGCTTAATGCATAAAGGACTTATTCGAGAGACCAAATATCGCAGGCATCGAACACTCCGACTGAAGACATGGGTGTTTGCTTCTGCCAATGATATTTCGCATCTTCCAAAGGAGCTGATGAGCAGGTTCTTGCCACTACGGTTCCGTGACTATACAGACGATGAGTTCCGTGAAGTTGTTGTAAACGTGTTGAAAGAGCAGGAGAATATAGGCGAAAATCTAGGCGTATACATAGCGGAAAGAGTTCTTAGAGAACTCAATAGCCGTGACGTGAGAGACCCGATCAAGATCTCTAGGCTGCTTAAACAGCGAACCAAGGAAGATGTTGACAAAATAATAGAAATTCTAAAACGACAGAAATGACCTAGGGGATTGAAATGCGTCTTGTGATTCTTGCTCTTGTATGATAGACTCCTCGGCGTTTGTAGAATTCATCTCTCGCCTTAATTGCTGCTTCAGGATCACTACCAGCCTCTACAGTAATTCTTTCTTCAGTCGGCAAGCCCTCATCAAACAAGAAATAGTACGTGTATTTGCCACCGACTTGACTATATTCATGAAAAGTTTCTACAAGTCCAATATCAACCTTAACATGTGTGAGCTGTCTGCGTATAGGTCCCATTCCTACTTTAAGAAGAGCCTCCTGTATTGCATCGTCAAGAGTTGGAGCCTCAACCTCTACAATTTCCCATACTCTTTTACCCGTAAGAAACGGCGTATATTCAACAGTGCCTCTCCAAATGGGCATTCTAGATCACTGCTAATACATACTTTGGAAGGCGCCAAGCCCATTTAGTGTAAACCCAGATTCCCAACATAGCCAGTAACATAAGTCCTAAAGCGATCCAAACTTCACCTGGCACTTCCTCGAGTAGCTTAACCCGCATCTGCATCCTATGTTTAAAAGGTCCATCAGGAAGGCGACTAATACGTTCACGTAAAAATGCTATTAACTCTCTTCTATCTTCTTCACTCATTGCTTCTCAATTCTCTAATGCTTTTTTCTGTTTATAACTATTTCATCATTGCCGTAATCCAATTTTCACCGACTGACAAGGCCTTATCATAGGAACCCCTAATTATGGCCTCGCGGACTTCAGGTTTTCCTGCACTAAAAGCGTCAGCAATACTGGAAACCCACCCATCCGCCAAAACTAGAGCATGTTCAATCAGGCTATCTGGATAGCCCTTCGCTTTCCATTCACGCCTTTTAGCCTCACGTTTAGCCTCTAATTCTCGATCTACAGGCGGATAAATAGCAGTCTGCCTCTTCAAAAAAGGTCGTTCTCGTAGCCATCGTCTAACAGGTCCTTCTTCAAGCAATTCTACCTTCTCCTCTTAACGTACCATAAGACGTTTTCTACTCTGCACCTTTCCCGCCAAATTAACATGCGAAGCCCTGGCGGAAGAGTCGCTGATTTTTCATATGCTTTCTGCATATGCTCAACAGCCCGCTCCACCTCATACTCCACGTCAGACAACTTTCCCCTCACTTTCCAATGTATGAAGAATGGCGGTCAAAGCTGCCTTGTGACGCCCTTCGTCATCAGCTATACCGAGAATTAACTGCCGTTGCCCTTCAGTGAATACAGGATTACCGGCTAACTGTTTATAGTCTGTATTTGCCTTTTCTTCATCAAAGATTAAATCCGTGAGAACTTTTCTAGGAATCTTTGAAACCTCTCCTGGATTAGATGACCGCTTTAACAATCTTCCCTCTCTCAACCTCTTCCGTAACGGACCATCTTCTAGAATCATTCTATCACCTTTTCCGAATCCATGCATCCTTCGTAGTCGGATGGTATTCTATATCTACTGGATGTTCTTCAAAGAAGATGCTGCAATGGCCATCAGAGCTACGTACCTCAAATGTAGGGTAGAGGACGAACCCAGGAGCCCCATGAGCTTTATCCCATCTAACATCTTCGGCAGAAACGAGTCGGTCAACATTATCAATGACAAACTGACCTTTTTCGCCACGTATTCTCAATTGCCTCAATTGCGGATTATAGTCTAAATACAAGACTTTTTCTATTACTTGATCCTCACTCCGTTCAGGTGAACGTTTTAAGAACCTCTGTTCCCTAAGTCGCTTTCGTATCGGTCCTTCCTTTAGTATACCAGCCATTTCTATCAACTCGCCCTTTCTGCAACACTTTTTCTTAATCTCTGAGCAAGAATTATAGTATCCACGGCATACCGTCGGTTTTCATATTCGCTATAGGCTTCCTCACTCTTAGAAAACTCTAAAACAACCCAAGGGCTTGTCTTAGTTAATCTATATACTACAATGTAAGGTTCATAACCGCCATTTGGTGACTCTTTCAAGTATCCATCTCTTAGTCGCCTTAGTATGGGACCTTCCTTTAGAATCCCTGCCATTTCTATGTTCTCCTTGGCCTTCGCGCTGGAGGTGGAACCGGTGGAGTTGGCGGTGCCCAAGTCATACCCAATATCCGTGCAGCAACCTTATGACTAATATGATACACGCAACTGTCGAACTCTCGAGTACCAGGATTGAAACCCGCGTATCCGGGACCACAGACGCCTTCGGCTAGGCCACGTGCCCATGATGATCCTGCAACGACTTCTATTGCCTCACTAGGTGCGACTGCATCTACTTGTGCAAAGCGTAACCCTGGTTCTAGTAAGTCAATAATTTTTGGACGTGGTATCAAGGGTTCTCTTTCTTTCAAGTAACTGCGGACAGGCTTCCGTTCTAGAACTTCAGCCATAGTCTCACCACAAATAGATTAAGTTTCTCTCTTTAAAAATTATTCCTACATTTTACCAAGGGCATATGCCATTAGGGCAAGAACTGCGCCTACAACAAGACTTATAATGCCATTTCGTAAGGCGTGACTCTCCTCTGCTTTTTCCTTTTTTAAATCGTCAATCTTCTTGTCTATGGTCTCAAGTTTCCCAGCTATCCGCTGGTCACGTTCATCAAGTTTCTCGGCGATTCGTTGAAAACGTTCATCACAAAAGGTCTTAGTAACATACTCGGTGCCAGGATTAGTTACGTTATGTTTCTTCTTTTTCCCTGGTCCGAGAATCGCCATCTAAAAGTCCCCCGTATATAGTTCTGTCGAAAACGCTTTTAAGACTATCTCACTACATTTTAATGGGTGTATAAAAAAATGGAGATAAATACGCCTAAGGCAACAGCGATACTACTCATCGTTTGTGCCGTTCTCACGGGAATCAGTGCAGCCATACGAACTGTTGATGTAACACAGATACCCGCAGAGCTACAACCAATATGGCTATTAATCGTCTATATCTTCACAACCTCAGCTGCAGCACCACTATTCACTTTCCTAAGAAATTTCTACGGCTACATGGAAAACAAATACGAAACAAAACCCGAAGAAAGATCCACCATACATTACGAAGCATCACAACTTTGGGGAACATGGCTCAAATATGAGGGCTACATTAAAGCATTCAACATATTCATAGTAGCTTTTACTCAAGGAACACCGATAGAACCCTACGCAGTCTATATTGCAGGTACTTTAGCATTTGTGGTTGACCTGATTCGCAAAAGTATATCCGACCTGAAGGCTTAACAACTCGCTTTCTCCCCCACTTTTTCTTTTTTCTTATCGAAGATACTTGAAAAACTTTTTAAATAAGCGTGGTTTTTGCCACAGCAAATGGAGAATTGCCCGGCTTATCTCCTTTCCAACAGACAATGTTTTAGGAGTAAAGCCTTTCATAACTTGGATTAATTCATTCAAGTCCTCGTCACTGAATGAGTAGAGAACCTTTTTCAAACGATATCTACGACTATTCTGCTTTCTTAACCAACCAATATATCGGTCATAGTTGAACGGCTTATCTTCAGCTAATGCTTGACCCGCAGCCTTCCCAGAGGCTATGGCTTGAATTATGCCACCACCAGTCACAGGATCAGTGCTAGGCAGCGCATCGCCCACCAACAGAATATTTCCGTATACACCGGTCTTCGGCATCCTCGTCGTAGGAATCTGCTTCCCGATACAGTCAATAACTTTGTAGTCATTAACCTGCCTCGAAATAAACTGGTCTAGAAGAGACATGGCTAATGGTCCCTTTGAGGAAGGTATACCCAACCCAATTCTAACCTTGCTATCTCCGCAGGGAAATATCCAAGCATAGCCCTGAGGTGCTACATTCTCTCCGAAGTAAAGTTGTATCGTGTCATGTGGGTAGTAATCTATGGAAATCATCTTTTGAACCCCAATATGAACATCCTCCAAAGAAAGTCTCGGTAACCCAAGCCACTGCCTAACTACAGACGCCGGCCCATCCGCGCCTACAATGTAATCATATTGACTTTTGGCAAAAAACTCTCGGTCTAAATCCTTAAATGTAAAAACTTGATTCAAAATCATCTTTCCACCTAATCCTTCTACTTTCTCAGCCATATCTTGCTCAAACAATTCACGATTCAAAATATACCCATAATCTTTGTCGCCTTCCAACTCCCAGCGATTTCCGTTGGGTGCGTAGATACAAACTCTCCGTATCCTAGCAACAATACAGTTTTTGGGAATGGAAACACCCACCTTCTCAGCCATGTAAAGACTAACGCCACCAGCGCAGCGTGGGTTCTCGCCAACCTTAGACTTCTTATCCATAATATTGACATCATAATCTCCGTTATGTGTTAAAATCTCCTCAGCACATGCCAATCCAGAAGGGCCAGCGCCAACTATTACAACTTTTTTTGTGGCAGTCATTTCTATACCTTAGAAAAGATTTTTATGCTCTTCGAAGATAATTAAGTTTTGGTGAAAGAAATTTTGACCGAACACGAAGAAGAAGAGGGTGTAACTCTCGAAGAACAAGTTAAAATCCTCCAAGAACAGGGTCTCCCTAGAGAAAAAATTGTAGAGCAAATCTTCGACGAAGATTTAAGTGCTAGTGTAGATATCTTGTCCAACCTGCTAAACATGGGGAAGCTTGACATTGGAAGAATAAAGGGACGAATTTCCAGAATTAAAAAGCGGCAAGCGGAAAAGGAAAAACCAAAGGAGGAGGTTCCTCCCGAAGGTGCTGAATCAGTCTATAAAGGTGAGCTTGACGTCAACAGTATTCTTAATGATATATTGAGTAGGCATCCAGACATAAATCCCAAGGTCAGAGAGGAAGTTATGGATTGGGCTAAAATGAAAGGCGGTTTGCAGCCTACTGAACTTGTTTATATTCTACAGAGCATGCGAGGTATCTCATCTACTACCGCAAACATTATCGCGTCTAAATATTCATTTGCTTTAAATAAGGCCATACAAGAAGGGAAATTACAACTACCTCCTACACTCGGTGTCGTAGCTACACAAAGTCCAGCACCACCCCAATTTTTCATGCCACCTTTTCAACAACAGCAGCAAGGTTTTCAACCACCAAGTTTCCAACCTCCTAGTCCTGGACAGCAAACTCAAACCACTGCAGGGCAGCAATTTGGTCAGCCATATGGATATGGGTATGGATATCCTCCAGCGCCACAGCCACAGCAAGACATACGTAACATGATAAGAGAGGAAGTTCGACTTTCAGAAGAACGAAAGAAAGAGCCTGTTTCCGAGCAATATGTTGACATTTACGAGCCTGTTAAAAATGAGGAAGGGCAAGTGATCGTGAATGAAGAGGGCCAGCCGATCATGAAACGTATCCATGTGCCAGTGAGCCAAGCAGCTCAGTTTGCCCCAAAAGAAGATACGGAAGCTAGAGTTTTAGAGAAGATAGAACGTTATAAGAAAATATTTGGGTCTGAGTTAACAGAGAGTAAGATTAGAGAAATTGTTAGACAGGAAGCTCCGCAACCTACAGCACCGTCAGTAGAGAAGCCTGTCACACTTGAGGATGTTCAGAAAGTTGCGACTGACGCAGCATCAACTGCTGCGCAGCAAGTCCAAGAAACGTACGAAAAGAAGAATGAAGAAGAAAGACGGCACAAAGAGATAATATCAGCTATTCAACAACAGGGGTCAGCAAGGGCAGTTGAAGGCTACAAAGATGATGGTTTCCGTATGATGGGGCAGGGAATGTCAGAAGTGGCTAAAATTGCAGGGGACAGAAAGCCTATCGAAGTCATAATTAAAGAAGGTGGTAGAATCCTCTTCCCAAGTGCTCCAGGAGAGAAGCAAGTTGAAGTGGGTGCAGGAGAAGGCATATTGGCGAGACTAAGAAATCGAGGATGGGTAGCTGAGCAATAAATAGAGGGATAGAATTGCATTATGTTTTAGTATTAAGTGGAAAGGGTGGCACGGGAAAAACTTTAGTTGCCATAAATATAGCGCATGAACTTACAAAGAAGGGTCCTGTTGCACTCATTGATGCTGATTTAAGCAACCCCAATGCTGCTGAGTTGTTAGGCGTTAAGGAGCCGATTCAAATTGCATCCATGTCTTTCACACCCCTTTCTGTGGATGGTATAGAATTTTTCTCTATGGCCACAGTAAGCGGAGATAAACCTGTAAGCATGGATGCAAGTGAATATGCACAGATCCTACGCGATGTTCTAAAGAATTCTAACTGGAAAGCGGAAACCGCGATTATTGACATGCCCGCCGGAGTACACAACGAGTTTCTAGAGTTGTTGACAAACTTTGGGGAAGACCTACTAGGTTCCATCATTGTTTTGCAGCCAGCTCACGTTGAATCAGCACGTAAAATGCTTCAGCTACACAAAACTGAGGGTGTGCCAGTATTGGGTGTCATACAGAACATGTCCCATTTCGCCTGTGAGCATGGAGGGTCATATGAAGTCTTTGGGCATATAGATCTAGAAGCCTTATGTAAAGAGTTTGAGGTTGAGCCTTTGGGTTCTATTCCGCTTTCTATGGAGATTCGCAAGGGCATAATGGAAGGTAAGCCTTTTCTATCTGAACAGTTATCGCAGCCAATAGTTAAAGGTGCGGAAAAGATTCTTGAGACCAAGCCTGTTGGCGTCAGTTTTGTTGAAAGACTGAAAGCAAGGCTGAAAGAAGTTGCACTTGATCTTGTACTTGATATTATGGTAAAGGTAATTGAGATCTCCAACACAGAAATCCACCTCGTAGACATACAGAAAGCATACGGATTTCCTGGAGGCCGCACTATAGAGTTGGATGTCACTGACGAATCACTTCGTAATGTTAAGATTCAAGTGTTCTTCAGGATAGAGGAAGGCGTACTGAAAATCGTTAAAAATCCCAAAGCAATTGATGATGAAATTAGAATTTGGGAAAGAGCCTTAGTGTGGTGCTTTCTAGGCATAAGACCAGACACAAAAATGTCTTGGGACCTGTTTGACGCATGGTTAAGTGGCAAAGTCAAATATTACAGCTACAGCGACACAAGTGGAACACCACGTGCACTACAGTTCATGCGTTCAGTATGGGGCAACATTAAAGACACACCATCATTCGGCAAACTTAAGCCCATACTCGAGAAGATAGCATAGAAACTCTTAAAAGCTCCTTTCTACCGTTTAGGCAGTTAGGCAGAGCGGAGATGAGGGTGTGTCATCCGAAACGGAAATAGTTCGGGAAACTTTAGAGATTGCCGAAGATGGAAGAACTACCATAAAAGAGACCATACGAAAGGCTGTTGATATTGTTGACAAGAAGGCTTTCTGTCAAATTGAGAACTATGGAAAAGACAAGATTGTTATAACCATACTTAGCAGGTGGCAGCCAACACGCCGAGGACCAGGAAAAGAGACAACAAAGATACTAACAGCGCCAATTAGAGAAGGTCGAGTTCAAGGAGCATATACAGAATCAAACCGAGGACCTGGAAAAGATGTGGTGAAAAAATGAGTGAAGCAATGAGCAAAATTGAAAGGTTCACCATTGGGAAGGGCACAACACGAAAGGTTTCAGAAATGGAGTACGACCGCAAGTTCTTACAGTTGGAAATTCGTTTACCTGAACAGTTCACAGAAGAAGGTTTCCACGAAGCGTTAATGAGAGCCGAGTATCTCATAGATTCTTTTCTCGGACAACCATCGGTCCCTCAGATTCCCCAATTGGATATTGCTGAGGTCCAGAGTCTTCCATGGGTTAGCTACCAAACTAAACAGCCATGCACAAAACCAGATGAATCCGGCTGGGTCTTCAGAGATTCAAGCAGACATACAGAGGAAAAACAGAAGACCATCAGCGAACTAGCCTCAGCCATAGAGAAGGCACCTAAAAACAAGCTTGAACTCGGAGACACAGTTTATACGTTTAGCGGCCCTAAGGAGGATGCCAAACTCTTCATAAGTCGCCGACCTATAGGCAAAAAGTGAGTTGGTAGAAGCTTGAAAGGGAAGAGTGATATTTTAACTACAAACCTAAGGGTTGAAGAACTAGAGTTAGGTGTATTCAGCCCGAGGCTACAGTTTGACCAAAAATACGTCGAGGAACTTGCAGAAGACATCAAGAATAACGGACAGCAAAAAGCCATAATAACCCGCGCACATCCCGAGAAGCCTAACACCTATCAAGTTATAGATGGCGAACACAGGGTAAGAGCGGTTAAGAAACTTGGGTTGCCTCTGGTTAGAGCTGAAGTCCGAGCACTATCAGATGAAGAAGCCACGTTTTTAGCTATGAAGATCAACGAGATGCATGGAAAACGCCTCGATATAATGGAGGAAGGTGTGCAAATACTAAAACTTAACTCTGGACCATTCAATTGGAGCGAGGTAAAAATAGGGCGAATGTTTGGACGAAGCCAAGAGTGGGTAAGTGACCGAATAAAAATTGCTCGTCAAGCTGACGATTCGGTGCTAAAGTCCATTACCACGCGCGTGGTAACGTTAACTCATGCGAGGGAAATCGTTGAACTACCACATGAAGAACAAAGAGAAGTGGTTGATGCCGTTTCAGAACACAAGCTTTCATCCAGAACAACCGAGGCTTTAGTTGACGCACTAAAGGTCGTTGAAACTCCTGAAGAGAAAAAGGCTGTCATAGAAACCGTATCAAAGCTCAAACCGAAGCAAGTTTTGGCGTTCTCTGAAACATTAAAGGAAGCTAAGCCAGAAGACCGAATGGAGATACTATCCAGACCCATAGAGCAATATGGTAAAATTGTGATGAAGGCTGAAGAGTTTAAGCGGATAGTCGAAATGGCGCCTGAAGAAGCGGTTATGGAAAAAGTAACATGTCCGCAGTGCGGAAAAGAAGCATGGGTAGATTGGATTGGAAGGAAAGTCAGATGGATTAGCCATTAAAGCCTTAAGGTTTCAATACCGGAAAGGGGTAACCGAGCATAATTTCGAAACAATGCCTTTCTACCTTAAGGTTTTACGGGGGTTTCTGAGAATCAACATGGGAAAAGTTGTTTGGTTGAAGGGTGGAATCATAGAGCAGCCCGCATACCTCGTTTTCTATTCCTTGATTCAAGACAAAGTTACACAAATGTTAGGCACACCTTTAGCCGATTTGGGAAAATTTGAAGTAACACCTGTTTCGAAACCCCTTGAGGTTACACAGAAATATGTCAACCAGCAAAGAGTAGCTCTGGGCTGGCTTAAGCTTCCACAGTACGAACTAGGCTCCATCGAAACTATAACTCCACTTGAAACAGAGGTCTCGCCTATCTGGAGAGAGGGTTTTATGTTAACCGAATACCTATTTATCAAGGCTGATGATGCTGAAGAGAAGGGCGAATGGACCATTCTTAAAAATGTTGTCGAATTAGGATTGAGTGAAGGCTCCCAAATAGCCTATATTGAGTTTAAAGCTCAAATGGGCTTAAGAACTGAAGACCTACACTTTCACCAAACACAGATTAATAGGAAAAAGTCTTCGGAAAAGGAGAATTAAACGAAATGCCAATATTAACCAATGATGAAGAATACAAGCGATATACTCAAGAAGCTGAAGCTCTATTGGGAATCAACATTGAAGACCTGATTAATACCATAAAGAAATCTAAGGCAGATGGTTGGTATATAAAATTTGAAAAAGGTGATTTTGCAGTTACTTTAAGTACACGGCTATTTGACAAAAATGTACTAAATGTAGAATTCGAGGCTCCTGATAGAAGTAGAACATTTACTGCACAACTAATAAGGGTTGAAAGCTGAATGACTAATGAAGGTCTCGGATGCAAGAAATGTAAAGTTTACATCGATATAGACAGTGTTTGTGGTGGGGCTTCAGGTATTTCAACATTTGACTTTGTTAAGCGGCACAGTCACAAACGAGGATTAACCTATTTAGAAGAGCATAAAGTTTGGTATTTTCGTCAACATGGTTATAAAGAGGAGAATTAAACGAGATGGCTGAACCTAAAAAACGTCTGGTTGAACTTACAGATGAAGAATACGACCTTATTCTTTCTGCAATTATCTATCAGAGATGGTGTATCGAAAAACTTGGAGTGTCAGACACGACGAGAGAGACTCATCATAAACTTGTTGCATTGGAAAAGAAGCTTTCGGTTAATAGGAGTTAAGCTCAATGGCAGGCATAATTGGTGACCTTGTATCGGGGAAGCTTCGCGCTGAGATGAAACAGCGTGTTGATGAAATTCTTAAGTGTGGCGAAAAGTGGGACGAAACAGCGCGAGAGCTTGTAAAGGCTTTGGATAGATTGACTGATGCTATTCAAAAGGGAAATGTTGACACTTCAGGCGTTAGATCAGTAGCTAGGAGCTCTAAAAAGCTGTCAAAAGAAACTAGAAATCTTGCACAAGCCTTTATTAACCATAGAGCTTTTCTTCAAAAAATCGTAGAAAGGGTTGGTTAACATGAGCATGAAGCTTATTGAAAAGAAAGGGAAATTATATCTGGTGATAGACACACGTCCCTCTAAAGCTATAAGACGAGCAAAGAGGCGGATTGAAAAGCGAATGCGTGAAATTCATTCGCATCTTGGACGTAGAGAATATGCTTAGGCACTGGATTGAGCTGGGCAGAGTTCATACGGCTGGTTTGACTACCGCTCTCTTTGTAGGGGGATATCTAATAGCTGGAGGCTCGGTTCTTTCTGTACCGTTTCTTTTGTGGTTTATTTGTGGGGTATTCTATCATGTTTGCGGCTTTATCCATAACAATATTGCTGACCTACCGTTTGACTTGACTGATCCGAGAAAGACGCATTTTCCATTAGTTTCTGGTGCAATAAATTTTCGGAAGGCAGATGAAGTTAACAGGTTTCTTATGATTCTCTTCTGCTTTTACAGTTTATACTTAACTGGGCTTCAGGTCATTCCAACATTACTTCTTTTAGTTGCTATTGGTGGCGGCTTCATCTATGATTATTATTCTAAGATTACGCCTGTTGCTATTCTAGGTGTTTCTACAGCTTGGGGTATTCTTCCTCTAATATCCTATTTTTCCACAACTTATCAGATTAGCCCTGTAGTGACATGGATCACTGTTTACTCATGGTTTCAAGTGTTTGTTCAGATCTCTGTTTTGGGCTTTGTGAAGGACATTGAGGCTCCTAGAGAAAATAATTTAATGAGGAAACTTGGCTGCAGAGTTGAAAATGGCCAGTTTATCTGTTCTCATGCGGCTGGTTCTTATGCTTTTGGGCTTAAATCATTTCATATGGTCCTATTGATTTTACTGTTACTTGTTTCAAATTCTCATCCGTCAGCTTGGGTTTTAAGTTTTCTATTCTATTCAGTGTCATGGATTCCTTACAAGAAGCTTATGAATTTGAAATGGGAGAGAGAGAAAGTTTTAGGCAGATGTGTTCTCAATGAAGCCTTCTGCTTTCTTACTTCGATTGCAGCAATACAAGGGGTTGTAGGTTGGGAAACAATGCTGTTTATGCTGTTGTATCCGCCAATATGGGTTTTTGTTTGGATGCGTCTACAGTGGGGAACTTGGAGAGTTGGACCTAAGGTTTAGGCAGGTCTGGCCAGCGTTCTTGAGGTAAACCTAGAATTCGAGCGGCAGCGAGATGCATCTTGTACCAGCCAATTCGCATTATAACTGTCACTCTCGAGGTAGCTTTCCCTGTTAGTCTGTCAGCTTCTCTTCCGAAACCTACGAATCTAAGCGTTGAAGTGTCTATGTCGTAGACGTTGGCTCCGCGCCAGACAAACATTCTTCTTGGTATTATCCACTCGACATGACCTCCTAGTTTTGTGTTTTGGCTGCACCATTTTGCCGCTTCATATAGAATGTCTACTCCTTTTGGGGAAGACATTATGGCCATTGTTCTGTGGTAAGTTGCAGACAAGACGGCTCTCAGATAGGGTTCGAAAAGTTCTGGGGGTTCTGGAGGCAAACTGTCACCTAATAGTTGAGTTTTCTCTTACTCTAAATAAGTTTTATGTATTTGGATAATTAGCCTAGACTATCAACTTATATCTTCGCAGGGAGCCATGTTGTTGGCAGTCAATGTGGTGATGTTGGTGATGTGGGTAATACTCTGAATTTGTACGTCACCAGTTAGGTTCTGAGCCACTTTCTAAACCTTGATAGAATAGGGAACTGCACTCCTGGAACGCCTAAGGCTTCAGCGAGTAATGTTCTGACACTTTTTCGCACCGGTCCTTCGATGATTATGCCCCAAGAACTAAAATAGTCTTCAAGTCTTGGACTCATTCTCTTCACCTTTCTCTTGTAAGAATCTTAGGATGCCAAATCCAAATAAGCCTTTCCGTCCTTTAGGCAGCCCCAGTAGATCTCTCAGGGTACTCTCCCGAAGAGATTTATCTCCAATTTTCTTTTCCAATATATCTCCTATGGGTCTGTCTAACAATGGCAAGGGGAATTCGTTTGCTTCTCTCAACTTTACCAGAGCTTCCTGTAATGTTGTGAGATCGTCTTTAGAGAGCCTCCCAAAATCTATCGTTGTACCTAATATCTCGTTTATTTTGGTTGAAAGTTCTTCCTTCGTTTGTTCTGGCATATTAACCATCAAAAGCTTATTTATGCTAAACGAAGTATTTAAAACATGGGATACTTGTGGAAAGGGAAAATAAGCTTAAAAATGCCATGGAACAGGTTAGAGAGAGGATTGACGCGGTTAAGAAAGAGGTAACGCAAACTGCTGAAGAATTTAAAGAAGTAACTCGAAGTGTAGTGCCACGTCCTTTTAGACGCAGGATTGAAAAGCGCGTAGATGACTTGCTCTCGGGTAGACGGAGAAAAAGAGGGAGATAAACGTTGAAAATTACTCGGCAGCTAGAACAGGCCTTGAGTGGTAGTGTTGCTACTCCTGTACTAATTAAAGTTAAGCGAGATTTTCTCGGTGAACTCAGACAGCGTATGCTTCTTGACTTTAGATTATTTGGTCTTGAAATTCCAAAGTTCAACATGTTTGCAACTGTTTTGCCCAACGAAATTGTGGATGAAGTGAAACAGCTTCCTTTTGTGGAAACTATTTACCTGGATAGGGAAGTTAGGGTTCCAGAAATTAGAGGGGCTGGAATAACTTTTGATCCTATTAAACGGTTCATGGTGAAAGTTGCTGAAATAAGAGCAAGGAGAGCCTTAACAATGCGAAAGCCTGAGTGGGTGCCTACCAGTGAATCAAGAAAAGTTCTGGAGGCTGATAGGGCTGGTGCAGAAGGCATCGAAGGGCAAGGAATAAAAGTTGCTATTGTTGACACGGACAGTTCGCCGCGTTATCAAAGCCATGCTCAACTTCGAGGGAGAGTTTTTGGACATACTGTGATAGAGGAAATTAGCGACAAAAATGGTCATGGAGGACACGTAAGTACAACGGCCCTTGGCGGAGAATTAACCAGCCGCCTTCTAAGGCTAAAAGCATGGGGTGTAGCGCCCAAAGCTCTTGGGGTTGGTGTCAAGGTTTTGAGGGGAGCAACTGGCATGGGAAATACGTCTGACGTCATAAAAGGTGTTGAGTATGCTGTGAATTGGGGAGCTCAAGTGATAAATCTAAGCTTGGGTGGACCGCCAACTAAAGATCCGGCGGAAGATCCGATGTTCCCAGTTTTTCAGGAAATAAAAGATAAGGTCGTTACTTGCGCTGCCATAGGTAACGAAGGACCAGATGTAAGTACAACTTCAGCTCCAGGAAGCCTTCCAAACGTGTTATCTGTTGGCGCCATAGATGTTAAAGGTAACATTGCCAACTTCTCATCTCGTGGACCGACTCCTGACGGCCGCGTAAAACCTGACGTGGTTGCGCCTGGAGTAAACATTTGGAGCGGGATCACTCTAGACACGTATCTCGATTACGTTTCAGACTTTCTAGGTAACGGCTTCACGAGCATAAGTGGAACTTCGATGGCTACACCGCACGTGACTGGCCTCATAGCGCTTGCTGCACAACTCTTCAAGAAAGAACTGCCTGAAGTACCATTTAACATGAACTTAGTGCTTAAGATCTGCGAGCAGTATGGCCAGAGAAAAGATAACACTTACGGCTGGGGCGTCATAAAATACTCGTGGTTTAAACAGTATATAGAGGCACACAAGTGAAGTCCTACTTAAGACTCCTCAGACCAGGAACTCTGATTCCGCCTATATGTGCAGGCTTACTGTTTGGTTTAATGGGCATCAAGGTTAGTGGTTTAACACTGAACGCTAACACGATATTTCTAGGATGCTTGAGTGGAGTTCTGTTAGCTTGTGCCAACGGTATTTCTAATATTGTAAACCAGATTCATGACAGAGATTTAGATAGTTTGACACCTCATAAAAAGAATCGGCCCATCCCTTCAGGCGAAGTCAGTGTAGATGAAGCCCTCAGCATAGTTATTGTTCTGATAATTGTGACCTTAAACTTAGCTTGGTTCTTATTTCCACCCTTTTACGGAGCTATCCTATCAGTTATTTTGATTTTCACGTGGATGTATAATAGTCCCCCTCTTCGCCTTAAAAATAGACTGTTCTGGAGCAATTTCGCCATTGCCACACCCCGCGGCGCTCTAGGAATTATTACGGCCTACTCGGTTTTTGCAGACCCTCTAGACACTAGGATCTTGATTCCGGCTCTAGCTTTTGGCATATACGTGTATGGAGCCAACACGTTCAAAGACTATGAAGACTGTGACTCCGATAAGACTATGGGAGTTAGAAACTTCTGCACGGTTTATGGAAAACAAGCAGCTTCCAAGATTGTGTTACCCTTCCTTATTGTCCCTCTTTTTGTCTTCCTTCCAGGTAATATTTTTCCGTTCTTGACCTTTCCTTTAAGTTCAATCATGATAGTACTTCTTGTAAGAGATCCAGAGTTGAGAGGAAAAGGGGTTATTATGTGGAAACTGTTTTATCTACAATTTTCTCTAATGATGCTTCTATACGTGATTCCTTATCTCATTTAGGAGATGATTATTAATGCCCAGCCTGACAAGGTTTGAAGTTTTAGTTAGAAAAATTGTGAAGAAGAATAAGTGGACTCAGACACCAAATGTGACGTTACTGGAGTCTTTGAAGAAAATCTTGAGTGCTACAGATAAGTGGAGAAGAAAACACCCAAATAGAGAAGTTGTTGAGGATATACTTGAAAGTGTATTTTTTCTCTTATCTACTTGTTCAAATTTAGATCATGATGTAAACTTGGATTCGCTGTTATTGTCCATATGTGAAGGTAAGGAAAACTTCTCTTTCAAAGATGTTCCAGCCGATTTAGTATGGACCTTTGTCATTTATGAAACAGTGCCCCACATTGACTATACAAAGAGTAGCCAGCTTCACCTAAACGAGCCTACCGCCAAATAGTAACATGTCGTTTTTCCATATGATTGAAACTCAAAACTTGTAGCTGTCACATTTCTGATATGTAGGGGTGTCAGAGCCATAGTTTTGGGTATTCCCCAAGCATCGTAGAGAACGGGAATAACACCGGCTAATCCACTATTCACTGATCCTTCCGTGTTTCTCCGAAGGTGATCTAAAGCGTCATTCACTTTATTGCGTAAGTCATCAACCTTTGCATCTAATGATTCTAGGCTGTTCCGCATTTCATTTGCGCTCGCCACTAAATCGTCTATGACCTCATTAACTCTGACGAGAGCATTCTCAAGTGTTATAACCATGTCGTTCAAACCGTCTGTAAGTCCCTGTACTGCCCATCCACACGTGAAACGCCCTAAACTTGTTGGAACATGGCCACCTCTCACAGTAGGAATACTTATGCGAGCGGTTTCCGGCACTTCAGTTGAAGCTATGGCAATGGCAGGAGCCTTAGGCGTAGGTATTACCCCACGTCTAGCTTCTCCAACAGCAACAACAGATGGATCTGTTAAGGCCCTTGGAAAGAGTACACGATACCACAATCCTGGTGTTTCTCCATAAGCTTTCCCGCGAACTACAACTGGAATCACGCCCTCAACGCCAGGAAGAGTGAACATGGCAGAGCTGATCACTCTAGCTGTAAGAGGAATTTCTTGAGCAATCGGCGTTTCACCAGGCAGCCTCTTCTTTAAGCCTGAAAACCTTTCAGCCACAATTTCTCTTAAAGCCATAATGTAGCCTCAAGTTTTATATTGATTCTTAACTAATTTAAATTTATGTCACAGCGTAGAACTTGGCGAATCTCAAACTTTCCTCTAGAGCCTGAATTTCAGATTTCTTACATGTCGCCTCAAGCTAGGAAGCCAATTCTACGGATTCTAAGAACTACTGTGCGGAGGAAGACCTCTGTTGAAGTGCCTCCTCAATTTAAGATTAGCTTTAGACCACCACGAAAGAGTTAGACTGGAATCAGAGCTGCCCTTCCCAACATGCCAAATGCTGAGAAAATAAAGAAAATTCTGGTCCCAGCCTTGAATTCTTTTCTAAGTTGCTGACCTCTAAAAGACCCGATGACCACGCATTTGCCTTCAGGCACATCTGCTTTTGATGGTGTTTGGTACACGGCTGCCATTTGTCCCTGATTCTTTATGCAGAGAGTCAAGTCTGTTATGTCTACTTTTCCGTCTCCGTTCAAATCCGCATCCGCATTCCAATTAGGCTTACCTGGAAAAGAACCCATTGCAGCGCGAACAAGTTCAAGATCATTGCCATCAATGAACCCATCCCAGTTAGCATCCCCTTTAGCGTGAAAACTCGAATCTACAACCGTCACCGAAGCCTTTACTGGAAGCACATATAGAAATCCTCTAAGGACGATTACGGGCATCTAATCACCACAAGTTTTTTTAAGCACAAGACATATTTTAAGTTTAGTGGTGTTGTTATGAACGCTTTCGACAAAATTAAAGGAAACTTGAGAGATCGAATCAACGCTATCCCCGGTCTTATAACAGAGCCCATTGAAACTGTGGTAGAAGGCGTTGAAAAGGTAGTCGCGCTGCAACCTGTTAAGGCCGTGACACATGTTCTCGAGCACACTGGTGATGGAGTAGTCCACTTCGTGAACACACAAGCCGACATTACTCGGCGATGGGCGGGATCTTAGATGGCCATGGACATTAAAGCAAAGGCTGAAGAACTTAGGACCAAGATTAAATCGCGGATAGAAGAGATCCGCACTGGAACCTCAAGCCCAGGGCATAGTCCACTCTTAGGGAAAATGGGGCTAATGAAAGGCACACTCGTGACGGACCTTAAGGAAAAGGGTATTTTAGGAATGGCTCGAGCAAAAATTGAGACAATTCGCGGTGCAGGCATCTTAGGCGGCGGGATTTTAGGAAGTTCAAGCTCAATCGGAGAGAAACCGTCCGTAGAAAAAGATTCAGGCGCCCTAAAACAGTACCGTAAAAGATTGGCGATCGAAGCTTAGGGTTTAGTTGGCGGCTCAACAGCGATTCTGCTTTTCTCTATTTTAGTGTATAGTTTAGCTCTTCTTAAGAGTTCGTTAAAAGCTATTCCTTGAGTGTCGAACTCTCTAGAAAATTCTTTCCATTCCTTCTCTAGAGCTGTTGATGCCCAGATTCTCACTACTACTTTTCTTCCGCCAGGGACTTCATATCCGCACCTGGGACAGCGTTTTAAGGGCTCTATTTTAGGCAATTTTGCTCATTAGTTTAAAGTAGTCAATTTTTAAGTATAACATTTTCGGAGGAAAAATAAAAATGCCAATTAGTTTAGAGCAGTTGAAGACTGACATGACTAATGCTGCAGAAACTGCAGATGCTTTAGGGCTTGAATATGAACGACTTACAGATGCGGAGCTTGAAAAGTTTGGAATGAGCTTTGAACGCCAGTTCGTCTTGAGCGAAAAATACAGAGAAGTCGTTGACATTCTTAACCGCCACCGCGCAGAGATCTTGATGGGCTGCATGGTTGCCACCAAGCAATTCTCAAAGAGGTTCGACGGAGAACGACCAGAAGCTGGCAAATTCGGTATGGTTGACCCAAGAGCCGGATTCTTTGGCATCGGCGACGACTGGGAAGACAACCCCAGTGTCACAGGAGGAGCCTTAGCCAACTGGATTCATAGTGGCACAACAAGAATGGGTGGAACCTCAGGCAACGCAGCGAAAATCGGCAAAAACGCTGTGCACGTGATCGTAGCCATTGGAGACTACGAGCTTGACCCAAAAATGGAAGCTATACAGTTCACAATTGATGGGAAACCTAAGCCTGTAACCATAGTCAAAAGAGCAATGCATGAAAGTGACTATGGTGTAAAAGAACTAGACGTTGCATTCATCTTCAAATATGGCACAACCGTCTTAGCCAAGATCTTCCAGAAAACAACTGGTACCTCATATCCATACCTCATCGGCGCAAGCTTCGTTCCCGAGAACATTCTCAGAGAATACGCGGACCCAGTTAACCTATCAGCTTCCGCTGGAGTAACAGCTGACGTAATCTTGACGACTTAAGCATCCTGAAAAACCATATAGCCTAAATTGGTCAAAACCGTGAATCGGTTACCATTTAAAATGTGGTGAAAGTATGGGAACTTTAATCAGAAGGGCAATTGCAACAGGCAGATTGCGAGTAAGAGG
>Ga0315310_10000138_pt1 | contig 49454 bp, 40 predicted proteins | sample TDP5_MG_FD_203630 | JGI IMG/M metagenome (GOLD analysis project Ga0315310, IMG submission 203630) | Freshwater sediment microbial communities from Lake Towuti, South Sulawesi, Indonesia - TDP5 | ecosystem: Environmental > Aquatic > Freshwater > Lake > Sediment | place: Indonesia: South Sulawesi...
TTCAGCCTTCACGTATCGGACGTAGCTTGAATCGGTGTGGCTGACCCAATCTGAGAGAAAACTTGCACATCGGGATAGGTAAGAAACAGGGCTTTTACCGACTTCAGCCCTTTTCTGTCTAATAAATTCTCCCATATCTGAAAGTTCGGAAAAGATTTTCAGCAACTTATTTTCGTCAACTTTAAGGCTTTTCAGCAAAGCGTTAACCACTTCGTCCCTTCCGATGACACGTTCAACATCCAACCCGTATTCCTTGTAAACATTTTTTCCAAGCCTAAACATCACGTCATATAACGCATCCAAAAAGCCGAAATCGTCTAAACCAAATGTTTCAGCCTCCCTCAGAGCCCTTCTAACAGATGTTGATGAGAGCTCGTCTGAGAGGATGCCAGCGGCATAGTAGGGCAGGCTGTGGGCCTCGTCAAAAACGCAATTTATATTCCCTATCCGCCACCCAGCCCTACCTAGAATGGACCCCCTAATGGAGTCGACGAGGATGTAGTTGTAATTGCCTATGACTATGTCGGCGTATCTTGCGAGGATCTTTGTCGCCTCGTGGGGGCAGAGGCCCTCATCCCGACAGATTTCGTATACTTCTTCGGGCAGTAGAGGTCCAATCCCTTTAATTTTGTTGACAACGCTGTAGGCGTGCCAACTGGGCTTCCATCCGCTGTAGGTTCTGTCATAATACTTGCAGGTTTTCCCGAAGGTGCCTTCCTTTAAGCCTTTGCAGTAGTATAGAAAGTCTCGATAGCTGATGTCTCTAAATTTCGGGTCCTCTATAGCGTAGGGACACATTTCCTTCTTACTCTTAAAGACAGAAGCCACGAGGCTGACATCGCCGTGTTCTTTAATGCCTTTGAGCTCCCTACAATAGATTTCAAGCTGGTTTCTGGTTCTAGTTAATGCGAGAAGTCTGCCCACCGAATTGTCCAACTCTTTGGCCATAAAAAAGGCTGTTAATACCGAAATTGACTTTCCAGTGCCGCAAGGGGAAGAAAGCAAGCCTATCTTTCCATCCCTGATAATCTCAAAAGCGAACTTTACGGCTTCACGTTGAAAAGGGCGAAAGCTAGGATAAGGAAAGAATTCCTTGACCAGTTTTCGAAAATCAACTTTACCTTCCCTCCTTGCTTCTAACCTTAGCGCTTCAAAAGTAGATGCTCTTTTCAATAAGGTTCCACATTTCCCACAGAAACGGCTATTCTCATACTCCTTAAGAGAATAGGCCTCACCGCATCGGCGACAAACATACGTTGCTTCTGGAGACGACCTCTTAGCCATAGCGTCATTTAACCTCTTTCAATTTGCTGAGCATCTCTTTCGAATTTGTGAGCATTGCGTGATTGTTGTTGAAGAAGACGTAAGCCTTTTTTGGCTTGACGCCTAGAATTTTGTCCGCCACTTCCCTCAGCTCTTCATCGCTATATAGATGGGCATACCATTCTGTTCTGCCGTGCATCCTCTCGTAGACCAAGCCGCTTGTGTTGAGTATGTGGCGGGGAAAATCTGGAGAATCGACGCTCACCCATGTCATTCCGAGGCTGGAAACCCATTTTATCCATTCTTCATCGAACCACTTCAGGTTTCTAACTTCAAGGGCGAACCTTTCTTTAAGCTGGGTTTTCTCAAGGAATTCTTCTATTAAGGGGGCTGATTTCGGGGTCATGGATGGAGGAAGCTGAAACAAGAAGAAGTCTATGCCTGATTCTAAGGGCGTGAAAAGACTGTGAAACTTTTTCCACGATTGGAAAGCCCGTTCGCTGAACCTGAAAGTATGAGTTATTAAACGGTTGACCTTAACAGACCATCTTAAGCCTTCGCCTTTCCTAGCCCAAGACCTAACCATATTAGGAAAGGGAAAACGATAGAAGCTCGCATTCAACTCAACGGCGTTTAAGCCAGAATTCGCGACATACCAATCGAGATTTCCCCCTTCGTTCCATGAATAGGACCAGCCTGAAGTGCCAACGTAGAATTCCAAATGCGCCCCCTCGATTTTAAGTTAGGCTTTTGTCATAAAAGAACCTTATTGTTCAGGGTCTCGTTGAAACGCCTTTAGGTTTAAGTGAAGCGTGGACTATTGATTTTTGGGTATGCGTGTGTCTGAAGGTTTTAAGCCCACCGTGTTTGCGGATGTTCGCGAAAGTTTAGATGTTAAGGACTCTTTGACCGAGCTGGGTTGCGAAGTCGTTGAAAGGGTTTTAGCGCCTGCCGATTACGTGGTTTCAGAGGATTACGCCGTTGAGAGGAAGGAGCTCCACGACTTTTTCCGCTCCGTATTTGATGGTAGACTTTTCGAGCAGGTCGAGAGACTGGCTGAAGCCTATTCGAATCCGTGTCTTCTGGTTGAAGGCGACGTCATCAAGGCTGTGAAAGCAGTCCGCAATCCCATGGTGTTTTGGGGTGCCCTAGGAAGAATTGTTGCAGACTATCGCGTTTCCATATTATTCACTCCAGACGAGTGGAACACAGCCATGTTCCTGTACAGCCTAGCTAAGAAACTTCAAGGGGAGAGGAGAAGAAAAATAGCCTTTAAGCACAAGCCAAAAGCCTACAGCCTGAGGCAGATGCAGCTATCAGCGGTGCAGAGCCTGCCACAAATAGGTCCTGAGAGGGCTGAAGCGTTGCTCAGGAAGTTTGGAAGCGTTAGACACGTTTTTCACGCGTCAAAAGTAGAGCTCCTCTCAGTAAGGGGATTGGGTGAGAAAACCGTCAGAAAAATTCTGGGCTTCCTCGACGCCAAATATCCACCAGAGAAATAGAGTTGTCACAGCCAAAATTCTCTATTCAAGGGGCGCACAAGAAAAGAAGAAAGAGGAACAGCAGTTTTGCTTTGTTCATCTAGCCCTTTATTTCGCTGGTAAACTGTTCGTAAACCTTTTGCACCCGCTCAGCAGCTGGACCAGAACCTTCCACCACGCCCTTCTCAGTTACTTTAACCTTGTCCATGACCCATATGAACCCCTTATCCTCGTAAAGTCTAACCATTGTTGGAAACACCTTTTCGAGGCGGTCTGCCAAGGATTTTAGGTCGAAGGGTTTTTCAACGCTCAATATTTGGGCTACAACGTTTCCGTTGAGGAAAACTCTGTGCAATATTTTTCCTTCCTCATCCTTTGCCTCTGCTAAACATAGACTTAGGGTGTCGGGGTTAATGCCGATTAGGGTTCCACCATACGTTTTTCCAGTTGTGGTTGAGACAATCACACTCTTATCCACCAACGCTGTGACTTCGGTGAAGAACTTCCTCTGCGCTACAGACAACGGTTTAAACCTCCACTAACGCCTAACACTTGTTGAAACATATATTTAGGATTTTAACTGGGTGGACCTAGAGTTTTTGGTTTTTTAATTGTAATAGTTGCTGAAGAGTCTCTGTTCTGGATTGGGTATGACCAATACTTGGACACGAAATTGATCAACGCGGGTGACGATTATGGCTTTTCTGTTGACCTTGTTCCACCAGGCGGCCGCCTATTTCTATTCCGTTTTTATGGTGGAACCAGCGGCTACTTAGCTCCAGGAAGTGCTGAATACAAGAGAGTTTGGATACGCACCCAACACAATACAAAACTTTGTATTCGTAGTCGAAGGGTGTGACAGGTGCAAGGGATAAAAACTAACAATCTAGTGTCTTTTCTTCGAGGCTTTGCTTCAACAACACAACAGTGTCAGCTGGCACATCACGTTGAACAACAACATTAGGCCCAATCCAGCTGTTGCACCCCACCTTAACCCCAGGCATAAAAAGCGCATTAATCCCAGCCTTCACACTATCGCCCAAAACTACTCCAAGCTTTGTTCTTCCGCTATCCACAACCTTATCCTTCACCATCATCTTTATCGTTCCAGCATCAAGCCGATAATTGGCTGTTATTGTTCCCGCTCCTAAATTGCAGTTCTCGCCTATTACGCTGTCGCCAATATAGGATAGATGACCAATATGGGCATAATCCATGATTATGCTGTTTTTAATTTCGCAGGCGTTGCCTACGCGCACTTTTTTGCCGATGCTCGTGCATGGACGAATGTAACAGTTGGGTCCTATGTCGCTTTCCTCATCTATGAACGCTGGGCCTTCGATATATGCTCCCGAGCGTATGCGCGCAGTTTCCGCAACGGTCACCGGACCAATAAGATGGGCGCCGCTTTCTACAAGTCCGCAAACTTTATGGTCCGTTCTCACCAGAGCCCAACGGTTTGCCTCAAGCAAATCCCAAGGTCTCCCGATGTCCATCCAATCATCCCTTGAAGTCTTAACGGCCAAAACCGTCTTTTTCTCCTTCAGCAACAGCGAAATTGCATCCGTTATTTCCCATTCACCTCTGGTCGAAGGCGATGCCTCCCTTATTTTGTCAAAAATTTCTGTTGAGAAAACATAAACTCCCGCATTGGCCAAGTTCGTCGGAGCTTCCTCGCGTTTTGGCTTCTCAATGATGCGCTTCACATGACCCTTATCTTCAAGCTCCACTACCCCATAGTTTTCTGGATTTTCAACTGGGACAACGGCCATGGTTGTAGCCGGTTTTTCCTTCGTATGTAAGTTTACAACGCTTTTCACGGTTTCAGCAGCGAACAGTACATCGCCATAAACAAGCAGAAAATCATCCTTTATGTGTGGTTCAACAACGCTTACCGCATTTCCAGTCCCGAGAACCGCTTTTTGCTCTACATATTCAATCTTTAACCCAAGCTTTTTGCCATCGCCGAAGTGTTGGCGAACTGCATCTCCCATAAAATGAATGACTATTAACACTTCATCTATTCCAGAGGTTTTAACAGCGTTTAAACAGTACTTCAGTATCGGTTTTCCGCCAACCTTTATCAGGTGCTTTGGTCTTGTTGACGTAATGGGTTGAAGTCTTACACCCTCTCCGGCAGCTAAAATCACGGCCTTCATTTCTCCATCTCCCCAACCAGTTCCTTGACGAGAGCCACTCCCTTCCTCATTATTTCCCTCGCAGTTTTTAATGATTCACCCTCAACTGTTAGCCTCACAAGGGGTTCTGTGCCAGACGCCCTAACCAAAATCCACCCGCTTTCAAGGGCTATGCGGACACCGTCAACCCTTGAGAAATCCTTGTACGCTGGAAAAGCAGCCTTTAAGCCTTCCCCGACTTTTTCCACAACCCCATATTTTACCCTGTTCTTGCATTCAATGTTTTCTCTTAGAATTACATACTGAGGCGTTTCAGCGACGAATTCCGACAACTTCTTATCTTCATCTTCCAAGGTCTTCAGAAGCAGCACCGACGAGAGTATTCCGTCTGGGCAATAGTGGAATTGCGGGTGTATCCAGGCTCCGCATGGTTCTCCGCCAAAAACAGCCTTATGGCGTTTTATCGTTTCTGCAACATAAACATCGCCGACCTTTGTCCTCATCACTTTTCCGCCAGGTGCTTCCACCATTTTTTCAACACCCATGGATGCCTCAATATTCGTCACTACAACTCCTTCGTCCTTCTTCTTCGCAACATGTGCAGCATAAGCCGCTAAAACACGATCAAAATCCACAAAATTGCCTTCCTCATCAATGAAAGCCGCTCTGTCACCGTCGCCGTCGTAGGCTATTCCAACATCTACATTCAATTCTTGGACAATTTTAGCCAAAGGCTTTAAAGATTCAGCATTTGGTTCCGGGCTTCTAGCTGAGAAGAACCCGTCAGGCTGAGAGTTTATGGCTGTTACTTTACATCCCAAAATACCAAAAATCAACGGCGCAAGGTCACACGTTGCCCCGCATCCCGGGTCAACTATCACATGCCATTTCTTACATAATTTCACGGTTCTCCGTATCAATTCAACATAGAGATGTCCTTCATCAATATACAAGGCTTCACCAACACCCCGCCAATCCACCAGCTCAAAACTTTCGTTTTCAATGATCTTTTCGATTTCACTTTTGCTTTCGTCACCGTAGGCTACGCTGTCTCTACCGAAAATTTTTATGCCGTTGTACTGGGGTGGATTATGCGAAGCCGTAATCATCACACCAGCATCCGCATCTAATTTCCTAGTCAAATACGCCAAAACAGGAGTCGGCACAACACCCAAGCAACTAACATTTGCTCCCCCAGCCAAAAGACCAGAAACCAGCGCCTTCTCAAGCATTAAACCCGAGACTCTGGTATCCCGGGCTACGAGCACCTTTTTTGCCTTAGAAAATGTCGCAACAGCTAGACCTATTTTAGCCGCCGAAATCGGCGTTAAATCAACATTAACTAAGCCTCTCACTCCTGAAGTGCCAAAGAGTTTTGACTTCAAGCCTCTTTTCACCAAATGCGCATCTTCATGGTTAAAGTGGAGAATGTATTTAAATAATTATGCAAGGCATAACTTGTAAAGGGAACTTTTGGAAAAGCTCAGGGATAGAATATGCTGTAGTAAGCGTCTCCAGAGGCTTGAAACTGAACAGTTTTTGAGGACTTGATTAAACGGATTGTTAAAGCCACTGAAGAGAGAACAATTTCTATACTTGAGGAAGTAATAGGGTCGGAAACGTAGAGTATATATAATGCTATAAAGTCGTTTTTTGCTTCGACTTCCCACAGAATCTCATTAGCTGTTTTCGTGTAGGATGAATTCCGTTCGGGTCAGAGATGTAATAGGATGCAACTGCATTGGCCAAAGCCAGTCTACCACCGTCTGAAAGCCCAATGGCGTCTCCCAAAATGTTTCCAGCATTCCATGCGTCGCCAGCTCCTGTTGCCCTTAAGACTGGAACCTGGAAGGCTGGAACAATCGTCTCACCTTTTTTGGTGAACGTCGCCGAGAAGCTTGTCGTGTGTAAGTCAACTCTTGCTGATAGGTGTGATGCCAAAATTCTTGCAGACTCCTTTGCCAACTCTTCAAACCGTAAACTTTTCACAAGTTCTTTTACCTCGTCGCTTAACTTCGATGCATAGCAAATCGCTTCGTTCTCATTTACACTTAAAATATCCACGTGTTTGCCTTGCAGAACGTTCCTAACCAATTTCGGAATCTCTTCCTTGTTAGGGGTTGGGTCTGCTGTATCGTAGTAAGTTTTGCCCTTTCCCCTTGTTTTTACATGGCGAAAAACAGTCTTGGCCAATTCTGTTCCAAAGTGTCTGGTTCCAGCCCAGTTAAAAACACAAACGTAATCAGCTTTTTCAACAGCTTCGAAATCTTCATCATCTAAATGGTGGGGTCCAAAATCGGCCAGTGCACCCACGTCTCTAAGCATGACGTTGACTTTTCCATTTACCGTTTTAAATTCTATCGCCGTTGTTATTGATAGCTTCTCGAAGATTTTCACGTGGGAGAGATTAACCCCAAACGGCTTGAGGTAGAATTTGATGAGTTGTAGTCCGAGTTCGTTCGTGCAAACTATGGGGGTAGCCTTCACTCCTAAAGCAGCTAGGGCAGAGGCTGTGTTAATCGCGTTTCCCCCTCTAAGCTCAGTTTGTTCTATTCCATCTATACTGCCACCTTTCTTTTTAGCTACGTTCTTGAGATTTTCAGAAAAAGTCTTCACATCGCATTTCAGGTTTATGAGACGGTCAAGGAAAAAGTCAGGCATGACAACCACGTTAGGTTCTTCAATTTCGCTTTCTAGAAACCTTCGCATCTCCTCGAGAAGGTCGTCAACCAATTTTGTCCACTTAAAAACAAGATAGTTGCTGAACGCAAATAACATTTTTTCATAAACTATTTTAGTGGGTCTAAAGTAATAGGGTTAACTTTGTTAGACAAAACATACCCCAGTGAGGAACACAATTGAAATTCAAAACTGAAATCTCTCTACTTCTACTGGCAATCATGCTATACATCTTAAGTGCTTTTTGTTATTCTTATGAGGCACCTTGGCAAGATCAACTTCCTGTTATAAATTATCCATACCGAGATTATGCCATTCCGTTGGCTGGTGTCGCTTCGGCACTTTTGATTATCGCTGTGATTTTGTATTCGAAGCGAAGGTAGAGCCACGCTAGGAAGAAAGAGTGTTGGGGGACAGAAAAGCGTTTCTCGCTGTTTTCATGGCTGTGGGTTTTGTTATGAAAATTGTTGCCGAGTTTGTGCATGAAGTCTTTGGACATGGTTTATTTGTTTTATTGTTTGGAGGAGAAATAACAGGCTTGTACATCAGTTTTTTGTGGCCTTATGAACTCTCTCACATAAACTGGAATTTACCAAGCGGTGTTAATTCTGCGCAGATGGCATGGATTTTTGGAGGCGGAATACTAGTATGCTTATGCCTGTCATTTCTAACCCAAGCATTCTTAATTGTGAAAAAGAAAATTCCATGGCATCTCGCTCCTGCACTTTTTTGGCTTGCATTCTGGACGCTTCTAAATTCAACAGGATACCTCTTAATTGGCGGTTTAACACCATTTGGGGATGTCGATGAGCTGATTAAGTTAGGAGCTTTAACAAGCCACCTTTCGTTCGTCACTGGTCTCATCATCTTTGCCATAGGTTTTGTTGCTTTATCCTGGGTTCTGAGGAAAATTCTGGTCGAGGTTCTTCCTCTTAAAAAGGCAAGTTTAGGCGTAAGCCTTTTCTGGCTCATGATTCCGGTGCTAGTTCTTGTGATGCTGGCTAATCCAGAACGTGGGTTGCAAGTGGCCTATATTCCTTTAACGTTTATCCCGGCATTGCTTTCGTTTGTTATGGAGTATTTTTTGGTTCTATCCAAGCAAGAAGTGGATGCAAATCCAGACAATGTCGCCGAAGAATAAGGCTATGATTAAACCTGCCGTGATGAAGATGAGCATGGGTAAGCCTGGGGTTGCCCAAGCCATGTCCTGAATCTTTCCAGCGTCAACAGCTTTGGTTAATCTCTCAACTATGGCGTTTCTGTCTTCGTCTTTTGGTATGACAACCAGTTTCCTTTTAAATCCTTTTTCAATGTCTTCCTCTACGTCTTCCATGGGGTACAAATGCCATTTTTCCTTTAGCTTATGAACAGAAACTTTGTAACCAGTTATCAAAACAAGAATTTTTCTCCCTAATGATTCGTTTTTATGTTCTTCGAAGAGTTTTTTGCCGGTTTTTTTGTGCCAGAGTATGTTGCGCAAAAACATGTAAACCGCCGTGGCTGCTGCTAGCAAAACGGCGTTGCTGAAAACAGTGATTGGGAAAAGCATTTGTGAAATGGGTGAAATTTCTGTTGACACGGGCGTAAACAAGTTTTCTGGGTAGAATGGTAAAGCGAGGGCTAGGCACATTAAGGCTTTTGCGTCGGCGCCTCCGAAGCCTCCGGAATAGAAAAGTATTATGGCGAAGGCTGCTGTTAAGCCGAAGCATACTCCGTAGAAAAGCATGTCTGAACTCTCGTAAAGGAGCAATTCAATAAAGGTTAGTGCGAAAGCTGGCGGTGCGAAGAGTATCCAGACGCTGTTGTTCACTTCTCGGATTTTGTAGTCACTCCAAGAGGCGTAGAATAAGAAGAATAGGGCTGACGCGGTTCTTGTTACGTCTAGTATGATTTGGATTTGCAACTAAGACACCATTAATGGCTGTTGGATGCGCTTTAATCTTTATATTAGTTGTTAAGGTGCTGTTTTATAAAATAAGTTTTGGGAGTTTTGGTCTGGGAGCTCTAGAAAGAGAATTTTGTGGAATGTTGTTTATTAAGGGGTTTGAGGGGCTTGTTCCGGAAATTCTATGTATTGTCCTGTTGATGATACGATTTTGAAGTAGTATGGTTTTCCATTTTCCCAAGCGCTTCCTAAAGTGTTTGGCCATGTTATGGTTGTTGTTGTTGCTGAGCCTGCGTTAAGCGGTTTTCCGGTGCCGATGTTTGAGTAACTGGTCAAGTCTATGAGGTTTCCAGAGGTGTTTCCCATGTATATTCTTAGGATTTGTGTGTCTGCGGTTCCTGAGTTTCCTATAGTTATATCGGTTCTGTTTTTAGCTGCGTCTGTTGGGGTTCCATAAAATCTCACGTTTTCTTTGTACAGTATTACGCCTGCTTGTTGTCCTGCGCTGCTCATGTATGTCATTATCCAAGCGTATGTGACGACTATGGCTGCAACCGCTATTACAATTAATAGCAGTGTGGCAAGTATCGGCGATATAGCATTTTTAGATTTAAACATGTTTTTGGTTGACATAGATTCACCCTTTGCTGTTTAGGAAATCTTCAGATTACTTATTTAACTTGTATGAACTCAAAATCCACATTCAAAATAACTGTGAGCCAAGTAGCGTAAACCTAGCTTTCCGTAGTTACCGTAATTGTTGGCGGATACTCAACTATTATCCATAAGCCTGTTTTCACGCCGCTTTCTTCCTTGTAGATCGGTGTCGTTCCATCAAATGTGACTACTGCGCCATACCAAGTTATGTCTAATGCGTATGTAAAGTTGGCTGGAGCCATGGCTACTGGAAGCAATTCAATTGTTCTTTCAGTGGCGCTTGATACTTTAAGGGCTCCTGTCTTAGTTTTCGATATCGCGTCGAAGAAGTAGAGTTGCTGATTTGCATTATCTGTGAACATTATTCCAGTTCCTCTGGTTCCTGAGATGAATTGGCTCCAGTGATGCGCCCAGCTTGAAGCTGAGAGATTGTAGAAGGAACCTGTTACGCTTGAAACTATTGGATAGCCGCTTGATGTTCCATTTTCGGTCTGTGGTGTACCGATTGAAGTTATCAATTTAATTGGGCATAGGTCTGTAATGTTTCTTTTTTGCTGGGATTCCACAAACATGAATCGTAGCTGATATGTGTAATATGTTGCATTTGCAGGCAGCGTTAATACTATTTGGGCATAAACGTTGGGGCAATTAGGAGCCCCGGCATTATCCCATTCAATTTCGTGTTGTATAACAGCTCTCACTGTACCATTAGCAACTGCATAGGTTGGTTCAGAGTTACCATAATCAGCTACCTCACTGTTAATCCGCATGAACTCAGCTGTACTTGAAGATGCCCCTGCTTCCGATACAACTTTGAACGAGTATACATTATTGCGTCGAGAGAAGTCGATTCTTAGAGTCAAAATTTCATTAGTCAACGTTCTCTGAGCCGTGTTGACAGAAAAGTATCGGTTTACGTACGCATACGGTGTTTGAACAGCCGTGTCGCTTCCATTCCACCAGATTGTAACCTTTGAAACGTTTTGGTTTACCAGAAAAACCAGCATTGTTCTGCTGTTAAACACACTTGCATTATTGGTCAAGCCCAATGGAATCCGATAATCAGATGTCCAATCTTCTATTTGGAATGGTACCTCACTATTTACGCCGCTTATAGTTTGATTAACGTGAATTGATTTCACAGGAATCGGTGGAATAGGCTTGGCTTGAGTTGTTAGTTGTATGTTCTGCCCTAGCCATCGAATTGTGCCATTTTGCAGTAGTTCGGCCACAATTGTTGTTTTCTGGGGTGTTGAGTAAAGTGTAGAGTTCCATGTCAGCATACAGGTGTAGCGGCTGAATGATGAAGCTACAACTATTATTCCTCTCGGGTCTTCCACTTGAATAACATAAGAGTACGGGTCTACTCCATACGGGACATCGATGAGATATGTGCCGTTTGCAAACGCTACTGGTTCAGTACTTGGATTTGTTAGTTCCCATGTTGAGCTCGCATATGCGTAACAGTAGAATTTGAAGTTTTGTTTTCCAAGGTTTATGAGCGGTTCATCTTCATCTATAGTTACTATTAGCTGTGTCTGATTGCTTGAGGTAGTGTTTTCAACTTGCACTGTTAATCTGCATGAGGTTGCGTATGTTATTCCGTACATTCCGAGGCCTGTCAGGCTGTAGTTTACGGCTAGGTTTCCTTTGCTATAACTTACGTTTGTAAACCAATATGTGCTCATGTCTGCGTTGCTTACGTTGAAGGATGCTCCCCAATCAGGGTGCATGTTCGCTATATTCTCTAATCCACTGCGAAGGTAGTTTGTTGCCAGCGTTTTTGCGTATGACGAGTTTCCAGTAACCTTCAACACTGAGCCGTAGTAGCCCACAGTAAAGCCTAAGATCTGTTTTAGTGCTAGGTTTGTCTCATCTATTGCGCTTAATATTTGCGGTTGGTCTTGGATTGGACTGTTACGTATTGTGGAGTATGTGATTATGACGGTGGCTATAAGTATCACCGCCACAAAGAGAGCCGCAATAATTGAAAACTGACCTTTACTGTTCATTTGCTATACGCCTCCGGTTTGCCCAAGCTGCAAAACAACAAGCCTAGACGTTCCAGTAGCCGTATACTCAGACCTGTAGAGCCTTGGCTTATAATCGCATAGGAGACCGACGACGGTGAGCCTAATATCTGGGGTTCTAGTCAAACCTAGTGCAAAAAGCGAGCCTGTACTGTTGTTGTCGCCAGGAGAAATATGCCTATATACCGCTCCTGGAATCCAAGTGCCTACTTGGTTAAAGACGTAGGTTGTTACCGTTAAATGATAGGTACTTAAGATTGATGATGGCAGGGCTCTTGTGGCCATTTGATACGGAGATGGATAAATACCATAGTAATTGCAGTAATACAACGTATCAGACGAGAGATAAACGGGGTTAGCAAGGCTTCCAGTGATCCAGTTGTTGTTATACGTGTATTCTTGGTTGTCTAGACCTCTAAGAAAGGCGTTAAGTCCAGCCTGTGCAACACATTTCATTCCGTAGATGCCATATGTGTTTTGGTCATCTGAGCCCGTAAAGTATCCCGTGTTTGACACATAAAATAGTGGGTAACCTACTATGCTTACCCAAGTCCAATTATACTGATTTACTCTTCTACCTAACTGATAACAGTATTCAGCATAGGTGCCACGAGAATACATAATTGCATAGCTTGATGGTATCGGCACTGCTTCTCCGAAAGTGTTTATAACCACTGCGCTTTGTAGCGTTTCTCCTTGGAGTGCCGTGCCGTTTAGTATTTGTCCGAGCTGTGTTGTGTTTTGCACTATTACTGTGCGTTTGAAGTACGGTGAAAGCAGATTGTATAGGTCTTGTGCCAGGCTTTGGGCTGTGTACCCGGTAATCCACCATCCGTTCGCATCGCTGCAATTCAATATGTAAAGTGTTCCTCCAACTCCACGCTCACCAATCTTCTCTGGAATAACATTGAAAGTCACGTTGGAAGAAGCAACCAAATAGGATCCAGCGTCCGATTGTATGCCTAGACTTTCAGCGTTTGAGATGGACTTAATACGGGTGTAAAGCTCTGTTCCACTTCCGCTCCGTACTTCATAAACCGTCAGGTTGTAAACTATGTTTGGCGGTAAAGATGCTGAAAGTGCAATTTGAAGTTTACTCCAAGCCGGATCATTCACTGCCTTAAACACCGTTTCACTCAAGGCATGGTCTACATCCAACGTTTGAAGTGTTGTTAATGCTAGTCTACGAAGGTTTAAGGGTGAGACCTGCCGCGGCGAGGGCAAGACAGCAAAGAAAGAGGCTGTTATGAAGGCTCCAGTAACAATCATTATTGCAAGGAATATTTCAATTGTCCGCATCATCTCAACCAATCACCTGATAGCCCTCTAAACTCCACAACGCCAACTTCGCTTGATAGGCGATGCCGTTAACTATGACTTGACGAATATCTGTAGCAACCCACACTTTACCAAACGGGTCTTCTCCGAAAATTACTGGAAAAGCCATAGAACTTATTCCCCACGGCATAAGAATAACGCCATACTCGTTGTTGCTCTGATACGTGACTACCAAAATCCCAGGATTATAAGTCGGAATTGTAACGTTAGCATACTCAAATTTCTCTCCTTTACCGTAGTTGACCTTGCCGATTTTTCCTGTGGAATTTTCCATTGGCATTTCACGTAGTGTAAAATCTTCGGTCAGCAAAACAAAGGTAGCATTAAAAAATACTGCTGATTCCGGTGGTCCAAAATAGTGTACGTCATAGCTATGTGCAAGTATCACCCGTCTATCCTCAAAATTTTCAATGAAAGGAATCACGTATCGTTTATCTGCACTTACACGCTGATGATATCCAACTCCAACAAGTCCGCTTAAGTGTGCATAAACGATTAAAGCGTAGGATTTTGTGGCATCGACGTCTTCAAAGTTTAGTACCGCCACACCTGTGTCGTCTGCATAAACGGTGCCAAATGCACTGCCATAAGAAGGAGAATTTTGACTACCTTTTTCAATAACCGTAAGAAAACAGTAACTTACAACGGCGTTTGAAAGTGGAAATCCTCTTCCAGTTACAGTGATGGTAAGCGTCAGCGGGTTTCCTGCACGGGTCTCTGTTACCGAGACTATTATTATCGGTGATATTGTAAGTTGAAACCCGTATGTATTGTTTACCCCAAGCAACTTCGCTGCAGTCGAATAATTGAGGATCTGAGTGAAAGACACAAGTAGATACTCGCCGAATCCCATAGTTATGTTACTATAATACAAACCAGTTCCTGGGTAATAAACTGGTTTTCCAATTGAAGATCGCAATCGCATGAGAGAGAAGGGGCTAAGCCTGTACTGTGTAAATTCTGGGTCCTGCAACCCGAAGCCGGTTGGGGTGCAGTTGCTCTTTCCCCAGTTTGATGGAATGCCTGGGTTCAGTAACATGTTGTCAAGCAAATCGCTACACTTTGTTGCGAGGTTCCTGTGACGCTGATACAGTATTGCTGTTTGAATTGTCTGGTTAAAGAGGCCTATGAAAAGCAGTATTGCCCCTAAAAACACGGTCACGGAAACCAGGTGGTCTATGGTTGAACCTGCCATGATTTATGCCTCCATTATCCTCCGAAGGACAAGCGAATTACGTATTCATCCCCGTCCCAAAATTTCACAGCTGTTATGCATGCGTTTGTTGAGTTACTTACGAAAGTGGATTCTTGCCACAGAACGTTCTGTCCAAGAATAACCGAGGTAGTCACGGTGGTTCCAACAGTTCTTAGTTTAAGCGTAATCTCCAAAACCTTGCTTGAGTTTAAAGTTGGGTCTAAAACTGTCCTTAGTGTTGCAGTTCCGTTGTACGGATAATTCTCTATGAAAGGTGGAACGCTTGATTTTTGCGTTACAGTTCCAGCCGATATTGTTTCATGGTTTAGAGAGAAGTATATCTGCTGGATTGTGCTTCCGAGATGGCTTGCAGCCTCTTGAAGGGCAAGGGTTCTACGTGAATCTACCCAAATATTCATGAGCAAGCCTGCCGTTAAAGGGAAGAGGAAAATCTGTAATATTAAAACCGGAACCATAATCACATACTCAATAGTCACATGAGGCATCCGTCACCCATCCTAAATATGTAGCCCTAAAGAAACAATCACCCCACCTGTGTAAAACTCAACAATAGAGCCATCTGGGACGTCTACTATTTCTTCTGTGCTGTCAAATCTGAAGAAGTCTGCGTCAAACCCTAAGCTAGTCTTTGGAAAAATCACCTTTATCTTAACAGCGTTGCAGCTTTCAGTTCTTACCGAAACAAAGTTTCCAAAGAGCGTTACTGATTGTGAAAGACGTGGATGCGTTCCCTGCGAAAGAACAGGCAAGTAAAACTTGAAATAATTTTTTATCTCCCCTCCCGTAGATATCGTGGAATTCAGCATTCTTATAGACGGAGCAACAACAACCCTTATGAAGCTACCATCGTTCATTGGTAGCTTTTCCATAACATATATGTAGCCCACTGGCGCTGAAGTGCCTCTCTGAAGGAAGGAGCTGCTTGAAGAGGGAAATACACGCTCGTAATAATTGTTTCCGACAGAATATTTGGTTACGGGCATGTTAAACAAAATTATGCCTACACTGTAGTTAGCGAGGTAAACATATTCTCCAGTTTTGTTCACATAAACAGTGTAATTCAAAGCTAGAGATTCAAAATTAACCTGTCCAAACTTACTTGCATATCGAATTGTCTGTGTACGCCCAATAATCCAAGCCACGTCATCCATTTGAAGACCAACCGTTTGCATGAACTGTTTCATTGCGCTAAACTCATTTTCCGCCATTCGTGCGTTCAAGAAGTTGTTTGCAAAGACAATGGTTACAAGGAGCAAAACTACGACAGCGCTTGTTAGTATGACTGTGGAAATTGCTGGACTGACCGCTCTCTTATCTTTTCTCAATCTGTTCAATGGCGATTTTTTCCCCTCCTCATTGTGCTCCCGTCTGAGGTGCCATGAACATAGGTACCAGTTTTGCGGCCACTACAGCAATTATCGCCAGAAAGGACGCGTGCTTGAAGCCTGCTGCAATGGATTCTTCGCTTATTTTACCCCCAACTATGCCTATTAGATAGCTGTGGAAAATGCATGACGTTACGAACGTTGTTACCAAGGGACCCAAATCCCTTGTCGTACCGGTTTCAGCCACACCAAGAGTGCCCGAAGTAAACCCTATCATCATTGTTGTCGTTGCCACAAGCAAGATTGCAGAGAAATAAGGCATCAATATATAAGGACGCACAGCCATTTTCTTCTCTTTTTCAACTTCCTGAGTTAGATTGTTGAACCTTGCTAGAGACTCAATCATGGCAATTGTTCCACCACCGACATCTATTGTTTCGACAAGTAGGAACATGACGATCTGCGTCATCCAGCTGCGCACCCGCTTAACAAAATCCATGATGACTTTTCGTACGGGGGCTCCCCAAGAAATCTCCGAGCTTATTTTGCGCAGTTCCTTGCTAAATTCTCCGTAATCACGGTTGGAGAGGCTTTCAATGCACTTCTCTGGGGACAAACCAGTTTTTCTTACTTCTGTCAAATCTCTTAAAAAGCTGTTGATGCCTTGTTCTATGCTAGCTTTCTTCCGTGAGAGTCTGCTGTGCACCACAGCAGCTGGTGCTGTTGCAACAAAGAGGGCGATGGCGATTGCTACAGGCAAGTCTATTACTGTTTGAAGCGAGCTGAAAAAGGGAATCTCAATGTATCCCATGAAGTTGGTTAGCAACAGTAATAACACGATGGCTATTAAGCTGCAAACTCCATAGACTTTATAGGGACGCATCTCCACGACGGGGGTCTTAGGCTGCATGCTGTGAGCCAAGTAAATGAACACTAGCGAAAGCATCGGCGTAAACAAATAGGTGTAAAGAATTATACCAGAACCTATCGACATGCCAACACTATAAATAGATTCCACGCTGAACAGAATGTAGAAACAAAGAGACATCAAAACCATCACAATTATAAAAGTTTCTAAGAGCATCCCAAGCCTTTCAGCTGCAGCCTTGACACGCAAAGCCCTGGTCTTAAAAATGTCCTCAGCTTTCCTTTCAAGAAAGTGCCCAATGTCACCGCCTATGACTACCGTTGAGGCATAACCCGAAAGAAAATCCTTAAAAACATCAAGTGGATTTTTCTTCGCTGCATTCTCTATGGCTGTCAGCGGGTCTATCCCAAAAATTTCCACATCCTTCATTATCTCTCTTGCTTCACCTCTCATTGCTGGCATCAACTCAACTTCTGCAAGTCGTTTAAAACTTGTGTAGGGCGCTATGCCTCCAGACGCCATAACGCTGATGTAAGCCGATGCAAAGGGCATTTCCCTTTCTAGGTTGCTTGCCCTTTCACCAGCTCTAGATATAGGTATTAATAGGAACCCTATCATTACATAGAATGGAAGCGGAATCAAGAAAATTATCGGGAGAAAACCATAAAGATAAAGCATCAATATAGATATTATGGAAACTGGAAGCGTTAAAACAGCAATGAAAAACATTAATGAGACATAAGTCTCAGCGTACATCTTGATTTTTGCCCGTTCCAGATAACTCTTAAACTCAAAGACATGCTTTAGAAAGGAAGGCGCTAATCTTCCAAAGATTCGGAAGGACCAAGCCTCAAGGGTTTTTAGGAATTGCAATAGCTTTCACCTCTTCTCCAGCAAGAACTTTTTCATAAATTTGCTTTGGTCTAGCGTAGTACTCTGCGATTATTGCAGCCACGTCTTTGTAGCTTCTTATGCTGCGCTCCCTCATCCAACACAATACATTTTTGCGCCTATCTATTTCGGCAAGTAGTTCCTTTTTGCTGGCGCCCACGCGTTCGGAAATTGCCGACAACATTAAGCTTTTATCGAATGCTTGTAAGTAACTATCTTTCGTAGGATGCCATTTAAGAACACATCTGTAATCTTCGTAATCAGCGACCTCGTTAGCATTCATTATACGCCTATACGCCTTTTTTTCGCCGCCTTTTACTAGGTGAACCCTTTGAATCGATAATACGACGTTCATCAACGGAATATAAGCAGGTGCAATATCCATGGGCTTCTGCGTCAAACGCTTTATTGCTGAATCTAGGTTTTCAGCGTGCATGGTGCACATACCCCCATGGCCTGTAGCTAAAGCTTGGAAAAGTACATAGGCTTCTTGGCCCCTCACCTCCCCAACGATTAATATGTCTGGACGGTGCCTCATCGAGGTTTTAACGAGGTCAAAGAGCGTTACCTCGCCGACTGTGCTTCCGCCTAAGCCGTAGCTTTGTCTAGCGATGAGCGAAACCCAGTTTTCATGCGATAAGTTGAGCTCCGCAGTTTCTTCTATGGTGATTATTTTGCTTCCAGGCCGGATTAGACAGGCTAAGGCGTTTAGGGCTGTTGTTTTTCCAGCGGCTGTTCCGCCCAAAACCATTATTGACGCTCTATGTTCAAGGCATAGCCAGAAATATGCTGCCATTTCCTCCGAAAAAGTGCCTAGGTTTATTAGGTCTATTATTGAGTAGGGGTCTTCCCTAAATTTCCTAATGGTGAAGGCTGTTCCGAAGGGTGTGACCTCACGCCTATAACATACTGACAGCCTGTGCTTGCCCGGCAGCGAGGCGTCCACTACTGGGAAGGCTGAGCTTACGTGTTTTCCAGCCATGTGTACAAGCTTAACAACCGTGTTGTCAAGTTCTTCGTCATTTTCAAATTCGATGTTTGTCTCTATGCTTTCGTAATTTCTATGCCAAATATAGACTGGCTTGTTGACTCCGTCGCATGAGATGTCTTCAATGTTTGGGTCTCGCATAAACGGGTCGATTCGACCGAAACCTACGAGGTCCCTTTCAGCATGGTAGAGAATCTTGTACCATGAAACGTCGGGAAGCCAGCCTAGGCTTATACGGTATTTATCCACGATCTTCTTGGCTTCTTCTGCAAAGAATCTTCTAGGATCAAGGATCTCCTCTTTTGGAGACTCTATTTCTGCAAGCAAGATTTCCAAAATGCGATTGTAAACACCTCTTTCCAGCGGGTCAAGCTGAAGTTCGTCTAAAACGTATTTGTGCTCGCCTGTTTTTGGGTTTTGCACTATGGCAACATGGGCAAAAGGTTCATGGAGTGGATATTTGTCAACAACCTTAAATCCCCTAGGTACGGGTTTTGGCGGAGGTGGCGGGATTGCCGCTTGTTCGCGTTTTTTGAAAGCAATTCTGATTTTTACTTTCTTCAGCTTGGTCAGCTTTTCTTTGAGTCTTAGCCTTGTCATTGCCTTTTCTCCTATGCATCTTAATTATATGTACAGTCTATTAAATATTACGTCTCACGATACATTACTAATCCCGACTACTCCTCTTCTCTAGAGGAAATTACTATAATTTTTAACTTAATCAGAATAGCAACTACAACCGCGATCACCAACGGAATGATAATCAAAAGTATCGTCGTTAACGGCCAGCCTTCAGCTTGGGGAGCAGTCACCAATATCGTTGTTTGGCTTGCTCCGTTTCTGTAGCCGTTTTTGGTTGCGTTGGCTATTATGATTACAGATAACTCCGTTGTTGTCTGGGGAGCGTTGAAAGTAAATGTGCAAGTACCCGTTGAATCAGTAGTTTTTGTAGCTACTGGAAAACTTCCATAACTAGATTGCATAGTAACCGTGGCTCCATCAACAGAGGTTGCGTCCTCACTGCATTTCACTAGGACAGTGACGGTCGCTGGCTTTCCTGATTCAACCGTTGGCGCGATTATTATTTGTATGTTGAATGTTCTAGGATTAACTGTTATTACCACTTGGCTCTGGCCCTCATCATATCCGGTCATCGTAGCGTTCGCTGTAACAGTGACATTCGTTTGTTCGTTGACTTGCGGTGCTGTGAACGTGAACGTGACTTTACCCTCGCTGTCCGTCAACCCCGTAGTCGTGGAGAAACTTCCACTGGACGCCTCTACAGTAACGCTTGCGCCCTCAACAGGATTCATATCATATTCCATCACGTAGACGGTTACGTTTAGTTGCGCTTCAGAAATTGTGACGTTGGATTCGGCGGTAACTTGGACAGCGAGTTCTCCAGGTTCTATGATTCCCATATCCTGTAAAACTTCCAAGTACTCATAGTCTGACCCGTCGGTATACCCATTTCCATTTTTCGAAGCAGTTGCAACGATTCTGACATTGGCTTTTTCAGCTATTTCTGGCGCTGTAAATGTTGTATTGAAACAACCACTTGCGTCCGTTTGTCCAGACGATTCTGTGAATTCTCCCCCAATCAGCGAAAACAATGTCACGGTTGCGTCTGCCACGGCGGTAGTTCCGTCTGTCACGTAAACTGTTACATTGATTTGTTCTCCTTCATGGGCTGTGGAATTGCTTAATTCGAGGTTAACGTGTAGTGGTGGAAGGGCTGCGTTAACATACATTGTTGCAGTCACAACGTTGCTTACAGTGCCGTTGTCATCCATCACTCTCAACTTTGCGGAATAATTCCAAGGAAACGAATATTTATGAATGAAAATCGACAACGTGGTCCAGCCGCTGTTGCTTCCATCCCCAAAATCGAAAAAGTATCTATCAACACGTCCATCGGCATCATTCGAATTCGTAGCAAAAAACATAACGATTTCATCTGTCCGAACCCAAACCTTATCAGTCAATAGACTTGCCGTTGGGGGAGCATTAATACTGCCAATCGATTTGGTTAAAAAGAATATAAAATCAAGATTAACTCCGTCGCCGCCGACGGGGTTGCCCTTTCCATTAGGGTTTAATGATTCGTGATATGGCCCGCTTGGGTCACCCCAATAATTATATTCCGCATTTACGGTGGCATCGAATAATACGTCTACACCCTTCTCATTACCATATATGTCGTTGTAGTTAGCTGTATGGCTTCCCTCATCATATAAAATTCCGATTTTATTGTAGGAGATAGAATTATTAGTTATGCGCATGCTCACGGGGGTTGAAATATAAAATCCCTTGGCGTTCGATGAAACAATGTTATTAACGATTGCGATGTTAGCGTGGTTATACGCGTCTACCTGTATTCCGTTTTGCGTGCTTGCCGAGATTATGTTTTGAGCTATGTTCACGTTGGAAACGTCGTTCCCGGTTAAGAGCATTCCGTTTCCATTCGCTATTATAGTAGTGCTTTGTACAATGACTTGCCTATTTCCAGTTATGCATATTCCGTTTCCTTGATTCTCTGTTATTGCACTATTTTGGACGATAGACTCGCTGTTTGTTATGTTTATTCCGTTTTGATAACAAAAGCTAACATTACAGTTTTGAATTCTTAATTTACCGTTTACAACCGTGATTCCGTTTTCAGAAACGCCTATGGTACTGCTCTCAATTTCTACATCGCCGTTTTGTATAAATACTCCATATTTTGCGTAGCCTATAAAACAGCCTGTTAACGTAGACTTTTCCATGCCATTAAATACTATTGCATTCCAGTCTCCTGCTGCCGGTTGTTCTTTGTTCGAAGTGAACATTATTGTCTTATTCGTACCATCTGCGTGTAGTTTCCCCGAAACAATTAGGGAGAAGACTCCTCCAAACTTCACTTCAACACCGGGCTCCATGGTTAGCGTAGCATTTGGATAAACTATGACATCTTTAAATATCACAAAGGGGCTGTCTACAAGAGTCCAAATAGTATCCTGCGTGATAGGGCCTTCGACATAAGTTGCGCTTGCTAAATGGAATGATTTTAGGTTTGCAAAGTTTAAAATGCCAAAAGCTATAGGCATTAAAATAGCTAACATCTTCAATTGTTTCTTCATGTCTACGCATCCATCCTGTGGTTAATCTCAGACTATCCTCTAACCAATGCTAGCTTAAACATTATGAATTCAAAATAAAATTTCAGAATCTACCCAGCCATCTCGTGTCATGGAACAAATGAGCAAGAGATTTAACGAAGTAAAAGAACAACAATAAAAAGCGATGAGGAGGAAACTGTTTGAGATGTTTCACGGCAATTGCTCTGGAGGGCTTTCCGTTAATAAAATCTGAAGATGACATAGCCAAAATAATCGTTGAAACAGCTGGGAAAAACGGCTTAAAAATTGAAGATGGAGATGTAATAGCTATTGCCCAGAAAGTTTTGTCGAAGGCTGAAAAAAAAGTGATAGCATTAAGAGGTGTTGTTCCTTCCAAAAAAGCTGAAGAAATTGCAAAAATAACAGGGAAAAGCCCGAAATTTGTCGAACTAGTTTTAAATGAAACAAAGAAGATGGTGAAGGCTTCTCGTGAGGTATTACTTGTGGAAGATAAACGCGGTTTAATCTGTATAAACGCTGGAATAGACAAGTCGAACGTGGAAGGCAGAGGCAATTTTGCGTTATTGCCAGAAAACCCAGATGAATCGGCGGAAAAATGTCGCATGGAGATTAAGAAACTAACGGGTAAAAAAGTTGCAGTCGTTGTGTGTGACACCTACAGTCGCCCCTTTAGACGTGGACAAGTAAACTTTGCCATAGGTGTGGCTGGGATCAAGCCATTTAGGGATTATAGGGGAAAGGAAGACCTTTTTGGGCAAATTCTTAAGGTGAAAAACGTTGCGGTGATAGATGAAATTGCTGGTGCCGCAGAGCTGCTTATGGGACAAGCAAAAGAGGCAAGACCCGTTGTCATTTTCAAAGGCTTAAACGGTGAGGTGGAGTTCTGTGAAAAATGCAGCATAGACGAACTACAGATTTCAAGCAATGAGGACCTCTTCAGAAGCACATTGTGATTATAACCCCTGGAAAAACGGATTATTTCGTTTTTCTTCACTGATAGTTGTTGTCGGTCCATGTCCAGGGTAAACAACAAAAGCATCTGGCAAGATTGCCAGCTTCTTTAAAGAGAAATTCATGTCCTTTTCAGAACTTTCTGCAAAATCTGTTCTTCCAACAGAACCCGAAAAAAGCGTGTCACCGGTAAAAACCTCTTTATCTCCTAGAAGACATATGCTCCCACGACTGTGACCCGGAGTATGCATGACTTTTAAGGCTATTTTTCCAAACTTCACCATGTCTCCGTCACGCAAAAGCGCATCTGCTGGTGGCGAAGAATTCTCAAACTCGAAGAATTCGGCGATTTTCTTGCCTACCTTACCAAGCATATGCGCGTCGTACTCGTGAATCAAGATAGGCACATGAAATTTTTCCTTCACAACTCCATTTCCACACGTGTGATCTGAATGTCCATGTGTATTCAAAACAAATTTTAATTTCGAGGCGTTCTCATCAATAAACCTTAAGATTTTTTCAGCTTCGGTACGATCGTCAAATCCGGGGTCGACGATGATTGATTCTCTTGTTTGTTCGCAGATTACAACATAACAGTTTGTGGAAAACTCTCCAACAATAAACATCTGCGCCATCATCGCCATCAGCCGTTGGAAATGGATTTAGAACTTATAAACTGTTTTCTTCTCGTTGACTGTTTGTAACCATACCAAAACCATTAAATTTTCAGAATAGGATATTTTATGGAGATTGGAGAACGCTTGAGGCTGTCAGAGATCGAAGATGCAATTAGCCGCTTCAAAATATGCCCCAAATGTAACTGTCCCCAAGGATTTTGGCTTGAGTTAAAAGGCGACCGCGCCTACGTCCAGTGTAAAGGATGCGGGGCAAAATTTGAAATCTTCGAGGTTTACATGATGGGTGAAAAGGGTAAAGCTCCTGAAAGGCTGAAGTTGTTCAGGAAATAGTCACATTCCAATTCTGAGACCGAATAATATTCGATTTTTGAAAGAAGGTTCATAAACAAAGCGTTCTGCACACGCTAACGAGGATACTCCAGTGAAAAACCAGGAGCCAGCACCGCTTGTATCAGTTATAATACCAACGTATAATTCACAAAAAACAATTCGGCGGTGTTTAAAATCTATTGAAAGGCAAACCTACAAAAGGATAGAGACCTTAATAGTAGACCGCTACAGCACAGATGAAACAACGCAAATAGCGAAGCAGTTTAAAGCGAAAGTGTTATCCCTAAACAGTGAAAGAAGTGCGGCTAAAAATTTTGGGCATGAAAAAGCGGACGGAAACTTCCTTTTTTTCGTGGATTCGGATATGGAGTTAAACCCGAAAATCATTGAGGAGTGTGTAAGACTATGCACGGAGAAAAACTTTGACGCCGTTGTCATTCCAGAAACAACGGTTGCTATTGGATTTTTAGCGGAATGTAGAAAATTGGAGCGAGAACTGTACAATCATGATCCTAACTTTTCTTTGATGCCGCGATTTTTTAGGAGAAGCACTTTTTTAGATGTGCAGGGGTTTGATGAAAAACTCATTTGTGGGGAAGACTTCGATCTAGCTAGGAGATATGAAAGACAAGGATACCGCATAGGAATTGCAGTCTCGCCGATAAAACACCTTGAAGGAAGACTTTATCTGAAAAAAATTGTTTTAAAAGCCCACTACTATGGAAAAAGTCTTATCCCATTTTTTTCAAAGAAGCCAACGCTTATGCTCCGGGGGTATTCCCCCACCCGTTTTGCTTGGAACATTCAAAGCTTGCTAAAGCAACCCATCTATTTCTTGGGTGTTGCTGCGCTCAAACTGTTTGAGTACATTGCCTACTTGACGGGTATTTTTGCCTATGCTTTAGAGAAAGCGCCATTAATGAGGGACATATGAAATGAAAAGCCAAAATTCAATCAACCAAACACCGTTAACCATTTCCCCTCTAGTGTCTGTGATAATTCCAACATTCCATTCTGGCGAGACTTTAGAAAAATGCCTTGAGTCAATTCAAAATCAAAGCTACGAAAACATTGAACTGATCATTATGGATGCCTTCAGCAAAGACGATACACGGCAGATTGCTGAGAGATTCGATGCCAGAATCTTTCTCTTGTCAGCTGAGCGCAGCCATGCAAGAAATTTTGGGGCTAAACAAGCAAGGGGAAGATTTGTCTTCTTCATAGACTCAGATATGGAATTAACTCCAAACGTCACAGAAGAATGTGTCACATTATCTCTTCAGAGAAACTTGGATGCTGTAATTGTTCCAGAGGAGTCCGTTGGAGAAAGCTTCTTGGCAAAATGTAAGAAACTGGAAAAAATGATGCATATGCGAGAAGCCTATGGTGTAGCCCCTAGATTCTTGAAGAAAGAAGTTTTTGAATTCGTTGGGGGATACGATGAGAATCTCGTAATTGGTGAAGACTTTGAATTGACGCAACGCCTTCGCAACACTGGATTTAGGATGGAAAGATGCGAAGCCATAATAAAGCATCATGAAGACTCTCTTTCAATAAAAAAACTCGCAACGAAACTCTACTATTATGGTAAGACGCTACCAGTCTACCTAAAAAAAGATCCGTCATTGACTTTGAAAACCTCCTCGCCCATCCATTTCGTAAGAAATCTGCCACTGCTTAAGCAGCACCCTATACACTTTGCTGGGTTGTGCAGCTTAAAACTCGTTGAATATGCAGCATATTTGGCAGGCATCTTTGCGCATCTTCTATCCCCAAAATAATAACTAGCAACAGAGTGGCTGAACCTTGAGAATTTATCTGAAGAATTGTTGGCAGAAGCTTAAGACAAAAGTCAGAAGCGTGAGCTACGCAAAAATTAGGATATTACTCGATTTTTGCATAATTACCGCCATTGGTGTTACAATTTTCCGCAATTTCCTTTTCACAGATTCTTGGCCTGCAGGAGGCGACGCCCTCGGAATTGTTTCAAGAGCTTATATTTTCGGAAGGGATTTCAGATGGCTCTACGTATGGCGTCCCCATTCTTTTGGATTCATTGAAGTGATTCACGGTTACGATTTCTTCCTCATGGTCCTCTACTGGATTTTCAGAAACCCTATAATCACAACTAAGGTTTTCCTGTTTTTAACATTCATCTTTTCAGGTTTTTCGAGCTACACCTTAGCCCACTGGTACACCAAAAATCCGACAGCATCCCTTGCAGCAGCCTTAGTTTACACTTTGAATCCATGGTTCTTTACCCAATACACGGAGGCTCATGGAGACATACTCTTCAGTTATGCACTCGTGCCATTTGTCTTTCTATTAATTTTTAGGGTTTTTGAAACCAAAAAATTGAAGGACATTTTGGTTGCTGGATTATCCCTAGCCATTTTTGTTTCTGCCTTTCATCCTGAATGCCTCGTAATTTACGGCAGTTCATTCCCAATATTCGGTCTTACATACGTGTTGATGCCTACGAAAAATAACAGCCGACTGAAGCAGCTCAAGAATCTCTTCAAAGTGGCCTTGCCCCTAGCTATCATTTGCTTTGGTCTGGCTGCATTTTTGTTTATACCAATGATTTTCAATGTTCAGCCGAGATACTACTCGCCGACCTATAAGTACTTTCTAGAGGAAATCTACGGCGGTGTCTACAAAAACTTGACAGACGCCTTCACCTTAAGCGCCGTTGAAGTATGGGGATACGTAAAAGTCGTCGACGTAGTTACCGGCATAGCCGTACCCGACCTCCCAACAAAAAGTTTATCGCTAATCCTTTTTGCCTTGGCATACCTTACAGTTTTTATTCGAAGAGACAAGTACGCCGTTTTCTTTGTAGTCTCAGCCCTTGTTTCAATGTTCGTTGCTAAAGGACCTTATCCTCCATTTGGGGATTTATACGTCTGGGCTTGGTTGAATATTCCCTATTTCGCTGTTTTTAGAGCTGCAAACAGATGGATAATGATGACCTGCCTATCTCATGCTTTCCTCACGGCATCGCTAGTAGACATTTTAACAAGATATGTTAAAGAGAAGAAGCATTATGCCATCAACGAGGCATTTTCCAGATTCGGCGCAAAAATCGCATGGTATTTTAGAGCGAAGAAACTTAAAAATCCTCTAAAGGTGGCTAAAGACTTCTTTGTTCGTCTTCACAAGTTTCTATATTACGTAAGCATCCTTTTGTTAGTTCTTATCTTTCTTAACGGCTTCTTTTTAACTTGGTACTTTTTCCGGGAAGGTCTACAGGTTTACTCGCTGCCAGAAAACTACGTGAGACCTTATGAATGGATAGGATTACAAGATGGAGATATAAAGGTGGTTAGTGTCAACCGTGATCCTGCGAGATGGATGAACATGCCTTCTTGGGGATTTGACTTTGCCTTTAGCGCTATGCTTACAAAAATAGGTTGGGCCCATGACATTGGTTTCGAAAGCTCATTTATCCATGATAAACCAGCAATGCAAGATGGAGGTTGGGATCCTAACGCTCATGAGTTTGTGGATCATCTAAGATTTCATTTGGTTGGACAGCAGCTAACTCGTAATTTTCTGAAAATGACTGGTTTGTTCAACTACAAATATGTTGTTTTACCTGGTTACACAGAGTCTGACATAAAAGATTTCTTTTTAAACCAAACAGGAGCAGTAGACCACATAGTCTATGATGAAAACGGATCATTAATAATAGAGAACCCATATTATACTCCACGTTTCTTTGGAGTCAGCAGCCACGCAAATATTCTCGGCGGATACGACTCTTTTCAATTTCTCTGCAAAATTGATGCGTTTAATTTGAACCAAACAAATCTTTTCTTTGTTAACAAGCTAAATGATGAACAATTTAAAGAACTGCAAAACGACGCCGCAGCTTTGGTGTTAGTTAATTCTAATCTGATAGACCTTACAATGCTACAGTTGAGAGACAAGGCAAAAATAATAAACGGTGCGGACTTTGGTGTCTACAGCTATGATCTCACTAGATACTGGGTGCAATGGAAATCTTGGAGGGAAGAAGGCTCTCTTGTTTTTGGCGGACAAACGCTGACTACCGTAGGGAACGTAAGCATCAACATTCCCTTTGAAATATCGACGAACGGAACTTATGACATATGGCTGAGAATTGGTTTTCTCTCCGATAGAGGAAACCTTGAAGTTTCAGTTGATGACAACCTTATAGAAGTGATTAAACCAGAAGCAGATTATTGGATTGGGTTATTGTGGGTCAAATTGCAAACTCTTGACCTGAAGGAAGGGATGCATACATTAACATTAAGTAATGATGGATCAGGTTGGAACGATGTGGACGCAATCGCAATAGTTGAGTCAGGTCTCTTTCAATCCACATATGATGAGCTGCTTAGTTATATAGAGTCTTTCCAGGGTAGGATTGTTGACATCATAGGCGCTGCTAATATTTTCGGCTATGACCTTCTGGAGGGGTGGTCGATTCACGTTCAAAAATACGAGGACGGCCTACTAAAAGCTGAAAACGCCTTAACGAGGATACAAGAGAATGCAACTGTTTCAGCAAGTTCCATTCAGAATGGTTACTTGCCTCAAAATGCTTTTGATGGTTCCCTTCAAACAAGATGGGCGTCGGATATGAGTCAACAAATCCCTCAATGGCTGATGATAGAATGGCCAACTCCTCAAGAAGTTGACGGTGTCAAAATATTTTTCGAAACAGCTTACGCTAAAGATTATACTATTCAAACATGGAATGGAAGCCAATGGATTACACAAGTCACACAGGTAAATGTTACTGAAAGGGAGGCGCGTCTGCCTTTGTTGCACATGCTTAAAGAGCCTGTTGAAACCACTAAGTTGCTACTTAACGTAACAGCCTACGGTACAGCAAATCATTTAGTGAGCATTTTCGAGTTTGAACCGTGCAGAATTTCTTCAATTACAACGCGACACTTCACACTTAGACAAGGACGCTACATGTTAGCCTTACGTCTTGCTTCCGGCCCCGATTATGGAACATTAAATCTGAAGATAGGCAACCATTCACTGTCGTTTAATTGTTATGGGCATCAAGAAAAATTTCAATGGTACGAGGCGGGTCCTTTGCAGCTTGAAAGAGGAGAGCAGGACATTTCAGCAAGCGCCTACGGTAAAATACTGTTTGACCAGATGATTTTTTACTCGCTAAACGAGGATGAAAATGGCAGTGTTCTCCAAAATCTTTCAGGCTCTAGCTTCTATTCGCCCACGATTAACTACGAAGAAATAAATCCCACAGCCTATAAAGTGCACATAAAAACTGAACAGCCATTTTTCTTAGTTTTTTCTGAGACGTATAATCCATTATGGAGGGCCAAATTTGACGATGGTCAAGAAATTCAGCCAGTTATCGCATACTCTATAGTCAACAGTTTTTACATAAATAGAACTGGTGAGTTTGACATACAAGTATATTTTAAAGGTCAAATGTATGCAGACATCGGGCTCAAAATTTCACTTTCATGCTTGATTCTAGTTGCAACGATCGTGCTCATGCCAAAAAGCGTTATTGACCGCATAAAGAAGCGGGGGTCTTCTTGGAGGAAGAACTTGTGGCCGCTGAGAAGCAAAAGGAGATAAACTACTGGGATGCTATGGCGCTTGAAGCGGAAAAGGAAGAGTTGGCAATTAGGACTGCCAAATGGCAAAGGTCTGCAAGGAACTGGCTTGCACACTATGCTGAAAACAAGGCACGTGACTTCATTATTCAAACAATTGAGAACCATGTAAAGCTAAAGGACGATGCACAGATTTTGGATGTTGGATGTGGGCTTGGAAAATGGGTGAATTTCTTTGCTGAGAGAGGATTCGCAGTCGCAGGAATCGACTCAAGCCCATGGATGATCAGACTAGCCAAAAAAAGGATTAAAAATGGTTTAAAAAACCGCGTTAAGTTTTACGTCATGAATGTATCTAAGCTTAACTTCCCCAGCGACTATTATGACATGGTTAACTGCGTCACTGTTCTTCAACATATTTTTAATGATGAAGAATGGGAAAATGCGGTTCACGAGATGGTTAGAGTCACGAAGCCTTGTGGCTGCGTGCTCATTTTTGAGGCTGCTCCCTCATTTGTTTTTAAGAAACGTACGCCTCATCTGCGTTTTAGGGCGATGAAGGAATATGTAAGTGAGTTTGGAAAGGCTGGTGCACACTTTGCATATTGGAGGGCGACCGACCTGTCTTTTCCCATAACTTTTTTGGGTCTGCGAAGATACGCAGCTTCTTTTAGCAAAAAAGTCTATTATTATTTTGCTGGTGAACTTACTTTATTTTCACCTAATTTTCTTTCTCTATTATCAAGAATCACCGTTGCCTTGGCTAAGCCAATAGATTATAAGCTGGCTGAGACACCACTGAGTTTTCTTTCTGTTGGGAAAATCCTTTTGTTCAGAAAAGTTAAGGCATGATTGTATTCCAAGTCTATTAAGACTCTATGTTTTTTGCTTGTCTAGCAAGACGATTTGTACAGCACCGAATTCTTTGATTACAGGAATTTTGTTTATGAGCTTGTCAGCGAACTTGACGAATAAAATAAAAAAAGCTGGTGTCCGATACTTCTGCAAAAAGGATAATGGAAAGTAGCATGTGACCACGCTGCATAGACATTTGCACCCAGTTTCTTTAGCCCAAGGGATTACAGTTTCGGAAATTTTTACTTCATGGATATGTCCGTGACCAAATTTCGCATAAGGGTCTCCTAATCCTATTAGACCCAACTTTTTGGCAAAAAAGTAAAACAAGTTTTCGCCAGCCACTGTGAATAGTACATATTTTTTGCTTACTTGGACGAGTTCTCTTAAAACTATTTTGGGATTTAATACGTGCTCTAAGACTTCGGAGCACAAAATAAGGTCAAAAGCGGCTTCTTTGAATGGTAGTTTGTGGGCATCGCCTACAACTAATGAACTGTCGGGCACTGTTTTCTTTGCTTTTAGTAAGTAGTTCTTTGCTATGTCTAGCCCTACCCCGCATAATTCGCTTGAATTCGACTTACATGATAAAAGTTTTATGTAAAATCCTTCTGCGCATCCCATGTCTAAAAAGGTGTTAAACGGGGTGTTCTTGATTATTTCTAGGATTTGTCGCAGGCGTGTGCCATGCCAATACTCGTTCCACGGATTTCCAAAGTACATCTTTTTTTGGTGATCATCCAGTGCTAAGGCCTCTTTTTCATAGTATTCCCTAATTTCTCTCATCTGTGACATTACCAGGCACACGTGTTAGTTTTTAAGTCAACTTACATTTAAATAGCATATTTGTACTCAAAATCGGAAACCGAAGTCTCCTTAAAACTCTTTTCTCTAACCTTCAGAACTTGAACGGGAACTCTAAAAGTGGATGCTCAATGAGGTGTTTCATAATTCTACCTTGCTTTAATGAGGAGAAAAACATCAAACCGCTTGTTCACTCAATAGATGAGGTTCTGAGGCCTCACATTTCTTATAAGATCATAGCAGTCGATGATGGAAGCTTTGATCGAACAAGCGACGCTCTGGAGGACCTTTCCACAAACTTTCCTCTCGAGATTTTTGAGCATCCTTCCAACTTAGGTTTAGGTGCCGCTTTGAGAACCGGTTTGCTTGTAGCCGTTGAAAAGGCTTTTGACGATGATTTTATAGTCACCATGGATTCTGATAACACCCATAATCCCAAGCATGTTTTGGACATGGTGGTTGCCGCAGAAAATGTTGATGTTGTCGTGGGTTCTCGCTACGTGAAGGGTGGAACCCAGTTGAATGTTCCTTCGCATCGGGTGATTTTAAGCAAGGCGATTAATCTTCTGGTTGGGAAATTGTTTCAGCTCCCTCTTAAAGATGCCACTAGTGGTTTTCGATGCTTTAGGGCTTATCTGCTTAAGCGGCTTCGTGGCACTTTTAGAGATAGCATCATTGAGTCAAATGGCTTTGTTGCTTCTCTGGAGTTATTGCTCAAAGCTGTTCGTTCCGGAGGCGTCGTTGCTGAGATTCCGATTCTTCTTGATTATGGGAGGAAGCGTGGCGTTAGCAAGATGCGTTTGTTTTCAACAATTGTTAGCTATGTGGTTCTGCTTTTTAAGTTCAGGCGTTTGAATAATTTAAAAAGTTTTGGTTAATTTTGTTTTTTGTTTAAGCAGTTTCTGGTTTTTATTCTAATTCTGAATCAGAACCACTAAAAAATTTTTAATAAACGTGCCAACGCTCTCATACATTGCTCAAAAGAGGAATGAAAATGGAAAGAAGAAAGAAATTACTTGCTATACTAACTGCTACAATGATAATGGCAACAATTTTTGCACCGATACTATTGATAAAACCAGTAACTGCAGCAGACCCGGATGAGTGGTACACGAACGTTTCAGGCGTGCTGGCGAGCGACTATTACTCTCTTTATCCATTCTACAAGAAAAACCTGAAAATCGGCTTCTCAAAATTCGGGGAAATGATAGATAGCAGATCAACGCAGAACGTAGGCTTAGAATACGATACAAGAGACGCTTTTGCACCTCCGGCAGGTTCAACCGTACCTTCAGATATACCGAAGCATAAGTGGAGTCAAGGATGGTTAATGAACATAACATATTACCACGTACCCACTGGCTATAATAGAACTGTTTGGGCGTGCGCACTACACGCCGACTTAACTGACTACGGGAACGACTGGATAAGAGTTGACAACGACTGGTACGGAGGGGTTTCAGGCGGACCAACCTACGAGTACGAAGAGGACCCAAGGGATCCTGGCCGCTTGATCAGCAATCCAACTTCAGATACTCATACTGGTGGAAGGAAAACTAATGGAACAGTGACAACAGATGCAATACGTGTTTTGTACAATGGACCTAGGATGTATATTGCTAGGGTTGTAAATCACATCAAAGATTGGATACAGACAAGCAACACCACAGGAACTGATGAACCATTAGTTGACCTAGTGTTTACAATAATTTTCAACAAAGTTAAGAAAGAAGTGATTATTCTGAAAGACATTAAGATTACCACAACGAAATTCGTAATAGGTCCAATCTGGGTACCCGGCTTAGGATATCAAGAGTCTGGGCTTATTATTCAGTTCAGCAACAGAGGAGAATGGGACCTTGGCCCTAGCAGTGGCTCAAATGCATTCCAAAGCTACGTCCACCTCTATCGAGGTGATTATGCATTAAGCACAGTTTACGACAATGATTATCACTTGAATCCAACACTCCCAGCTAGCAGCTACTCTTCTTATGGTTCTCAACCTGGCACTAGTGGAACCTACGACCTTGCTCAAATAATTTCTGCAGATAGAACCTATGTTGGTTGGGCTGCCTTCTGGCCTGCCCTTTCAGATTGGAGCGTTGATGCTGGTAGACAGGACCAGTGGTGGAAATCTCTAATGGCTGCTGACACGCACACTATTGACGGCGTTGGTGGTGAGCCTTTCCGTTCACCATATTTGCTTGGTGAATGGGACTTTTTCCTAACCGAAACACGAAGCTCTGTGGGAGGGCGCTACTTTGACAGACAGTTCAGAGGCGTAACCGTTTACGGAATAACTGACCGTTGGGATGGAGACGATGCGAATAGATCAGGAGGCTCAAACGTTATTGACACAGAGGTTCAGTATCAGATCGACGAAGTTTTCAATCCGTGGGACTTGTATAGCGCTTTGTACAAAGACACAAGAAGGTGGGTGCAATTCCACAACGTAACAACTGCCGAAAAGGCCGCAGCAGACGCTGGAACAAACCTGAACATAACACTATCGTATAGGCCAGTCAGGTATGCTTCAAATTGGGAAAGCTACTGCAACTTCAGCGAACGCGTCCTATGGGGAGGGGCACTGAAGTATCCAGCGAGGTCAGTGTATTACAGCGGCAGTAGTTTATCGTCTTATGAACCCTATGAGCTCTATGTCAACGCTACGGGACACGGAAACGTCACAATTCTCGCATCTCAAGTTCCAGCAGCGGGAACAGTGATAAAGATACTGTATTCAACGAACTGCACGATAAGCTATACTCACACAGACATCGCGAACTACTTTGGTGGAGATCTTTCACTCGGAAATGCTAGCCGAACAGACATCCTGAGGGAAACGATATACAAGTTGGTGCCATATACCTCGATAAACTCTACAGCTTGGACCGACCCGCTTAGCGTCGTTCAAAACATCACTATACTGTACGACGAATTTGGGTTCAATATAACAGGCTCTCCATCTGCTGGCACTATACTTACAGGGTTGGATGACATTAACATAACCGTTGACATCAAGCTTCCACAAGAAGGAGGATACGTAACAGTTTACAATTCAACCTACTTTGCCCATGAATTAGGGCCTCGCTTCAACGTAACCTATTATGGAAACATGAGCGTAAAGTACGCGGTTGACCCGCCAAGCTATGAATATGTGCACATAAATGGCAGCATCTTGGTCAGAGCAAATCATACGCTGCTCTATAACGGAGGATACAATGTGACAGCTAACTATACAATTGCAGGCGCTTCTCTTACGAAGAGCTTGATGGGACGCTATGAATGGGTGGTCGTTGGCAACCACTCCCGCGCCATCGACTCGATTGGTGCAGCAATGGTTTCGGAAGCCTTCAAGGAGAAACAGGTGATAGCCGATAACGGCGGCCTAGACATGAAGGACATGTGGGGCACTAATATACCTTACCTATTGTCTAACTTGGGCAATGCCACATGGCGTGCAGGAGGTCCAGCATGGACAAACATTTATGACAGCTTGGGCAGACTGGCATACGCAGACGACTGGTGCACGCGCTATCCAGTTTCTTCATCTGACATAATCACCGTTGCCGGACCATCAGCCAACCTCTTCAGCGAATACTTCAACGAGTTCTCGCAAGCCATTCAAATCTACGGCATTACAAGTGGCAACCTCATAGATGTGATATTTGGTCCAACATGCTGGAACACAACTGCACTCAGCAGCTACCTAGGCCAATACTACTACAGCGACGGACAATTCTACACTGGCAACACCACTACTGGAATAGGTGTAATCACCACTTACAAAGACATCAACGGCACAGTAGGCTTCATGATTTACGGATGGAGCGGCGACGACACCTACTACACTTGCAAATGGTTCCAAGAATACGGCGCGTACTATCTGCAGACAGAAAACCGAGGAGTAACAACACTGGTAGTGAGATTAAACTATCACAACTCTAGTGCGCGTACAAGTAACCCCAGGCCGCCATACTACGACTATGATGCACACAACCCGTATGTCGAAATCATTGAACGTCTAGGAACGATAAGCGAAAAGACGCTTCACGACCCATAAATTCAAAAATCTTAACCCATTTTTCTCTTTTTTATACTGTCCAACCATATAACAAAAAGGGCTTTGATTCATAGCATTTTTTCGAAAGTTCTCAACAATTCCAGATCTTTTTTTGCGATGTTCTCCCAGCTGAACTGTCTACAATAAGCTTTTGAACAATGGCTGAGTTGGCACAACTCTTCTTCATTTGCGTTCAAAACCTTCAAGGCGGTTGAAGCTATGCTTTCAAGACTTTTTACAGGTACAAGAAAAACACTTTTGCATTTTCCGAAAACCTCTCTTAAAGCTGGAATATCGTAGGCTATTATTGGCAGACCACAGGCTAAAGCCTCGGCAACGGATATTCCCCAGCCTTCAAAAAGGCTTGGAAAAATGAAGATTTTACTCGACTTTAAAAGGCTATATAACTCTGTATCGTTGCACTGTCCTCGAATCAAAATGTTGTTTTCCAAGCCTGATGCAACAATCTTTTCCTTGGCTAATGGAAGTTCTATTCCACTTCCAATGATCAAGAGCTTTGCATTCTTCCTAACTTCAACAACTCTTTTCCATGCTTCAAGCAAGTCGAAGATGCCTTTCTCTTTTGCGATTCTGCCTACAAAAACTCCGTCATAAATTTTTGCTTCTGTGTAAGGTTTAACATCGTTGATAAAGGCAAGGTCTACAGCGTTACCGCTGACAAGAATTTTAACCTTGGAAACACCGTTACTTCTTAAGGCTTCCGCAGTAAAGTTTGAAACCGCTATTATCCCATTTGCCTTTTTTAAAAGGGAAAGTGTCGTGTAAAAGGCGAGAGTCTTGACCAGCGACACAAGTTCGCTATATTTTGTGCTTCGATAACAGCTATAAAGTGAATAATCCTCTGACCGTCCAACCTTTGAGAATGGAATGTCAATGTGATGGACAACAGCGAATAGGGGTAAACGCAAAGCTAAACTAGCAATATAGCCTGAAAAAAAATTTGGCAAAGTGTTATTTGGGACTAGAATAGCATTTGGTTTTATGTGGTGGGCAAGAGAGAAACTTTTAAGAGATGCTTTCGCTGCCCAGAAAATCCAGCCAATGTAGCTGCTTAGCCATCCTTTTCCGTTGAACATTGAAGACACCAAATATTTTTGGCAGTTTATTTCCAGCCTTGCCAAAAGGCTTGGAGCAGACTCTAAAACAGCAATTTCTAAGTCTTTCCTTCTGCAAAAAAATTTTAAGGTTTCAACAAATCGTTTCTCAGCCCCTCCCATAGCGGTTACTGAAGGGCTTGGATGAAAGAATATTACAAAAACTCGAAAATTAGAGTTCCTTTCCTTTTGCAACTTTAGAGGCGCAGTGTCATAAACGAGCTTCTGTTCTACAGATGACACTTCGTTTTCCACGTTATTTCAGTTTCCGAATAGTTTCTTCCAAGATTTCCAGGTGCCTCTCGCATGAAAAATTCTCCTCAACAAAACTTCTCGTTCTCCTAGAGATTTCCACTCTGTCAATTTCCGCGGTCTTCAAAGTTTTTTCGGCAAAGTCTTCCGTCTCGTAAGGTTTGGCTCTGAAACCAGTTTTGGCATCAATTACAGTTTCGCATGGACCACCTCCATCATCCCAAACAACGGAAGGAGTTCCACAGGCCATGGCTTCAACTGGACCTAACCCAAAATCTTCCATTGGAACCGAATAAACGTAAACATCCGCAGCATTATAGAGTTTTACAAGTTCATTCTGAGACTTAAACCCTAAAAATTTCACATTTTTCTCTATTTTAAGCCTTTTAGCAAGCTTCAAGAGCTTTCTTATGTATTTAGTGTTTTCCTTTGAAATCTCACCCGTTATGGCCAGAGTTGCCGAAGGAAATTCTTTCACTATGTGGCTCATTATCTCTAGGAGCCACTCCCAACGCTTCACTGCGACAATTCTTCCCGTCGAAAGAATAAGGGGCCATCCAAAACTCTTGCGAAATTCTCTAACAACTTTTTCGTCAAGAATCCTGAAAGTTTCTGTGTCAACCGGCGGATAACAGACTCCTGCAGATATTCCGTAAATGGCGCGAACCCGCTTGGCCGTGAAACAACTGTTTGCCAAGACAAAATCAGAATTTACAACGCTAAGATAATCCAATTCCTTTAAAACAGGACTCGCAATCCTACTCATCCTAAAAATTATTTCACGCACATCGTTAAATCTCCACAAAACCCTTTCCGTCTGATTTAGATAGAGGAATCGTGGAGGAGAATGAATGTAGCTGATATAGTTTATGCCCTTAAATTTTTTGTTTAGGTAGCCTATCCATGGAGCCGGACCGTATCCATGACAAATTAAAACATCTTCTTTATCGAAGATTGGCAGAGTTAAAGGAGCCAGCGGTATTGACAATATTATTCTTATCGCTGGACCATTGGGAATTAATGATGTAAAGAAGCTTTTTGTGTAGCAGTGGGGGTTAGGTGATTCTTTGCGTAGACTTTTGTCAACGTATGCGAAAAAGCATTCGGCGAGGTGACCTTTTTTATGGAATAATTCGACTTGTTTCAGAATTACCCTTTCGGCTCCCCCTAACTCTTTCAGGTGACTATAAAGTATCGCTATTTTCAAGGTGTTCCATCCTCTTGTTGCAGTTAAGGCGTGTGGAGTGTTTTCGATTTTCCATTTTGGTTTGCCATGTTTGTGTCTGTTTCAGCCTAGCGGAATGCTCTGTCTTTAAACGATTATTAAAAAGTTTTTAGTGGTTCGGATTCCGAAGAAGAACATGCGTCAGAATTCCAATAGACTTTTCTATTCCTAGACGCTCTAATACAACAACCAAAACGTAAGGACAAAGCACTATGGGCGAAATACCAAGCGAAACTGCTGAGGCACCATTCACTCAGGAAGATTTCGAACGAATAACCACGTTGGTCTCCACAGAATTTCAGGTAGAAGAAGCCTTGTTAGAGCACAACATTCCCACCTACTACCTAAAACAACCGCAGGAAACAAAACATGCTTTTCTCAGGCTACTAAGAAATCTGGAAACGATGAATTTTATAGCGATTCTGCGTAGGCGTGATGGGAGAATTGTCTTAAAAATTATTCCCAAGCCCACGATAAAACGAAGTAACATTCTGGTTAATTGGCTGCTATTTTTTGCAACTATCGGAACAACCTTCATTACGGGATATATGCTATCCGGAGACTTGACCGATCCTCTAATCGGCGGGGCTACGTTCACAATAGCGATAATGGCTGTGCTTGGCATGCACGAAATGGGTCATAAGCTAACCGCAAACAAGAAAGGAATAGAAGCCACACCGCCCTACTTTATTCCAGGTCCACCACCGATAGGCGACGTTTTGGGAATTGGAACTTTCGGCGCTGTTATAATGCAAAAGTCCCTTCCACCAAACAAAGATGCTCTGTTCGATATAGGCTCAAACGGTCCAATTGTAGGATTCATCTTAGCCTCAATCGTAACTCTAATTGGGCTTCCATTTTCCCCTATAAAATTTAGCGACGAACTACTACCTGGCCTTCCTGTTCCCTTATTGTTCTGGCTATTTGGTAGAGTTCTTGTTAATGTTCCACTGGAGCATCCAGGAAAATATGCATACATACTGTTGCATCCTGTTGCTTTCGCTGGTTGGGTTGGTATGATAGTTACCATGCTTAACCTGTTTCCGGCTGGAATGCTTGATGGCGGTCATGTTTCGCGGTCGTTGTTTGGTGAGAAGACTCGAGCAGTTTTGATGGTTCTTTCCGTCATATCCTTAGCTTTGATCAGCCCGATAATGGCTATTTTTGTTCTGTTCATATCCACGTATAAGCATCCGGGTCCTTTGGACGACGTTTCCGGTCTATCAACAAGCAGGAAACTATTAGCAATAGTGTTAGTGGTAATTTTTGTGCTCTCTTCGTTTTTGCATTATTTGGTTTTTATTTTGCTAGAACTTTTAGGACTTTGAAATGTTAGGTCTGTGGCTTACTTGTATTTCTGATGAACGTCTATACAGCAAGATTTATTAAATATTGCGATATTAGATATTCTCGAAGAGAAACCCATCAGAAACAAACTCCAGCTCAGGTGAATCGTAATGAGAGGAGCACCAATCCTAATGGCTTTCTTCTTGCTTTTTGCATCTGCATCGCTGCTGATTCCTTCGCCGATGTTTCCTGGAAACGTTTTCTGCGCCCTGATTGGAGGAGCAGTAAGCCAGTACTCTGGGTATTTAAGTGCGGTTTTTAACGGTGTATTCTATGGCGTAATTCTATGGCTAATTTTTGTTGTTGTTAGTAAGAGATTTGAGGAAGAAAAGTAGCTCAAAACTGTTTTTCGCCGATTTTCGGGTTTAGCTTTCTGGTTGTGAAAGAAAGCCCACAAGCCTAATGGTGCTTCCGCACTTGTTGCACATCAAAATTAGTTCTGCCAACTCGTCATTTTTGACTTTTGTTTGAACGATTTGGTAGGTTTCTTCTGTTTCGTCGTCTGGAGATATTATAGTTCCACATCTCGGGCATGGAAAAGCTCCGTCCCCGTCAATCTTCGTCAAATCAACCGTGTAAATCATGCTTTTCTTAACAGCTGCCTTCTTCATCATTTCAGACGCACCTTTTAATTTTGGTTTTGAATTTGTTTCCATGGTTAAGCCAGAGCATAATTAACGATTATGAATCACTAATCTAGATGTGGAATTCACTTTCAGTGTGAATCATTTTCTAATAATGTTTTCTGAAGTTGAATTTGTTGTAATGTTATGTTAAGTGCACGGTCTCTAAAGCTTGACTGCATTAAGTGTGGCAAGATTTAGATTTTTAAACCTCTTAAGCCACTCAAGTCTTTCCTCTTTCAGCTTGCTGATGTAAGCATTGATTTGCTCTTGAGAGTAAAATCCAGCTAGATCAAATTTTGTCATCGGTACTCCATTGACTTTTCTAGGAACCAGTGTATCAAAAGAGGGATCGTGTTCCCACTCTATTGAGTCCCTAACGATTCCTCTTATAATCGCTGCCATTTCTGGTATCTCCACTCTAACCCCTTGCCTGAGGATTTTGTTACCATCTTCATGCTCTTTTCTAATTTCTCCAACACCACCCGTGTTAAGGAGGTAACATTGAACCTTATCGTCATGCCTCGTCAGAAAGTCGTAGAACCAGTTTCCTTCATAAGCCTCGTCGCCAACGATGAAGGGGTTGGTCCCGACTTCCCTCACCGACTCACCTGCTCGTCGTGGGTCACCAGCCGAGGTTTCTACCGACTCACCTAACATGAAGGCCGCTGCGGCTTGTTCTAGAGTTAATTTTGATGCAATAGGTACTACCGTGTTTCGTCTAGTGATGAAGATGATAATCATCGCGTCCAATTCATCCAGAGGCGGCAGATTCACGCTCTCCGACTTATCTGCTCCTAAATCGTCTCTTTGTATTATGGCCCTTCCATTCTCAGTCAAAGTTACGTCGTCGAAGTGTACGTTGCCCATATAGTCAACCATCACGTTCTCGAAGATTGTGTTATGGCTTATGGCTGCCCTGAATATTATCGGTTGCACTTTTGGATCTAGGTATCCGGTTTTAAGGTAGAATCCTCTCTCACTCCCAAGCGCCGAACCATCAGGCCTAATAAAAACTACATCGTCTTGAACGATCTCTTGGCCTTCTCCATCATCCAGTAAACCATGGTTGTGGCAAGCATGAGTGGTCTTGCCCGTGGCGCTGAGCCCAAAAAGAATCATACCGTATCTCCTAATTCTCCCCGTCTTGTCCTTTGCCTTAACAATCTTCGCTCCTGCATGAACTCCTAACATTCCCTCCTGTTTTGAGGCCCACATGGCCATCCTCAGAAAGCCTTTTTTGGCTTCTCCATAGTAGTCGGAGCCAAGGACGTAGGTAACCCCTACCTCAGGGAAGACGAGAATCTGCCTGTCTTTCTCCTGCCACTCTGGTACGTAAAGGAGATACAACTCTGGTCCGGGTGCGGCTTCCCTAAAGGGGAAGAGGGTTTGTCCAACCATGTAGGCAAGTCTTATCATTTCTTTTCTATGGATGGATACGTAGAGCGTGCAGTGGGGATTAAAGTAGGGGTTATTGCCCATTGTTCTCTCAACGCAGACAAGGGGCGCTCTCTCCAAATATTTATGCACGAGTTCCACCGTTTTCGGTGCGTCTCTGAGAATTTCCTTTTGCCTTTGGTTCAGTTGGTGTTGCAGCACCCTCGTGCTTCCGATATACACTGTCAACCAGGCGCTTCGGTTTTTCACTGTTGACACAAAGTTGTAGTTGCCATAAACTGTCCTAACACCGTACCGTTCCGCTGTTAGTTTGAGTTCTATCGGGTTTGGATAGGCCACATTGTCGGCGTGACGCAGGCTTTTCATAGTCTCTAACACTGTTTGAAGTAGGGTTTTCACGTTGTATTCGATGTTTTTTTGGGTTTGCATTGCCTTCCTCATTTAAACTTTGAATGCAGATTACAAATTCATGGTATAAATCTATAGAAAATGAACCTCAGCAACCTTAGGGAACGGCACGGCATACCAGCGCAACCTCACAAATCGTAGACAATTCCAGGTATTTTGGGAAACGGTTGCGTTTCTCCTATATGTTTGGCTCCCACTATCCAGCTGACCAGCCTCTCTATACCAATCCCTGCGCCGGCTGAAGGCTTTAGCCTCCCCTCTTTCGCTAACTTCAACAGAACCTCATAGTTTTCTTTTCTAACATTATCCCTTTCCATTTTTCTAGCTATTTTGCTGTATTCCCACTCTCTTCTAGCACCGGATAACACTTCTCCATATTTAGGTAGCAGTAGATCATAGTTGTCCCACTTGCCTTTTTCGAAGTCTTCGAAATCGTAGAATTCTCTAGGAACATTTGTAACCCATACTGGGTCGTAGGCTTCGAGCATTAGTTGGGGTTCCCAGTTTCGTCCATATCTATTTTCAAGCTCCTTTCTGTCATAGACTCTTAACGGTGTTTCCGGAACCTCTAAACTATCGTATCTCCCTAGACAGATTAGCTCCTCGCTCATATGCCTCTTTAAACTGCCTATTAATCCGCAGATCAGCTCTTCAACGAGGCTTCTGACTTCTTTGGAGGTGGCGTTTCTGACCTCAAAATCCAGTTGTGTGAATTCGTAGGTGTGCATTCCGCTGTTTGCCCTTTCCATTCTTTCGATTCTTACGTTTGGGGATAGTATGAACAAATTGGGGTAGGCCAAAGAACAAGCAATCATCTTATGAACTATCATACTTAATGTTGCTCTGACGGGTTTTCCATAAATTTCCACCTCAATGCGTTTCTCGATGGATGCTCCTGCATCTGGCCATAAAGGGTCGGTTGACATGGAAAATATTACTGGTAGCAGCCATTCAAACCCACCATTCACAAATTCGCAAGTAAGATAATTTAGTACATGTGTCATCACTCTGCTGATGCACAGTCTTCTTTTGATTTCACTTTCCGAAAGCTGCTCCAAAGGCTTTGGCAACTCAATCAGCCTACCGCCAGCAATCGTCCAACTTCTTTGGATGACTTTCTGTTCCTTGCTCATGCATTCACCTTTCAATTTAGACGTTGTTGGGTTTCTTCTAATGCAAATTCTAATAGTGGTCTTGATTATAAATTTTTTATAAAAAATGTTGCACATTTTCCAAAAAGTTAAGGTTTTTATACCACTAAAATGTAATAATTACAATTATGGAACCGAAACTTGATGAGAGGGATCTGGCGATATTGGCTCTAGTACAAAGTAATTGCAGACTCACCGCTAGAGAGATTGCGAGAAAAATAGATTCGCCAATAACAACAGTTTTCGCAAAGATAAAGCGCATGGAAGAGTTAGGCGTAATAAAAAAGTATAAAGCGATTTTGGATTCACAGAAGCTTAATTATGGTGCAACAGCTTTCATTCTGGCTTCTGTCTCCTACAGAACGAAGAACAATGAGACGCTGATTTCACAGAGAGACATAGCCAAAGAGATAGCCAAATTTCCGGAAGTCCAAGAAGTTCACATAGTGACCGGAGACTGGGACCTCCTAATAAAGCTTAAAGCCGAAAGCGTTGACGCTGTGGGGAAATTTGTTATTGATAACTTAAGGCTTGTTGAGGGCATAGAGAAGACTCTCACATGCATGGTTTTTGAAACCTGCAAGGAAACAGCAGAAATACCAATTGAGACTAGGAAAAAGCCGCGTAAAAGTTATGAGCAAATAATTAAGAAAAAACGAAACACTAGGGATTAGATTATGGGAGAATCTGGAACTGAGTCCTGTTATCGGAAATGAGACAGCTTAAGCAAGAAAATGAAAATGCAACATATGTGCGATTGCAGTTATGTTTTATGATGGGTTTGAGGCGAAGTTAAACTGCTTGAGTAGTATAATAAGGGTAATGCAAGCAGCACCGTGTTCTTTCCCCTTGTTGTAATGGTATATTTTACCCTTAAAGGCGGTCCGGTTTCCACGGTTCTTTCAATGTACTCGTGTCGTTTTAGGCTTTTCAGCTTATCTGATAATGTGCGGGAGTTTACACCAAGGATTTTCTTTAGTTCATTGAAGCTACTGGTGTTTTTCAAGAACAATGTGTATAGCATTTCTAGATTCCATTTTTGGGATAGTAGGTTGAAGCTTTCTTCTAGGCTCTGTATATCTTCTTTTAGGTCTTTCAAGCTTATCTCTTGATTATCTAGTATGTGTCGAAGCGTGTCTTCTATTCCTTTTAAGGTGCGTTCTATGCGTGCCTCTACCAGTTTGCGAATTTCATTGCTTAATGTTAGTTGTGAGTCCATTCATTTACACCTAGTGTGACGGTGCATACGTCATAATTTATAAAGGTTTACTTATACAACAAAGTATAGAAAATATATCAGTTATTTGGAGGAAACACCATTTGGAGAAGTTTGACGTGATCGTGGTTGGCGGCGAAACAGCGGGATGCCTGGCTGCAAAAACAACCGCTGAAGCGGGCTTGAAAGTCTGCCTCGTCGAGAGGAAAAGAAGGGAGGAGATTGGAGAAAAAATCTGTGGAGACGCTTTGGGCGAGCATCACCTGAAGGAGTTGGGCATGGAGAAACCGCAGGGCGGCGAACTGGAAAAAAGAATAGAAGGCATCAAGATTTATTCGCCGGATTTAGAAACAGTTTTCACAGTTGAGCGTGAGGATTTTGTCGGTTACTTGTTGAATAGGCACCTTTTTGGCCAATGGCTTTTGAAGAAGGCGCTTGACAAAGGCGTAGTCCTTTCGGATTCAATGCAATGTTTGGAGCCAATACTCGAAAAAGGCTTTGTAACAGGGGTTCTAGCTAAAAACTTGGAAACTGGTGAAAACGTCCAGCTGAGAAGTAGGGTGGTTGTAGACGCCAGCGGTTTTCTAGCCGTAATTAGGCGAAGGCTTCCCAAGGAAATTGGAATAGAGGGCGAGGTTGCGAATGAGGATGTCGAAGCCTGTTACCGGGAAATAAGACAGCTTAAACAAGAGACCGAAAACAAAAGTTATTGCGAGATCTACCTAAACCAGAAGGTGACTCCTGGAGGCTACACGTGGATTTTCCCTATGGGCGGAGCAAAAGTTAACGCCGGTTTAGGAATTTGTATGCGAGGTAAATTTCCAAGTCCTAAAAAGCAGTTCTACGAACACGTTTTGACAAGGCCGCTTTTTTCGGGTTCTCTGCTTCTGGATGGAGGCACGTGGTACGATCCGACGCGCAGACCCTTAGACAACATGGTTGGAAACGGAGTTGTGATCGTCGGCGATGCCGCATGCCTAGTGAACCCAATTCACGGCGGCGGAATAGGTCCTTCAATGCTGAGCGGTCGCCTCGCCGGAGAAGCAATAATTGGAGCCTTAGAGAAAGATGACGTTAGTCAAAAATCCTTATGGCCCTACAACGGCAAGTACATGGAGAAGTATGGAACAAAGCAGGCGGGACTGGATGTTTTCCGCATACTCTTGTTGACAAGCAGCGACGAAGACCTGAACTATGGGATGAGTTGCAAGCTCCTGACGGAGGAAGACGTTCTAAAGGCGGGTTTTGGCGAGGAATTCCACCTGAAGATAACCGAAACTGCCAAGCGCGTCTTTAAGGGGTTGAAGAGAATCGGGTTCTTGAACAGGCTTAGGCTCACGGTTAACTTTATGAAACAGATTAAAGCCCATTACCGAAACTATCCGGAAACTCCTGAGAATTTCAAGGAATGGCAAACAAAAACAGAGGCTTTATTCAAAGAGGCTAAATCAAAAATTATGGAGTAAACGTTGGCACTCCTTAAATTTATTGTTAATGGATTAAGTAAGTATGAAGTGTATCTGTTATGCGCGTTGCGGTTTTGGCCACGGGTGGAAAGGACTCTGCCTTAGCCCTCTTCAAGGTCTTGAGTGTAGGCCATGAAGTAAAGTATCTTGTAAGCATGATTCCGCTGAGAGAAGATAGTTGGATGTTCCATTACCCGAACATTCGCCTGATGGACTCATTTGCAGCGGCAGTCGAAATTCCGCTTGTAAAGGCTGAAACCTCTGGAGTTAAGGAGAAGGAAGTTGAGGACCTTAAACACTTAATCGAAAAGCTTGATGTGGACGCCATAGTTTCCGGAGCAATAGCCTCGAACTATCAAAAAACAAGAGTAGAAAAAATCTGCGAACAGTTAGGGCTAAGGTGTATAACGCCCCTTTGGCACAAAAAACCCCTGGATGTTTTAAAGGAAATTTTAGACCTCAAATTTGACGTCATTATTACTGGAGTCTACGCATACGGCTTCAACAAGGAATGGCTTGGAAGGAAAATCGACGAAGCCTCCATTAAAGCCCTAATAGAATTAAACAGACAGTATGGCGTTTCACTCGTTGGCGAGGGCGGAGAATACGAAACCCTTGTCCTTGACGCTCCGTTCTTCAAGAAGAAAATAAAAATTATCGAAGCAGAGAAGGTTTGGAAGAATCAAAACGGCTATTTTCTGGTTAAAAGAGCGAGACTCGAAAACAAATGAGAATTTAAGAACTGTTAAAAGCGTGAACTTTATAGTTTGCAGAGTGTATCTAAACTTGGGAAACTTATGGTCGAAGAAACGGACATAGTAGAATTCCTCAAAGCCCACGAGGGTAAAGCACCCCTGAACGATATCGCAGAAGGTTTGAGCATACCCAAGTATGGACCAAACTCCGCTTATGCCCTCTTACAATCCTTAAAAACTAAAGGCATTATTGAGCGTCGGGGAGAACTTTGGACTCTGGTTGCGGAAGAGGTTAAGCCTTTGGAAAAAGCCGTAGAAGCACCTGCAAAACCAACAGAGAAGGAAGTGGCTGCTGTTCCCGAGGTGGAAATGCTCATGAAAGCCATGGCGAAGACCATTGCAGAGGCAATGAAGGGAGCCCGAGCACCAACAGACGAGTGGGAATTGGCAACAAAGCCAATGACGACAAGGATAGAGAGGAAGGAAGAAAAACTAAGCCCGCTTGTTTTAAGACCTGATGCAGCGCCTGAAGCCAAAAAACCCTTGCTAGGTTTCCCAACAGGCACATTCATAGACCATTTCTTCCTAACTCCAGAAGGAAAAACCTTAAACGGAGTGCCGATATGCGGACAATTCGCCATAACAGGCTTGCCTGGCGCTGGAAAATCAATACTTGTTGAAGAAATAGCGGTAATAGTTGCAGTTTCGGGAAGAAAGGTGCTTTATGCAACGGCTGAAGACACGTGGAAGAGCGCAACCCCCCGCTTCGATTTGCAGTCTCGTCTGAAACAGAAGGCAGACATTTTAGGTTTGGACTGGAACAAAATCATTGAAAACCTTTTTGTGCTTGACACTGTAGCTTATCCGGAACTGCGAGACTGGAACACTCTTGCGGAAACCTATCGTTACGTTGCTGAAAAGGAGAAAATTGAGCTGGCCATAATTGACTCTGTTACTGTGCTTGAGGCCTACCGTGGAGCATTAAAATACCGCGTCATGGAACTGGCCAGATACAACCAAGTCCACGGCATAACAGCCCTATACGTCAACCAGCGAAGCTCAGAGGTCTGGGACAGCTATGACATGGCGGGTGGCATAGGCCTAGCCCACAACCTAGACGGAACAATAATAGTTGATTACGGGCGTGTATACTGGTATGACCAGCAGGTTGATTTGGAAGCAAGCAGAGGCGAATTTGTCCGTATAGCACGTGTTCTGGACTGCAGAATGAGCAACTTTGAAAGAAGAAGAATAAAAGTTGACATAACACAGGACGGCTTCCTCAGAGCAATAGAACCTATACCAAAACCTGAAGAGACAAAAACCTAGTGAACCAGAAAAATGTCAATAGTAAAACCACCTTCCTTCAAGGAACTTATTGAAACCTACAGGTCTCCAAAAAAGGCAATACTCCACCTAATCGAGGCTGGTTTCTCGCCAGAACAAATAGAGTGGAAGATGGGCATACCATACCATCGCATACGCCTATACATGGAAGGAATAGAGCCAAAAACAGGCACGCCGTTTTCAAAAACAGTGGAAGTCTACGAACGCCTCGCAGTCCTGCGCGGAAAAAAGGGAAAAGAAACGGAGTTGGCAAAATTCTTCCTAAACCCGGACCTCCCACTAGAGATTAAGACCCGCTTCGCCTTAGGAGCTCTAACCGAAGAGAGCCTAAAAATCGGACCAGGCCTAATTGAGAGAAGCGTCAGCCTAGCAACAGGCGCGCCAATAAGCAAAGTCAGGAAGCTATTGATAGATTATGGAGAACATGGCGAAGTCGTATACCTGCTCAAAAAGCCTAAAGACTCAGAATTGACGGTTAAAGAAGTCTATGAAGCCATCAGACTATTGCCAACGCTGAAAAGAATAAGGGAACGCGAGCTCCACATTTCAAGCCTCTTGCGGGTAAGCACACCGACAGAGGCAAAATACATTGTTAGGCTCTTGCTTGGAGACTTAAAGCTTGGCTACTACGCTCGAACAGTGGTGAGAGCTGCGGCCAGAGCCTATGAAGTGCCGTCCGAACTAATTGAAAATGCCTCCGCAATGTTAGGCTTGACAGAAGGCGTAACACTAGCTTCCGAAGGCATGCTCAAACTATCAGAAGTTAAAATGCGTCCAGGCCAATTCATTAAACCTCAACTCGCCCACCTCTACGAACCTGACAAGGTAGTCTATCCAGTCAGAGCCGAGTACAAACTTGATGGAAGCAGACTCCAAATCCACAAGTGGGGAACCCAAGTATGGCTCTACTCAAGGAGAGGCGTGGAAAAATCACAGACACTGCCGGAAATAGTGGAAATCGCAGACAAATTCAACGCCCTAAGCTGTATTGTTGACAGCGAAGTAATAGCCATAGATGATACTGGAAATCCGCTGCCTTTTCAAACTTTGCTTGAAAGAACAGTGCCGAGGGAACTTACACCCGAGGAACTGGAAGGGAGAAGAGGAAAAGTTAAGGTCGCCATCAAAACCTTTGACATAATATTCCTAAACGGACAGGAACTCCTTAATTTACCCCTTTCCACGAGACGAAAATATCTCTTAGAAGTTGTCCCAGCCGAATACATGGTGGAAGGCTTAGACTGCCAAAATGAGGTTGAGCTGATGCGGTTTTACGAAGAAGCCTTAAACAAAAAATTTGAGGGAATAGTTATCAAAAACTTGAATTCGCCTTATGAGATTGGGCAACGCACCTACACGTGGCTTAAGCTGAAGCCCGAACGCGACACAATAGACTGCACGATAGTAAGGGCTCTTTACGGGAAAGGCAAACGTGCAGGCCTTTACTCATCCTTTCTGCTCGCGGTTCGCGACCCATCAGAAAAGAAACTCTACACGATTGGAAGAGTTTCAAATCTGCCAGACGAAACAATGGATGCCCTAAGAACAATAATTGAGAACACTAAAACAAGCGAGGACTATGCGGGTGTTTTTGTAAAGCCTTCAGTAGTCGCCGAAGTCACATATCAAGAAATTCAAGAAACAGACGAATACACGAGCGGTTTCGCTTTGAGAGTGCCAAAAATAGTTAGATTCAGAGGAGATAAGACAGTTAAAGACATAGACAATGTTGAAAAACTTCAAAAGTTATATGAATTGCAATATGAAAGATACCCTGTTCAAACCCTATGATATGCGCCAAAACGCCTAATTTGATCGTATGATTGAAATAAAGCTACATCAGCAGTTGTTTTGTATTGTTTGCTGCGGAGACCCAAGGCGATTTCTACAAACTCTCTCAAGGTGTGATTGGCGAACTCCCATGTTGCCTTCCCATACCTAAGACCGCCACATGTAGAATTAACGTATATAAAGAGTTTACCTTCGCCATAATAATATGCAGCCTCGTTTGCGTATCCAAACTCGGGTCTGCTGAGAACTTTAAAAGGCCAAAGCTTGCATGCTTTAGGTTTCATGTGCTGAAGTCCGCATAAGTGCACGTTTGAAAGGTTGTACAGAAAGA